>Ga0075154_10000768_pt1 | contig 25657 bp, 20 predicted proteins | sample JI71714BDNA_FD_70965 | JGI IMG/M metagenome (GOLD analysis project Ga0075154, IMG submission 70965) | Wastewater effluent complex algal communities from Wisconsin, to seasonally profile nutrient transformation and Carbon sequestration -... | ecosystem: Engineered > WWTP > Effluent > Algae...
GGTTTTATGATTTAGAACAATGTTGCTGTTCAGAAAATATTCAATTGAAGCAACAATTTCCGACCAAGCCTAATTAGGATAGAATAATGGCTTGCGCTGTAAAGGTGATCGCTGATGAACCGGAATTTTCTGCTGTTAATATTGCTAATCTGTTGCAATGCCTGTACGCCACAATCGCAGGCAGTTGCCGGTCAACGACTGGTGCAGAAGAGCCCTATCGAATTGGTTTATCAACCTGCGCGCATGACGACCGAGTCGCCGCTGGCCGTTGACGTGAATGCGCCGGTTCATTGGCAGCTGATATCCGCTAGGATGATTGGTCTTAGCATGGATATGCCGGTGATGCCGTTGTTTTTTACCAAGGCTGCCGGAACATCAGCAGATGTCGCTCGTTGGCAGAGCCAATTTCTGGTTGGCGCTTGTGCTGACGAGCAGATGACATGGCGGCTTGAATTATTGTTTAAAGATGAGACAGGCGCTGAGCAGCGCCTGTCGGATGATTTTCTGGTCTACCGCCGTTGAGTGCTGGGCGATTTAATCAGGCACCACCTAATCAGGGCAGCTGATAGTCATCTGCAGATTTAATGCAGTCCGATCGGTTAACGATAAGCGGGCAGTTTCGGCACAGACAAACTTCATCCACTGCTGCGGTCCGATTTCTTTTGATGCGCTGCCTTTCACCTGACCCGGGTTCCACACGACTGAGGCATCATGGCCTGATTGCTCAAGCTTAAGCGCTGAGGGAGTCTGCAGAGTCAATATTGCTGCCGCGCCCGGGTAAATCCGGTCCATTTCTTCACCAAAATTCAGCGCCGTTGTCGTTTCCGCCGCTACTACTTTATTGATAAAGGTTGCAGGCAATGGTGATACCGTCACCTGCCGCACATCGTCACAGGCAAAATAAGTATGCAGGGCAGCCTGTTGCATTTTCAGGTCGTTGCAATGCAGGTGCAAATGTAACCCCTTGCTGCTTAGCAGGTATTGACACTGCAACCGGACTTTACCTGGATGCCCGGGCACTTGATCGAATTCAGCTTGCAGGATCAGCAGTGCATGGTCTTTGCACGTTTCATCAGCAACTTGCTGCCAAATCTGCGTTCTGGCAAGACCATGATTCGGAACCTGTTGTTCGGTAAATGCCTGATCTGCAGGACCAAACCATGGCCAGCAAATGGGGATGCCGCCGCGAATAGGCTGTTGGTTTTGCCACGCTGTTGTTGGCGACAACCAAAGCAATTCTTCATCATGATGGGTCAGCGACAATACCTGTCCACCGAACAGCGAAACAACTGCAGTGTAGTCAGCGAAACTAAAGCGGATGCAGGGTAAATCAACGAGATGAGCGTACCCGTCCAGATGGATAAAATTTGCCATAGATTGAAGCTCTTAGAGAAAGTCGAGTTGATTGTGTGCCGGACAAAGCAGGCATGCAAGCGCTCGGCCTGACTTTTTCACTGGTCAGCGCTGCGGTTCGCCATGGTGCAAATGACCTGCCTGCAAGCGGGGACCTAGCTGTACAGATTTGCCATGCTCATGGTCAGGCAGATAAAAAAAGGCGACCGAAGTCGCCTTTCTTGCGATAGCATCGCAGTTATGACTTCATCAGTTCGACTGTATTATCGAGCATACGGTTTGAGAAACCCCACTCGTTGTCGTACCAAGCCATGACTTTGACCAGGCGGCCATTGACGCGGGTTTCAGTGGCGTCAAAAATCGACGACATCGGATTGTGGTTGAAGTCGACAGACACCAGTGGCAGGTCGTTGACTGCCAGTACCTGATTCATCGGGAACTGCGCAGCAGCATCACGGATGATTTGGTTTACTTCTTCAATAGTTGTTTCGCGGCCGGCAATAAAGGTTAAGTCGACCAGTGACACGTTAATCGTTGGCACTCGCACGGCCAGACCGTCGAACTTGCCTTTTAACGCCGGAACAACCAGACCTACCGCTGCAGCAGCACCAGTTTTAGTTGGGATCATCGACATTGCGGCAGCACGGGCACGGCGCACGTCAGTGTGATACACATCAGATAAACGCTGGTCGTTGGTGTAAGCGTGGATAGTCGTCATCAGGCCAGATTCAATGCCGAGAATATCGTTCAGTGGCTTGGCAATTGGCGACAGACAGTTAGTGGTACAGCTGGCGTTCGAAATGATGGTCATTTCCGGTGTGATCACATCGTGGTTCACGCCATATACGACAGTCGCATCAACATCTTTCGCCGGCGCAGAGATAATCACTTTTTTCGCACCTGCGCTCAGGTGAGCACCGGCAGACTGGCGGTCAGTAAACAGGCCGGTACATTCCAGCACCACATCAACTTTTAAATCAGCCCATGGCAGATTGGCCGGGTTGCGCTCGCTCAGTGTCAGGATCTCGTCCTGGTTCACATAAATTGCTTTGTCAGAATGCTCGACATGGGCAGAAAAAATACCATGAGCCGTGTCGTACTTCAGCAGGTGAGCGTTAATTGCTGCGTCGCCTAAATCGTTAATGGCGACAATTTTAATGTCGTATGACTTCTTACTTTCATATAAAGCACGTAAAACATTGCGGCCGATGCGGCCAAAACCATTAATCGCGACACGAATTGTCATAAGTCACCCCTGATACTGACGAATTGTGTAGTAAAATTACATGTTTTTCCGCCATTTTCAAGCGTAAAATTGTTATGCAATCGTATTTATGTAATTTAATGACATAATCCGCTATTTTGCCATCGACGCTGTTTTTTAAAGTCTTATACTGCTTGTGGAAGCCGGTCCCGGGCACAGATCCCATAACTATATCCGGCATGGACAAAGCGACGAAACCGAGTTGGAGCCCGTATGGATAAAACACTGCTTGCCGAATTGATAGGCTTTAATGGCATTGAGACCAAATTTACCGATGCTTGGGGCGATCCGGCTGAAGTTGCAGAAAAGGATCAGCTGCGTATTTTATCCGCACTGGGTTTTGACGTCAGTGATGAAGCCAAGGCAGCTGCTCAATTACGCCAGCGTCAGCTGTTACACTGGGCGGAACCGCTGGATCCGGTGTCGGTGCAAAACCGCGCTGAACTGTACAAACTTGAATTACGCTTACCGCTGGCGCTGGTTCACCAGCAGCTGACCGTCACAGTCACCGCAGAAAACGGCCAACAGCAGGAATTCAGTTTTATCGCTGTGGACGATGGCGAACTGACTCAGGTGTCCGTGTTTGACGACGTCGAATATCAGCAATATGAATTTGCGCTCCCGGTAAAGCTTTCTTATGGCTATCACCAGCTGGCATTAAAGATTGACGGCGATGATGATGACTTCAGTCAATCGTTGATTGTGGTGCCAGAGCGTTGCTATCAACCAGACCGATTCCAAACGCAAAAGCAGTGGGGCATTTCGGTGCAGCTGTATGCGGTGAAATCAGACAGCAATTGGGGCGTCGGTGATTTCGCCGATCTGGGCCGTCTGGTGACGCATCTGGCCGCGCAGGGCGCAGACTTTGTCGGCTTAAATCCAATCCATGCGTTGTATCCGGCGATGCCGGAATCAGCCAGCCCATATAGTCCGTCAAGCCGGCGCTGGCTCAATATGATTTATCTGAGCGTGGCACAAATGCCGGGCTACAGTCAGTGCGAAGCGTTGCAGCAACAGCTGTCACAGACTGATTTCCAGGCCCAACTGCAGGCTCAGCGTGACAAAGACTGGGTCGACTATAGCGGCGTTATGCAACTGAAACTGCCTGCTTTGCGTGCTTTGTATCAATGGTATCTGGACCATGGTCAAAAAGATGTCGCGCTGTCAGCTGAATTTAACCGCTTTGTCGCCGAAGGTGGCGACAGTCTGCGTCAATTGGCGCTCTATGACGCCTTGCATCTGCATCTGATTGCGCAAGACCCGCACGCCTGGGGCTGGCCAAACTGGCCAGAACAGTACCGCAGTGCAGACAGCGAGGCCGTGCAGGCGTTCGCCAGCGCGAATCAACATGACATCGGCTTTTTCAGTTATCTGCAGTTCTGCGCCCAACAGCAGCTGGCGACGGTACAGCAACTGGCCAAAGACAAAGGCATGTTACTGGGCCTGTATCGTGATTTAGCCGTCGGCGTCAGTGAAGCTTCAACCGAAATTTGGGCGAATCCGGATCTGTATTGCCGCGACGCCAGTGTCGGCGCACCACCAGATATTCTGGGGCCGAAAGGTCAGAACTGGGGCCTGCCGCCGATGTACCCTTACGAGCTGTTCCGTCAGGCCTATCAGCCGATGATTGATTTGTTCCGCGCCAATATGCGGGACTCTGGCGCGTTACGGATTGATCACGTGATGGCGTTGCTGCGGTTGTGGTGGGTGCCCAAAGGCTCGCAATCTGCCGGAGAGGGCGCTTACCTGTATTATCCAATCATGGATTTACTCGGTATTCTGGCGCTGGAAAGTCAGCGGCAGCAGGCCGTAGTCATTGGTGAAGATTTGGGTACTGTACCTGATGGGATCTTTGAGTTGTTGCAACAATTTGGCATGTACTCCTATCGGATCTTTTTCTTTGAACAGGCTGAAGACGGCGGGTTTACGTCGACTGCGCACTATCCGGTACAGGCAATGTCGGCACTGACTACGCACGACATGCCAACTTTAATCGGCTTCTGGCATTGTTCAGATTTGAAACTTGGGTTGCGACTGGGCCTCTACACTGAAGAGATATTGCCCGGCCTCTATGATGACCGTCACAAATCCAAGCAGCGGATCCTGGATTCTCTGCATGGCCACGCCATGTTGCCTGCTAATTATCCGCGGACAGTCGATCATCTGGGGATGGACCGCACGCTGAGTTTCGCATTGCAGCAGCATCTGGCCCGCGGAAGCTGTCAGCTGTTGTGCCTGCAACTGGAAGACTGGATGGAAATGACCGAGCCGGTAAATGTGCCGGGTACCAGTGACGAATATCCAAACTGGCGGCGCAAGCTGAGCATGACGTTGGAGCAACTGGAACAGCAAGAACATATCACTTCTCACCTGAAGCAATTGACAGTTAACCGCAGAACAGGCTTATATTCTTAATCTTCATGCATCAAGCTCCGGTGTTTGACACCGGAGCTGCACTCAGTTCCCGCTTTTAATGACACAGGATTTGTTATGCCAGACCATCTGCTTCATGCTTTAAACGATGTCCGATGCGCGCAGCCTTTTGCCATTCTTGGCTGGCAAGTTGCGGAGAAAGGCCTGTTGATCCGGGCCTTTTTGCCATCTGCACTGCAAGTGAGTGTGGAAGGGCTTGATGATGGGAAAGTGCTGGGGGATATGGTCGAAGTTGCCCTCGTGCCAGGCTTATTTGAACTGAGTTTGCCCCGCCGGAAAAACCCGCTGCCATACCGCTTAAAAATTCAGACCGCAAATCACAGTTACAGTCTGATTGACCCTTATCAGTTTAAGGATGAGGCTTTTTTCGCCGTCCATCATGTGCATAGCAGACCAGAGAATCTCTATCAGCAACTTGGCGCTCAGCTGATTGAACTGCACGCCGGTAAACAACGGATCAAAGCGACGCGCTTCACGGTATATGCGCCGCATGCCAGCGTGGTTAGTCTGATCGGCGACATGAATAACTGGGATGGCCGTTGTCATCCAATGGAACGGACTGCTTGTGGTCACTGGGTGTTGGTGATGCCGGAAGTGGCCGTTGGTGTGCGCTATAAGTTCGAAATTAAAGATGCGGCCGGACATCTGTTACCGCACAAAGCAGATCCGATGGCATTTGCCGCCGAGCAATTCCCGTCGCATGCTTCATTGGTGTTTGATCACAGCCGTTATCAGTGGCAGGACAGCGCCTGGCAAAACCGCGAGCACAATCCGTACCAGAGCCCGATGAGCATCTACGAGGTGCATTTAGGCAGCTGGCGTACGCATGCCGATGGTTCGGCTTTAACCTATCCCGAGATGGCCGAGCAGTTGATCCCATATCTGCTGGATATGGGGTACACCCATCTTGAATTATTGCCGGTGCTTGAACATCCGTATTCAGGGTCTTGGGGTTATCAGCCCCTCGGGATGTTTGCCGTGACCTCGCGTTTTGGCACCCCGGATCAATTTAAAGGCTTTGTTGATGCTTGCCACCAGGCCGGTATCGGCGTGATCCTGGACTGGGTGCCTGCGCATTTTCCGGAAGACGGCCACGGTCTGGCTCGTTTTGACGGCGGTCATTTATTTGAATATGCCGATCCGCGCCGGGGCTGGCATCCGGACTGGAATTCCTGCATTTATGACTTTGGCAAAGACTATGTTCGGCAGTTTTTAGTAGCCAGCGCGTTGTTCTGGCTGGATAAATTCCATATTGATGGTTTGCGCGTTGATGCGGTTGCGTCGATGCTCTACCTTGACTATTCACGTGAACATGGTGAATGGATCCCGAATATTGATGGCGGTAATCACAACTACGAAGCCATTAGTCTGCTGAAATGGCTGAATCAGGAAGTCTATAGTAAATATCCGCGCGCCATGACGATCGCGGAAGAATCAACTTCTTTTAGTGGTGTGAGCCGGCCGGTGGATTTAGGTGGCTTGGGCTTCGGTTTTAAGTGGAACATGGGCTGGATGAACGATACGCTGCGCTACATCAGCAAAGACCCGGCGTACCGCAAATATCATCACAACGACCTGACATTCTCGATGGTTTACGCTTACAACGAGAATTTTATCCTGCCGCTGTCGCATGATGAAGTGGTGCATGGCAAGGGCAGTATTTTAAACAAAATGCCGGGTGACGAATGGCAGCAGGCAGCGAACTTGCGCGCTTATTATGCATTTATGTTTGCGCACCCAGGCAAAAAACTGAATTTTATGGGCAACGAATTTGGTCAGGGTACTGAATGGAACCATAATCTGGCATTGCCATGGTTCTTACTCGATTTTGAAAAGCACCGCGGGATTTCGCAGTTATTCCGCGATTTGAACCATACCTATCGCCGCTGCAAGCCTTTGTACGAGCTAGATCATCAGGGTGCAGGCTTTGCCTGGATCGATCATCAGGATGCCGACCATAGTACGGTCTCGTTTCGTCGCCACGACAGCGCGGGTGATGTCGTCTATGTGGTCAGCAATTTTACCCCAGTGCCCAGAACGCAATTTCGCTTATCTGTCCTTGAAGCCGGCAGTTATGAAGTGATCCTGAACTCCGATTCGACCTATTATTGGGGCAGTAATTACCCGGTCGGACCGCATTTACAGGCAGGGAACGATTTGCAGCTTGCTTTGGAACTACCGCCACTATCGACATTGTACCTGCGCCGTTGCCGTTAAAGTGAGTGAGTTATGAATGCTGTGTTAAACACTGAGTTTGGCAAACCAGCGCCGTTGGGTGCTCTTTGTTTGCAGTCTGATATCGGCAGCTGGAATTTTGCTGTTTTTGCTCCGGATGCAAACGGGTTAACCTTGTGTCTGTTTTGTCCCGATACTGAAGAACCCTTGGCTGAGCTCGATTTTCCGGCCCGAACCGGTGATATCTGGCATCTGCAAATCAGCGGTGTACCTGCCGGCAGTTTGTATTTGTTGCGTGCGCAGGGCCCATCTCTGCCGGCGCAAGGGCTGACATTTGAGCCGGCACATTTATTGATTGACCCTTATACACGCCAGCTAAACCGCGCCGTGGTATTTAATGAGCGTTTATATCAGAACGACAGTCATTACATGCTGGCAAAAGGTGTGCTCAAAGCAACAGAGTTTGATTGGCAGGGCAGCGTAAAGCCAAAGATCCCGCGGGAAAAAACCATTATTTATGAAGCGCATGTCAAAGGCATGACCATGCAGCATCCCGATGTGCCCGTTGAACTGCGCGGTACTTATGCGGCGATGTACCATCCGGCGGTCATCGCTCACCTAAAACATTTGGGTATTACGACGCTGCAGTTGCTACCGGTAGCTGCTTTTATGACAGAGCCGCGGCTGGAGAAACTGAAACTAACCAATTACTGGGGCTATAACCCGGTGTGTTTTTTTGCGCCGGATCCACGCTATCAGTTCGCGGACGCGGTGCAGGAAATGAAAACGCTGGTGCGTACTTATCATCAGCATGGGATCGAAGTGATCCTCGATGTGGTGTTTAACCATACGGCAGAAGCAGACTGTTATAACCTGAGTCTGCGGGGGCTTGCCAACCGTCAGTATTATTTATTTGAAAATCACGCAGATATCACCGATTACCAACAGTACTGTAACTACAGTGGCTGTGGTAATACCTTAAATATTGCACACCCTGCGACCCAAAAGTTGGTGTTGGATGCATTGCGGTACTGGCTTATAGAGATGCAGGTCGATGGTTTTCGTTTTGACCTCGCGGTCACGCTGGCACGGGAACACAAACGATTTAACCCGGTCGCGACTTTTCTGCAAATTATTGCGCAGGATCCTATTTTGTCTGAGGCGAAACTGATTGCCGAGCCCTGGGATGTCGGTCCGTATGGCTATCAACTGGGTCAGTTTCCGGCACACTGGTCTGAACTGAACGACAAGTTCCGCGATTCAATGCGTGCTTTCTGGCGGGGCGATTACGGTACTCTGAACGAATTCGCGACACGTTTATTGGGGTCGCGTGACATTTTTCAAAAACATCATAAGCCGGCCGCCTGTTCAGTCAACTATCTGGCGTACCATGACGGTTTTACCCTGCATGATGTGGTTTGTTATCAACATAAGCATAACTGGCTGAACGCCGAGCAAAACCGGGATGGTCATGACCACAACCTGAGTCTTAACTTTGGTGTGGAAGGTCCAAGCAGTGACCCGGACATTTTACAACGGCGTTACCAGCATAAGCGCAATTTAGTGGCAAGTTTGTTGTTAAGTCAGGGCATGATCCACTGGCTTGGTGGTGACGAACTCAGTCACAGCCAACAGGGCAATAATAATGCCTATTGCCAGGACAATGAGCTCAGTTGGCTCAATTGGCGACTAGACTACCATGCGACTCAGTTCCAAAGCTTTGTGCAACAGATGATCGCGGTCCGTCAGCAATATCCATGTTTGCAACAGTTGTCGCTATTAGATGATCAATATCAGCGGCATGGCAATAAGCATCATGTGCACTGGCTCAACGCCAATGGCAGCGAAAAAACCGAAGCAGATTGGCATTTGCCGACGACTCAGTACTGCTATTTTGTGGTAACGACGGACGGTACTGATGCCGAAATTTTGCTGATGATCAACGCCGGTGCAACTGCTGTCAGTTTGCAATTAACTGATAAACCCTGGCACTGCGTGATGGATACGGCGGTGGAAATGGGCTTAGTGTCGCCAGTGCAGTTAGCGGGTACGACCTATGTGCAGCGGCCGCATTCGATGTCGCTTTGGGTGAACACACGCTAATGGTCTGAACAGCATAAACTTTTTAAGTGTGCGCTGCCGATCTTAGCTTTTTCCAGTATAATCGCGCGCATTTTGCGACAGCAGCTTTTTGAGGAATGGGAATGACAGTGGCAACGCAATTGTGTGACATCGGTTTTGTCGGTGCCGGCGTGATGGGGAAAAATCTGATCCTGAACCTGGCGGATCATGGCTACCGGGTGGCAGCCTTTGATCTGGACCATAAAAAGCTGGAGTCGGTGATCACACAAGACCTGCTTGAAACCGGTGGCCAAGGCGGGCGTGTCGTTGCCTGTAGTTCTTATACTGAATTGTTGTCGCGTCTTACCCAACCGCATTTAGTGATTCTGTCGGTGCCGGCAGGCAGACCGGTTGATGATGTTTGTTGCAAATTGATCGATGCAGGCATTGCTGCTGACGATATTGTGGTCGATACCGGCAACAGCCTCTGGACCGATACGGTCCGGCGCGAAAAACATTACGAAGGTAAATTTATTTTCTTCTCAACGGCCGTATCCGGCGGTGAAGTCGGAGCCCGTTTCGGCCCCAGTTTGATGCCAAGTGGCGACCCATACGCATGGACTCGGATTGAGCCGGTCTGGCGTGCTATTGCTGCGAAGGTTGATCCGGCCACGGGTCGGGCCATTGAGCGCTATGAGCCGGGCAATCCAGTCAAAGAAGGTGAAGCCTGCGCAACTTATATCGGTCCATCTGGCTCGGGCCATTATGTCAAGATGGTACACAATGGTATCGAATACGCCGATATGCAGCTAATTTGTGAAGTGTACCAGGTGATGCGTGACGCGCTTGGTATGTCTGCGCAACAAGTGGCGGACGTTTTTAAGAGCTGGAATCAGGGCATTCTGAACAGTTATCTGATGGAGATCAGCGCAGAAGTGCTGGCAACAAAAGATTCGGAAACCGGCTTACCACTGGTCGACGTGATTTTGGATAAAGCCGGGCAAAAAGGTACGGGTTTGTGGACTGCAGTCAGCAGTCTTGAACTAGGTTGCGCCTCACCAACGATTGCGGAAGCTGTCTATGCGCGTTCTATTTCGACCAACAAAGACCAGCGTGTTGCCGCATCGACGATTTTGGCCGGTTCCAGCCATGACAAACCTTTAGAATCGCAGCGTGAAGCAGTGATTAAACAGCTACACGATGCGCTGTACTGTGCCAAAATCTGCGTTTACGCGCAGGGTTTCGACCTGATGAAAACCGCAGGTCTGGAACATGGCTGGCAGTTAAATTTTGCTGAAATTGCGAAGATTTGGCGGGCCGGCTGCATTATCCGCGCGGTATTCCTGCAATCGATCACCGACGCTTATGAGCGTAATGATGAATTAGCGAATCTGCTGGTCGATCCATTTTTTGCCAAACAAATTTCAACCAATCAAATGAACTGGCGCCGTGCGGTCGCAGAAGCAACGATGGTCGGAGTGCCGGTGCCGGCGCTGAGTTCAGCGCTGAGCTATTACGATTCATATCGCACTGCAGTGTTGCCGGCGAATCTGTTGCAGGGGCAACGCGACTATTTCGGTGCTCATACCTTTGAACGCACGGACAAAAGTAAAGGCAAATTCTTCCACGTCGACTGGAGTTTGCCCGCTCGTCCAATGATCAAAGTGAAATAAACCAGCCAACGGAGAGCGAATAATGAAACTCAGTGACGCGCAGTGGCGGGAAAAGCTCAGTGATGAAGAATACCGTGTGACACGCCAAAAAGGCACTGAGTATCCGTTCAGCGGCACTTTGCTCTATAACGAGGCAACCGGCGTGTATTGCTGCGTTTGTTGCCATCAGCCATTATTCAGTTCAGAAACGAAGTTCGATGCCGGTTGTGGCTGGCCGTCGTTTTCTGCCGCACTAGCCGGACAAGTTCGTTACACGCTGGATGTGTCGCATGGCATGCGCCGAACTGAGATCCTTTGTGCGCATTGTGATGCACATCTTGGGCATGTGTTTGACGATGGTCCTGCGCCTACAGGTCAGCGTTATTGTGTCAACTCGGTCTCGCTGATTTTTTCCGGGTTGTGACATTGAGCAAAAAAAAACGCGGGTTCATGTATCATGCCCGCGTTTTTTTATTGGTATGCGCTGTGACCTACCGTTGAAACTTCAAATGCTCTGCCAAAAACGTGGCTAAAATACCGGTGGCTTGAATTGCCCCAGCTCCAGACTGGAGAGTGTCTCATCTGCCAGGTTTTCTAGTTTATCTACATCCAATGCATTGTCTTTGGCTGATTTCAGGATCAGGTCGAATTCAATGCGCTCAACGCCGGCTTGCTGAGCGACTAAAGCCCAATGGTAGGATTCAGCCAGTTTGTTTTGTTTGAAATACAACGTGGTCAGACTGGTATAAATATCGGTGTCGACGACCTCACCAGCTTTATATAGTTTTAGAGAATCCAGCATGGTCTGTACGGCCAATTTTTTGTCTTTTTCGATGTAGTATCGCGCCAGTGCGAATTTCAGATCTGGCGTATTCAATTCACCTGCCTGCGCGGCTTTTTCAAATTTAGCCAGATGCTCCTGACTTTGGTGACGTGACCAGTGGTAATAGAGTAAGCCTGGGTAATCCGATGTGACAGTTTCATCTGACAACCGTTTGATTTCATTTAACGAAACCATGTAACTGCTGACTCTGGCGGTGGTCTTTTCTTTCAATTTGATGTGTTCAATACCTTTAGCCAGCTCCATACACTTGCTGTATTTCTCGAAGTTAACCAGCAAGCGGTATTTATTGGCATCTGATGGCAGTTTTTGCTCGCCGTAACGCGCTAAAATAGTCTCAGACCGTTCGACACGACAGTGGCCGTCTTCAACTAAATCAGCGCAAAGCCCAGGTTTATCCTGACAAACCTGCGTAATATTCAATTCCTTTTCGCCACAGGCGCTTAACATCAATACGACAGGCAACGACAGCCACAGTTTCTGCATAATTCCTCCAAACTTTGAATAACCAGCATACGCAAAAGCAAAGAAAAAATCATTTGTAATTGTTGTTGTAGGGTTACGAATTCAATTACAATGTGCCGCCCGCTGTGGCACCTGTCCCCGAACATTCGTTAACTGAAGTAGAAGGCAAAACAGCATGACCTTATCTCACGAAGAACAGTATCAACGCAGCTGGCAGGAACGCCAGGAATACGCCGAAAATATGCAGCCAATTATTGGCCGGCTTTACCGGAACAAAGGTATTGAGTTGGTGGTGTATGGCAAGCCGCTGGTGAATGCCACGACTATCGATGTGATTAAAGCCCACAAAACTGTGGAACGCTTTGAACAGCAAAAACTGCGTCTGCGTGAGAGTTTTCCTGTCCTGGAAGCTATCAGTAAACTGGATCTGGCACCCGGCCGGATTGATTTGGGTAAACTTGCTTTTGCTTATACCTACAAAAATGCCGCTGCAGGCCTGACCCTCGAGCAATATCTGCAGCGCGAACTGGCAGACTTACTTGGTCAGGACGACAAAATTAAGCCTACAGACGTTGTGCTGTACGGTTTTGGCCGGATTGGCCGTCTGTTAGCCCGTCTGATGATAGAGCGGGCTGGCCCGAGCGCAAAACTGCGTTTACGCGCAATCGTCGTTCGCGGTGGTCGTAAGGGCGATCTAGACAAACGCGCCAGCTTGTTGCGCCGCGATTCTATTCATGGGCCATTCAACGGCAGCATTACTGTTGATAACGAAAACGGTGGTATCAAAGCCAATGGTACCTTTATTAAAGTGATTTACGCCGATTCACCGGAGCAGGTCGATTACACCGCATACGATATTCATGATGCGCTGGTGGTTGATAACACCGGGATCTGGAAGGACGATAAAGAATTATCGATACACTTCAAAGCAAAAGGTGCCGCCAAAGTATTGTTAACCGCGCCAGCCAAAGGCGACGTCAAGAACGTGGTCTATGGCGTAAATCATAAGATGATCACCGCGGATGACCGTATTGTGTCGGCGGCCAGCTGTACCACCAACGCCATCACGCCGGTACTTAAAGCGCTGCATGACGAGTACGGTATCCGTAATGGTCATGTTGAAACTGTGCATTCATACACCAACGACCAGAACTTGATCGATAACTATCACAGCGCTGAACGCCGTGGCCGCGCAGCACCACTGAACATGGTATTGACCTCTACCGGTGCCGCCTCAGCTGTCGCCAAAGCACTGCCGGAATTAAAAGGCAAGCTGACCGGCAATGCGATTCGTGTGCCGACACCAAACGTATCAATGGCCATTTTGTCACTGAACCTGAACAAAGCAACGGACCGTGATACGCTCAATGCGTATTTACAAAAAGTGTCGCTGTTCTCTGACCTGCAGGACCAAATTGACTTCACCAATTCAACCGAAATCGTTTCCAGCGATCTGGTTGGTTCGCGTTACGCCGGTGTAGTTGATTCGCAGGCGACTATCGCTGATGGTGACCGCTGTGTGTTGTACGTTTGGTATGATAACGAGTTCGGCTACAGCACGCAGGTGATCCGCGTGATGAACGAGATGGCCGGAGTTTTGTATCCGACCCTGCCAGTCGCGCTCTAACTTCCGACTGCTTTGACCAAAGCCGCCAACTGGCGGCTTTTGTTTGTCTGCTTCTTATCGCAACGTTTGGTAGACAGTCGTCATCACAAGACAGATGAGGCGACGTTGTGATAGGCTGCGCCCGTCCTTTTTACCCTGTGCGGAACTCTAACAATGAAAATTACCTGTAACTTTGACAGCGGCAATATCGACGTGATTTCAGCAGAACATATCAATGATATTCGTCTGGCCATTCGCAAAGACAATATGTCGGAATTTTATCAATGGTTTCATTTCCGGCTGCACAGCGACAGTTTTGAGCCGCACACGATCCGTCTGACCAACGTCAACACCTCGGCGTATCCAAAAGGCTGGGCGGACTACAAAGCCGTGGCATCTTATGACCGTGAAACCTGGTTCCGTGTGGATACTGCTTACGATGGCGAACATTTGGTGATCACGCATTACCCTGAAGCTGAATCCTGCTATTTCGCTTATTTCGCGCCTTATAGCTATGAGCGTCACATGGATTTATTGAGCCAGGCGCAGGCCACTGGCCTGGCACAACTGGTTGACTTAGGTGACACCATCGATGGCCGCGACATGAGTATGCTGGTGATTGGTGAACCTGCGGATGGGAAGAAGAAAATCTGGATCACCGCACGGCAACATCCAGGCGAGACCATGGCCGAATGGTTTGTCGAAGGTCTGTTGGATCGGTTGTTAGACCAGGATGATGGGGTGGCCCGTGAACTGCTGAACAAAGCAGTGTTTTACGTGGTTCCGAACATGAACCCGGACGGCAGCGTGCGTGGTCACTTGCGGACCAACGCAGTCGGCGTGAACCTGAACCGCGAATGGCAGACTCCATCTCTGGAGAAGAGCCCGGAAGTCTATTTAGTCCGGCAAAAAATGCTCGAAACCGGCGTGGATATGTTCCTCGACGTTCATGGTGACGAAAATCTGCCATACAACTTTGTCGCTGGCGCTGAAGGGGTACCGTCTTACAGCGAGAAAATGGCACAACTAGAGGCCCTGTTTAAGCAAACATTACTGGCAGTGACGCCAGAATTTCAAACTGAATTCGGCTATGAGCTGGATGCGCCGGGGCAAGCCAATCTGACCATCGCATCAACCTGGGTTGCCGAGCAGTTTAAGTGCCTGGCTTATACCTTTGAGATGCCATTCAAAGATAATGCGAACTTACCGGATCAACAGTTTGGCTGGTCTGATGTTCGTTCGAAAAAGCTGGGGAATGACACTTTAATCGCGGTCCGCGCCGTGGTTGATCTGTTGTAATTCAGTAACTGTATAAAAGCAGCTAAGCGCTGCTGTGCTGCACATGGGCCGGTTTGCAAAGCCGGCCTTTTGTTTTATAGTGCCTTGGGTTTTTCAGGTAGGTAATTATGGCGATAGTAACGTGCCCATTTTGCGGCAAAAAAATCTCCAGTAAAGCAGCCAGCTGCCAACATTGTGGCAATAGTCTGGCCGAAGTTTCCCCGGAACAAATTGAAAGAATTCAACGCGATAAACGAATGGCGTTAGCGCAAAGCATTAATAATCATGCGATGTTGTCTGTCGTCTTACTCCTTGGCAGTTTTGTCTGGTGGTATTTCCGTGCGCCGGAGGAAGGCAGCTGGCAATCGTGGCTGACTTACGCGGTCATGGCGATTGGCGCAGCCGGTTACATTATTTCCAAAGTCCGCATGGTGATGTTTAAGAGGACGTAACGTGGATTTTATAGCAATGGTCAGCGCGATGTCGGCTGACACTTACGAAAAATTGCTTGATGCTGTCGGGACTGGTCGTTGGGCTGATGGGACTCCCCTGACATCGCAGCAGCAGGAACAAACCATGCAGTTAGTTATGGCCTATCAGGCCCGGGTGCTGAAGTCAGCAGAGCCTTTTACCATCGGGGCCGATGGCCAGATGGTGATCAAATCGAAAACGGAAATGAAAGCACAATTTAGTGCTGAGCAGTCAATTGCAAGGTTCGCACACGATGATCTTTAAGCGTTGGTTTAAGCCAAAATGGCAACACGAGAATCCTTCCGTCCGTCAGCTGGCGATTGCTGAACTGGACCACCAAACCCCGGGACAAAAAGAAATTCTGCACGAATTAGCTTTTAATGATGGGACCGAAGCAGTGCGCCGTGCCGCTTTGGAGCGTCTGAATGAGTTTTCGTTATGGTGGCAGGCGAGTAAACATGAATCTGCAGATCGGTTGAAACAGTTTGCCGAGCAACAGCTGGTCCAGATGTTGTTGGATAACCGCGTTTCAGCGCAGTTAAAGCAGCAGTTTATTGCTGAGTGCAATCGTAGCAGTGTGCTTGAAAAGCTCGCAGTCTATGAAACCGATGCGTCGCTGAAATTGATGTTATTAGAACGGCTACAACGGCAGGACTTATACCTTTCTGCATTGTCGGATGCGGTGTTATCGAATGAACAAAAACAACAACTCTTAGCGCTGATCAGCGATGACAAAGCGCTGGAAAAAGTTGGCCGGCAGTGCGCTGCGGAATTACAACCTGCTGTGCAGCAAGAGTTGGCCCGCCGGTTGGAGCAAAAACAAAAGCCGGAACGGGTACGCAAACAGCTGGTGCTTTTGTTGGCAAAGCTCAATGCGGTGCGTGAAAAATCAGATATTGCCCAAGCACAACAACAATGGCAGGAACTGCAACAGCAATGGCAAGGCCTCGAAGCAGAAATCAAGGTGTTGCCTGCTGAAGAAGCTGCCGAAAGTCTGAGCAAATACCAGCGGATTGTGCAGTTGACTGATGCGATGTTCGCGCCGAAGCTGGCTGCATTAGCCGCAGAGCAGGCGCGGCAACAACAACTGGCGCAGCAGCAAAAGCTGCAGCAACAGTTCAGTCAGCAGCTTCAGGTACTACAAAATGATTTAGGTCAATTGCTGGCTGCCGGTGAACTGGATGCCGCGAGTCAGTTGCAACAGGCACTGAGTACTCTGGCGGAGCAAATTGGTGCTGAGCAACTGGATAGCCCGGCAAGAAGACAGCTGGAACAACGGGTGATGCAACTGCAACAGCAGTTAGATCAGATCCCACAACTGGCCGAAGCGCTGGCGCTGGCGGCGCGTTTACTGGCTGAACTGTCAGCACAGCCATTGCCCGCCGCTGCTCAGACAGAGCAGGCTTATCAGGGGTTCAAAGATTGGCAAAAGCAATGGGATAAAGTCAGCCGCAGTGCTGGAACTCTATTACCGGCGCAGTTTTCTGATAGTTACGCCGCCATTTCACAACATTGGCGCGATCACTGCGAGCCCCTGCTGGCGCAGCAAAACAGACAAATTCGGCAACTGCGCAGTAAACTGGCCGAGTTTAAACGTCTGCATGCGGAAGGGCGCTTTAAAGTTCTGTTTGGGCTTTGGAAAGGCATTCAGGCAGAATTGGCGGAGTTAAGCCCTTTACAGGCTGCCCAGCTGGATAAAGACCTGCAGCTTTGCGCCGAGATTATTGGGGAACTGACAGATCTGCAAGCCTATATCGCAACACCGCGTAAACAGGCCTTGCTCGAACAAATGGCTGAGTTGGTTGCTGATCAAAGTGTTGCGGTGAGTACCAGAGCGAATCAAATCAAACAGGCCCGCGCCCAATGGAATTCGTTGGGGCGCGCCGATGCTGAGTTGGACGAAGCGCTCAATCAGCAGTTTAACCAGCTGTCTGAACAAGCGTTTGCGCCTTGCCGGGAATTCTATGCCCTGCAGGATCAGCAACGCGCGCAGGCCGCCGTCGCCCGCCAGCAAATCATTGATACTTTATTGCAAGCTCAGGCCAATCCGCCGCAGGGGCGTGAACTGGATACTTTACTGCAGCAGCAACAGCAAGCCTGGCAGCAGGCAGCGGCAGTAGGCCGTGAGCAGTTCGCCGGTCTGCAGCAGGCTTACAAAGATGCTTTAGCGCCGCTCAAACAGCTACAACAGCAGAGCTATCAGCAAGCTGCTGCGGCAAAACAACAACTGATTGTGCAGGCTAAAGCGCTGGCAGAAGAGGGCCTGGGATCTCAGGTCGAACAGGTAAAACAGCTGCAGCAGCAATGGAAGCTGATTGGATTTGCCGGTAGTAAAATTGACCAGCAACTCTGGACTGAATTCCGTAGCGCTTGTGATGCTTTTTTTGCGCGCCGTCAGCAGCAGCGGGACGCGGAGTCCGCGCAGCTAGACGCCTGGCGCAGCAACGTCACTGCGTTACTGGCCGAAGTCAGTGCTGTAGAGCTCGGTCAATTAACCGAATTGCAGCTGGGCGCCCAGTTGCAACAGCTCAACGAAGTTGATACTGCGGATGATAAAGGTTTACGCCAACAGCAGCAGCAACTGCGCCAGCAAATCAGTGACCAGTTACTGAGCGTACAAAAGCAGGCTGAGCGGGGGCAATATCAACAATTGTTTGCCGCGTTGGAGCATCCAAATGTACAGGCAGCGGATCTGCCGGCTTTATATCGTCTGGTGTTTAATCAGCAGCAAGAAAGCATGAGCCGTGCTGATTTGACGCTCGCGATAGAGTGGGCGGCTGGTCAGCCATCTCCGGATGAGTGTTCAGCTGACCGCCAGCGTGTGCAGATGCAGCTGCTGAGCGACAAGCACAACAGCGGCAATAACATCAGTCAAAATCAGTTATTGGGTCGCTGGTTACAACACGGCCCGGTCAAACCTGAAGAAGCGCAATTCCTTGCGCGAGTGCGAGCCTTGTACCTCGGCTGATGCAGTATTGAACTGATAAAAAAACCACCAGCCGGTGGTTTTTTTATTGTGGTGATTTGCTGCGCTCAATGATTGATCACAGCGTCAGTTCACCGCGTAAGTTCAATTGCATTTGCCGGCGAATTTCTTCCGGTGATAGCGGCTGACTGAGCAGATAATGTAACTTGGTCAGTGCTGCTTCCAGCGTCATATCAAAACCGCTGCTCACGCCACTTTGACGCAGTGCGTTGCCAGTGGCATAACCACCCATATTCACTTTGCCTTTAAAGCACTGCGTACAATTAACGATCACGGTGCCGCGTTCCGTCGCTTGCTGCAATACCTGCAGTAACTGCGGCTGCTGTGGCGCGTTGCCGACACCGTACGACTTGATAATGAGCGCACGAACTGGGGCTGCGGCCATGTTCGCAATGACATCAGTACTAATGCCTGGATACAGTGTCACTACGCTGATCGGCTGCGGTGTGATCTCAGCGACCTGCAGACTTTGTTTTACCGCGCCCTGATACAAAGCACCTGCTTTGACCTCGATGTGGATCCCCGCTTGCAGCAGTGGCGGGAAGTTGGGTGAGGCAAAGGCATTAAATCCGTCGGCGTCCGCTTTGGTCGCGCGGTTACCGCGAAATAGCTGATTGTTAAAGTACAAGCTCACTTCCGCAATTGGATAATTTGCTGCCAGATAGAGTGAGTTCAGCAGATTAACCTGCCCATCAGAGCGCAGTTGCGCGAGGGGAATTTGTGAACCGGTGATAATAACTGGCTTGGTTAAATCCTCCAGCATGAAGGACAAAGCTGATGCGGTATAAGCCATGGTATCGGTGCCGTGTAGCACAACAAAACCATCGTAATCGGCGTAATGTTGCCGGATGTCATGCGCAATGCTGAGCCAGTGCGCAGGTGTCATATCAGAGGAGTCTATCACCGGATGGTACTCGTGAATGTCGAACTCTGGCATTTCTGCTCGATAGAATTCGGGCATTTTTCGCACCGTTTCACTGAGAAAACCTGGTACCGGTACGAAACCATTAGCCGAATGTTGCATGCCGATGGTCCCGCCGGTATAGGCGACATAAATGCGTTTTTTCTGGATCTGTTGAGTCATGGCAGGATACTTTGTTGGTTTTTGTCTATTGTACGCAAGCGAGACACTGCTGTCAGGGTGGCGCTGCGATCGAAGGCAGTAAAAACCTCCGGAGTTGGATAAAAGCTGAGCAAACAAACTCAACAAAGCAAAAAAGGGCTTTACAAGGTTGCGGTGGCTCCTTAATATGCCGCCTATCGCGGAGAGATGGCAGAGTGGTTTAATGCACCGGTCTTGAAAACCGGCGAGGGTTAGTAGCCCTTCAAGAGTTCGAATCTCTTTCTCTCCGCCACTTCGATTAACCACCATTTGGTGGTTTTTTTACGTCTGCAAAAAATGTTGCCGTCGACTTGAACGAATGTTGGCTGCAGCGACGCTGTCTATTGCTTCATCAGCACGACCAAGGGTAAGCGCATACTGCTTAAGTCCATGTTTTCCATGTTAATTATTTAACAGCTCCTGCCAGTATTTTAACCGTAGCAAAATCAAATTCTCTCGGCTATGCTAACGCTGATTGGCAAGTTTTAACGATTTCCGACAATGAGGCGCCGCAATTGATTAACGTTCTGATAGTAGATGATCATGAATTGGTCCGGACTGGGATCAGCAGGATTTTACAGGAAGAACGTGGGATCCGTGTTGTCGCAGATTTATGCTCCGGCGAAGCTGCTGTGCAGTATTGTCGTAACGAAGCGGCAGGGCAGTTACCACCCGATGTCGTGTTGATGGACATGAATATGCCGGGGATTGGTGGCATGAATGCGACCAAGCGTATTTTGCATTTTTGCCCGGATATTCGCGTCTTAGCGTTGTCAGTGTCCTGTGAAGAACCGGTGCCGACCAAAGTGATGCAGATGGGGGCTTCTGGTTTCCTGTCAAAAAATGCAGCGCCATCGGAAATGATCACAGCGATCCGGCGTGTGGCAGATGGCCATCGTTACATTTCTGATGAAGTGGCTCAGAAAATGGCATTTAGTAAGATCCAATCGAACAGCAACAATCCTTTTGACGAACTGTCTGATCGTGAAATGCAAATTATGCTGATGATCACGCAGGGAGAAAAAGTGAATGATATTGCCGAGAAATTAAATGTCAGCGCCAAGACCGTGAATTCATACCGTTATCGGATGTTTGAGAAGCTTGGGATTAGCGGTGATGTCGAGTTGACGCATTTGGCGATCCGCCACCGCATGATCAGTATTTCCTGATTGTTCGTGTTTTTCCTGCAATGAGACGCTGATGCCGCAGTTTGACAGCAGTGCTTTTTTAAAGACAGTACCGGGTTTACCCGGTGTCTATCGTATGTACAGCGAGAAGTTGCAGGTTATCTATGTCGGTAAAGCGAAAGACCTGAAGAAACGACTTGCCAGCTATTTTCGCCGTAACGTCGACAGCGTAAAAACCCGTGCCTTAGTTGCGCATATCGCTACCGTCGAATTCACGGTGACAAATAGCGAAACCGAAGCATTAATCCTAGAAAACAACCTGATCAAGCAGTACATGCCAAAATACAATGTATTGCTGCGTGATGATAAATCTTTCCCGTATATTCTGCTGACCGATCATAAACATCCGCGCATTACCGCTCATCGCGGGCCCAAGAAGATTGCGGGTCAATATTTTGGCCCTTATCCCAGTGCCGGTGCTGTATGGGAAAGTCTGAAATTGTTGCAGAAGGTTATTCCGGTGCGGCAGTGCGAAGACGGTTTCTATCGAGCCCGCACCAGGCCTTGTCTGCAGTATCAGCTCAAGCTGTGTTCAGCACCTTGTGTTGGGAAAATTTCGGATGAAGCTTATGCGGATCAGGTACGTCTGACCCGTTTGTTTCTGCAAGGCAAAAACCAGCAAGTGATCGACGATTTGGTGCAGCAGATGGAAGTGGCCAGCAGTTCGTTTGATTTTGAGCTGGCGGCACAGCTGCGTGATCAAATTATCGCTTTACGCAAGGTACAGGAACAGCAGGCGGTCAGCGGCGACCACGCCGAAATGGATATCCTGGGTTTTTCTTACCTGCATGGGGTTGCCGCTGTCCATGTTTTGTACGTGCGAGATCAGAAGATCCTCGGTACTAAAACCTATTTTCCGAAACTGCCGCAACAAACTGAAGTCGAAGAGATTTTCCCCGCGTTTTTATTGCAGTTTTATCTGAATAATCTGGGTGGGCAGCAAATTCCGCGCGAAATCGTCATCGGTGAAGCGCTTGAAGATGCGGATAGCATCGCTGCCGCCATCAGCGCAGCGGCCGGACGTAAAGTGGTATTCAACACGGCCAAACGTGGGGAGAAAGCGCGCTATCTCGAGTTGGCTAACAAAAATGCCCGTACCGCTTGTGACACCAAAGTCAGTCAGGCGGCGCACATGGCTGCGCGCTACCGGGCGTTAAAGCAGGTTTTGCAGTTAGACTCCCTGCTGCGGATGGAATGTTTTGATATCAGTCATACCATGGGGACACAAACCATGGCCTCCTGCGTGGTATTTAATGACAAAGGCCCAGATAAAGCCGAATACCGTCGATTCCATGTCGAAGGCGTCACGCCGGGCGATGATTACGCCGCCATGCGTTTTGCCCTGCAAAAACGTTACGGCAAATTACAGGATGAGGCGAGGGTACCGGACATCGTGCTGATTGATGGTGGTGCCGGACAACTGAATCAGGCCATTGAATTTTTTGCTGGCTGGACGCTGGCGAAAAGGCCGTTATTGCTGGGCGTCGCCAAAGGTACCAGTCGTAAGCCGGGCTTGGAAACCTTGCTGATCAACTCGGCGCAGCATGCGATTAACCTGCCGGCTGACGATCCGGCCTTGCATTTGATCCAGCACATCCGTGATGAAGCCCACCGTTTTGCTATTACCGGTCACCGGCAGCAGCGTGGCAAAAAGCTATTGCAAAGCCCTTTGGAAAATATTGCCGGAATAGGTGAGAAACGCCGGCAAGCTTTGTTACAATACCTCGGTGGTTTGCAAGGCGTGCTGAAGGCATCAGTGGCTGAGCTGGCGACAGTGCCGGGGATCTCCAAAGCGCAGGCTGAATTGATTTACCAGGCTTGTCATAACAACTAAAATAATGCCCAGAATTGAGATCTATTGATGTGGAATGTGCCTAACCTGTTAACTTTGTTCCGGATTTTTCTAATTCCTGTTTTTGTTTTCTGTTTTTACTCAACGCATGAACATGCTCGGTTTTTAGCTGCTTTTGTGTTCTGGTTTGCTGCAATCACTGATGCGCTGGATGGGTATCTGGCGCGAAAACTTCAGCAATCGACTGCCTTTGGAGCATTTCTTGACCCTGTTGCAGACAAAGCTATGGTGGCCGCCGCTCTGGTTCTTATCGCTGTTGATATGCAATCTTTATGGGTGACCATTCCTGCTTTTGTCATGATTAGCCGCGAAATTATCATTTCTGGTTTACGGGAGTGGATGGCGGGTCTTGGTAAAAGCGCCCAAGTGAAAGTATCAGTGATGGGAAAGGTGAAAACTGCAGCGCAGATGCTGGCTCTGATAGGTTTAATATGGCAGCCCGTCGAATGGATCACAGATCTGGGAATGTTTTTGTTGTTCACCGCAACGGTTTTGACCGTCTGGTCAATGGTGGTTTATCTGCAGGCTGCATGGAAATATCTGCAACAAAATTAAGTGCTTCGCGTACAAATTCCGCAGTATTGCTAAAAATTGAGCAATCAGTTCGGCACTACCAAGTTTTGAGTTGACGGATTTATTAAACCCAGTAGAATGCAGCTCGTGTTAAGGCAAACGCCTTTTCAGATGAAGCGGGCATAGCTCAGTTGGTAGAGCGCTACCTTGCCAAGGTCGAGGTCACGAGTTCGAGTCTCGTTGCCCGCTCCAAATAATCTGAAAGGTGTAGTGATGGCGGGTTGGCAGAGTGGCCATGCAGCGGATTGCAAATCCGTCCACCTCGGTTCGACTCCGGGACCCGCCTCCATTTCGTTCTGACATGTGAAAGCACAAGTAAAATGTTGTCTGCCCGGGTGGTGAAATCGGTAGACACAAGGGATTTAAAATCCCTCGCTCGAAAGGGCGTGCCGGTTCAAGTCCGGCCCCGGGCACCACTTACTGCAAACACCATAGCAGTAGGTAAAAATCATGCGGGCATAGCTCAGTTGGTAGAGCGCTACCTTGCCAAGGTCGAGGTCACGAGTTCGAGTCTCGTTGCCCGCTCCAAATTAAAGCAAAAAGGTCTTTGGAAACAAAGACCTTTTTGCTTTTGTGGGAAAGCTGCAAATGCTGATTAAAGCCGCAGCTGCTCCCGGCCAAGCTGTCTCATGGAAGCTCTTATTGGAGCCAGAGAATCGTCCTCCCCATGGAAAGGGCCAGCCTGTTTTGGACGAACTTCAGCTTGTTTTTGGAAACTTCAATATGGATCTGCTTGCAGACGTTATCGGTATGGCCGGTACCTTTCTGGTTGTTGGCGCATTTTTTCTGATGCAACTTAACAAAGTGTCACCAAAAGGTCTGATGTATAACCTGATGAACCTGATCGGCGCTTTGTTTTTGTTATTCAGTCTCTGTATCAACTTCAATCTGGCGAGTTTCGTCATCGAAGTGTTCTGGATCGTTGCCTCGGTGATTGGCCTCTTCCAGTACCGCAAGAATAAAAACAGTCAGGCCGCTGCTTAAGCGTTGGATTGCTGTAATGAACAAACCGGGCGATGTCCCGGTTTGTTGTTTTAAGGCTTGTCACTGCGCGTTTTCTGCCCAGCCGGTGCGACCAACTAGCGCAAAAGCAGCAGCGCAAAAAAAAGCACCAGCGCTTTATTGAAAAACAACGCACTTTTACCCTTGTCAGTCACCATTTGATTTGCCTGCCTGGCAATCGCCTTGGACAGCGCCTGTATCTCAGTTAGACTCAGCATATCGACGTTACCGGAGTAGCCAAATGCGCGCTTTACAACAATATTTTCCTGATGTTTCTCCTCTGGTTTTTGGCTGTATGGGCCTTGGTGGTGACTGGAATTCTGCGCAAACTACAGCAGAACAACAGCAACAAGGTTTCGCTGCCATTGAAGCGGCACTCGAACTCGGTTTTAACTGTTTTGACCATGCCGATATTTATACCCGTGGTAAGGCCGAGGCCGTATTCGGCGAGTTTCTGGCATTGCAACCCGAGCTGCGGGAGTGTCTGGTGCTGCAAAGTAAATGTGCGATCCGCTTTGCTGATGCTGAGCATGTTGGTCGTTATGATTTCAGTGCTGGTTATATCGCGGACAGCGTGGAACAAAGTCTGCGGCGGCTGCAAACCGATTATCTGGATATTCTGCTGTTACACCGCCCAGATCCGTTGATGCAAATCGACGAAGTGGCAGAAGTGCTGAGCCGGTTACAGCAAAGCGGCAAGGTCCGGCAGTTTGGCGTGTCGAATTTCGGCGCGCCGCAGCAGCAGTTGCTGCAATCGGCGCTGCAGCAACCGCTGGTCGTGAACCAGTTACAAATGAGTCTGGCCAATTTGGACTGGCTAGAAGCCAATGTACTGACCGGAATGCCACAAGGTTCCGGCCATTATTTCGGTTATGGCACTGTCGAATATTGTCAGCTCAATAAAGTCCAAATTCAGGCTTGGGGCAGTCTGGCGCAAGGCAGATTCAGTGGTGCTGGCAAAGATTTGTCAGCCAATGAACAGCGTACTGCTGATTTAGTCGCCCGGCTTGCCGCCGAATACCAGGTCAGTGCCGAAGCGATTGTGCTGGGGTGGTTATTGCGCCATCCGGCAGGTATCCAGCCGGTGATTGGCACGGTCAATCCAGCGCGGATCCGTGCTTGCAGTCAGGCGCTTGATGTTGTACTTAGCCGAGAACATTGGTATGCGCTATACGTGGCCAGTCGGGGCCAGCCGCTTCCATAAGCTAGTTAAATCACTTGAAAGAGCATCAACACAGAAGAGAAGCATATGGTTACGCAAAGTTTTACGCTCACCAACGCTGGTAAAATTGTATTTGCCGCGGGTCAGAAAACGATTACGGCGAACAAAGGTGACATCGTGCAGTTTCAACTGAC
>Ga0075154_10000770_pt1 | contig 25526 bp, 15 predicted proteins | sample JI71714BDNA_FD_70965 | JGI IMG/M metagenome (GOLD analysis project Ga0075154, IMG submission 70965) | Wastewater effluent complex algal communities from Wisconsin, to seasonally profile nutrient transformation and Carbon sequestration -... | ecosystem: Engineered > WWTP > Effluent > Algae...
CACTTCCGCAAACTTCGCAAACAACATGCGCTCACGCACATCACCCAGCGGCAGTGCTTTAATCATCAGCTCCACCAGTTGATGACCATCTCGCAATAAAAAAAAGGCAAGGTAGAGCATTAAACAGGTATTTAAAAGAACACCCGCAGTATTTTGGCCAATCGTAAGCAGTTCTTGGGCAAGCAATCGACTCATGGTGACCGCAGCTTCCGACAACTTGGCTTTGATATTATCGGGATCCACCCCCACTTGTTGCAGCAGGGCCATGGCTTTTGGAAAGGCGGTGCGAATCGAATCAAACCAGGCCGACGGATTGATATCCCCCGATTGGATGCGCTGATACAAATGAATTCCTTCGCTAATAAAGGATGCTGCGACCGCAATTAAGGGCAGCACCACCATCAACATACAAATTAGCAGTGTTAACAATGCAACACGATTGACCTTGCCTGGTAACCATTGCAATAAACGTTGTTGTAGCGGGTAGAAAATGATGGCCAAGGCACAGGCCCAAAAAATAGCCCCCCAAAATGGCTCTAACACGAAAAAAAATGCCAGTGTGACTAAAGCCAGCAAGCCTAAGAAAAATCCTCGTTCTAAATAGATCCGTTGCATTGTTACTCCATGAAAACCATTTAAAAATGTGCGTTGACTGCGTTATGAACTCAGTTTACCTGACAGGCGTAGCGATTGAAGCGTCGAACGCAGCGCTGCAGGTTTTATTGGTTTAGCAAGATACACCAGCCCCATGGCTTTTGCCCGACTTAATACATCCGCTTCTGGCGCGGCCGTGACCAAGATAATGGGCAATGCTGGCCAGCGCAGCCAAAGTTTGGGGATAATATCAAACGCGGTCAAACCGGCCCCAAGCTGATAATCCACGATCGCCACCGCAATCTCAGCGGGGTGTGGTTCGGTTAACCACACCAGCGGATCGCTACAGCTGATGACGTTGGCAAACTGCCACTGCGAAATTAAGCTCTCCAGCGCCAGCAGATTTTGCACATCATCATCAATACACAAAATAGTCGATCTGGTGCTGGTGGGTGATGGTTCGTCGTTCGCAGCGACGGTTTGACCAGCTCCCAACGGCTCACGCATGCTCATGGTATCTGTGATCACATGGGTATCTGTGATCACATGGGCAGGGCTTAGTTCTAATGTGGTGTGTGCTAACGAACTGTGTTCCAAAGTGCTATCTTCCAAGGCGCTGTGGTTAACCCCGTCTGGCCCCTGCGAATTCGCTGCCAAGCCTGCAGCAAATAGCGCAGTGCTTTGCGGCATCACCAACGCATTGGCCTCGATCGCATGGCTAGGGATAGTGCTGCTCACTGGCATCTGCGGCAGCGTCTGCGATAGAGTCTGCGACTGCGTTTGTGCTGCCACAGATGGCAAACGGATACTAAACACAGAACCACGACCAACCACCGAACGCACCGCCAATGGATGACCCAAGCGCGATGCCATTCGCTGCACAACACCAAGCCCAAGCCCCACACCTTGTTGCCCACGCGCCGTACTATCCACCCGATAAAAATCATCAAAGATTTTCCCAAGCTCTGTGCTGGCAATGCCTGGTCCGGTATCCCACACTTGCACCATGATCACATCTGCTCGCGGGCGACAAGCGATTAAAATCCCGCCGCGCACGGTATATTTGAGCGCATTACTGATGAGATTTTGCAATATCCGTCGCACATAGGTCGGTTGCGACATCACGTGGTATGGCGCTGTACAGTGGATCCGCAGCTGTAACGATTTTTGCCGCGCCATAAAATCAAATTCACGCCCAAGTTGCTGCACCATCGCCGATACATCCACCGGCTCGCATCGTGGTGGTGCATCGTTATCATCCAGCCGCGCTATATCGAGCAGGGTCGCGATCAGCTCCTCGGTGGCTTTTAATGCATTATCCAAATGCTGCAAGGTGGTGTGCAGTAACCTCGAACCTTCCATTGCGCGGGTTGCTGTGTCTGCAGGCGCCCTATCCATCGACGCGGACGTCATAGCTTCATCAGAGCATGCGTCATCTGAGGCGCGCAGTGAAAGCTGATCAGCAATGGTGGCGGCAAATAAACGCGCGGCATTGAGCGGCTGCAAAATATCATGGCTTGCCAGCGCCAAAAACCGTGTTTTACTGGCATTGGCCAGTTCTGCCGCTTGTTTGGCCGTTTCTAAATGCTGCTCAATTTCGCGCCGAGTGGTAATTTCCGCCACTAAATCGGCATTCATACGACTAATTTGCGCCGTCCGCTCCTGCACCCACTGCTCTAAGTGCTGCTTTGCCGCCGCCAGCTCAGCAAGCGCAGTAACATATTCTGTAATGTCGGTGAAGCTGGTGACAAAACCACCTCCGGGGATAGGATTGCCACGAATTTCAATCACGCGACCATCCGGATGAAAGCGTTGAAATACATGCGGCGTACCGCGGCGCATATGCTGTAGCCGTTTCGCCACATGTTCATCGGGTGAGCCTGGGCCACATAATCCACGTTCGGCGTTAAAACGCACGATATCCGCAATCGATCGCCCGACCCGAACCATGCCCTCGGGGTAGTCAAACAACGCAAGATAGGTCTTGTTCCATGCCACTAACTGCAAATCGCGATCGACCACACTCACGCCTTGGCTTAAGTTTTCAAGGGTGGAAAATAAGATTTTTTGCGAGAATTGAATGGCTTGCCGGGTATCATCAAACAGCGTCACGACATCTTCAAACGCCAATTGCCGCCCTTCCAGCACGGCCTCCACCATGGCCGCCGCGCTGGGTGAACCTATCACCCCTGCCAGCTCACGCTCAACATGTGCAATAAAATCACTATCAGCCACATCATCAGGGAGCAGTCGCTGCTCGCGACCAAGCCGCTGCTGAAAGTCACGCAGTGAATCTTGCGTGCGTGCCGCACCAATAAACTGCTCCAGCAACGTTTGTATATCGGCGTTGCTCACTTTATAGCGACGGACAGGTTTGTCATCCGCCACCGGCATATTCGGTTTTACAAACGCCACCGCTTGCAAGCGATCGTTTAAATCGGGCTGCATCCACCATGATACAGCAACATAACAAAGTACATTTAGCCCCAACGACCACAAGACGCCATGGCTGAGTGGATCAAGGCTGCCGCCCCACGACATCCCAAATAGAGCGGTTGGGATTAACCACGCTTGTTGCCACGGACCCTGTTGTAAAATCACATCCGACACAACGCCGGCTTCGGCAAGTTGTGGCAGCATTAAACAATAAAACCACAGCACAAACCCAACCGATACACCGGCGTAAACGCCAGCCGCATGGCCTTGCCGCCAGTACAAGCCACCGATCATGGCCGGCGCAAGTTGGATGGCAAGTGCAAATGCCAACAAGCCGGTTTCCGCCAGCGGATAGCGCTTGGCAAATAAATGGTAGTAGCCAAACGCCAGCGCCATGACAAACACAATCATTAAGCGACGCACCCGTAAAATGAGCTGACTGTAATCTCCAACCGTGTGATAGTTTTTGGAGTGACGCAGCAATGCCGGCATCACCACATCGTTGCTTATCATGGTACTAAGCGCCAAGGTGGCGATAATAATCATGGACGTGGCCGCAGAAAAACCGCCGATAAACACCAACGCACTGAGTGCCTGCCAGTTTTGATGTTGCGGCAACAGCAACACAAAGGCATCAGCTTGTGACAACTGCTGCGGAAATAGCTGGATCCCAGCCACCGCAATGGGGATCACCACTAAGGTGACTATTACTAAATAGGCGCTAAACCCATGCTTTGCGCTGGCTAGATGGCTGGTTTTGCTGTTTTCGACAAAGGTGACATGAAACTGGCGGGGTAATAAAAAAATAGCCGCCATCGCCAACAGGGTTTTGGTAAAAAATCCAACAGAAAACACCGAAGAACCTTGATGCGAGGCACTGCTGTAGGCGGAGAAATCATGCAAAAGTTGCCAAGGATCATCATGTAGCCACCACATCACCGCTAGCGCCAACACCAACAAGGCTGCCAGCTTCACCACAGACTCAAAGGCAATCGCCAGCATTACACCTTGGTTTTGCTCGGTCAGGAGGATTTTGCGGGTGCCAAAAAGGATGGCAAACATGGTCATCGCGATAGCACTGTAAAACGCGGAATCGTTGTACCAGGTGTTATCCAAGGTTTCATTGGCACCTAGCAATAGCTGGAATGATGTGGCAACGGCCTTCAGCTGCAGAGCAATATAAGGGATCACCACCACCAAACACAGCAAAGCGGTTAAGGCGGCGATGGCATGCCGTTTGCCATAGCGGGCACTGATAAAATCGGTCAGCGAGGTGACATTATATTTCTTTGAGACATATAACACTTTGCGCAAAAACGGCTGGGCAAATAACCACACCAACAAGGGGCCCAGATAAATCGGTACATAGTCCCAGCCGGTATGCACCGCTGAGCCGACGGCACCATAAAAGGTCCACGAGGTGCAATACACCGCTAACGCCAGGCTATAAATGATACCGCCGTAGGGTTTGAGCCGTTGATGGTTCTGTTCGCGTTCCGCCCAACTGGCAATCGCAAATAAGCCCAAGATATATAACAGTGCTAAAAATGCAAGCCAACCTGCTGCCATGCTGATCCTCTATGGTGATCCTCTATCGCGATCCAACCTTCATCAACGTCGTTCTTCACCTAGGCTACGCCGTCAACGCTGGTCATTACACCGGTAAGCCTCGTTTTCTGCCAACGCGGCCAAACAACAATCACGGCTATTCGTCGGGGTAAGACGTAGAAATTTTATACCACGTCAGATGATAAAAATCGCGTTTTTTTCACGGGCGAAGGTGCGAAATGAGCGCTTTAAATCAATTAGTTAACTTATGTACGACTAAAGTCGGGCTAGGCGAAATAATCAACACTGCTATTGTGAAAATACGCCCAAGCCCGTGACAGGTTCGGCATCGGGTGGATTTGTGGACCTATGAACAACAATAACGAACGAGGAGACCGCTATGGCCTTTGAAAGCTCAGAGCAAGCCAAATCCTACTGGCGCGAAAACGTCAGTTTGATGCTGAAACTGCTGGCAATTTGGTTTGCCGTGTCATTTGGTGCCGGTATTTTGCTGGTTGATGTGCTGAATCAAATTCAATTTTTTGGATTTAAACTCGGTTTTTGGTTTGCACAACAAGGATCGATTTATGTGTTTGTGCTGCTCATTTTTGTCTATGTGCTGAAAATGAACCAGCTCGATCGTAAATACAACGTGCACGAAGACTAAGGAGTCGATCATGGAATTACAAACACTGACGTATCTTGTGGTCGGTCTTACCTTTGCGCTGTATATCGGTATTGCCATCTGGGCACGCGCTGGATCGACCAAAGAATTTTATGTTGCCGGCGGCGGTGTATCGCCGCTTGCCAATGGTATGGCTACCGCCGCTGACTGGATGTCTGCCGCCTCGTTTATCTCGATGGCTGGTTTGATTTCGTTTATGGGCTATGACGGCTCCGTCTATTTGATGGGGTGGACCGGTGGCTACGTGTTATTGGCACTCTGTTTAGCACCCTACTTACGCAAGTTTGGTAAATTTACCGTGCCCGACTTTATTGGCGACCGTTATTACTCGCAAACTGCACGCACGGTGGCGGTGGTGTGCGCCATTTTAATTTCTTTCGTGTATGTGGCTGGACAAATGCGCGGCGTTGGTGTGGTGTTCTCGCGCTTTTTGGAAGTAGATATCACAACAGGTGTCATTATCGGTATGGCGGTGGTGTTTTTCTATGCCGTTTTGGGCGGTATGAAAGGTATCACTTACACCCAAGTAGCTCAGTACTGCGTACTGATTTTTGCCTACCTGGTGCCTGCTGTATTTATCTCCCTGATGATTACCGGCAACGCTATTCCTCAGCTTGGTTTTGGTAGCACCATCACCGGCACCGAAACCCACTTGTTAGATAAGCTAGATGGGCTCTCCAAAGAACTTGGTTTTGCCGAATATACCTCAGGCACAAAATCAATGTTTGATGTGTTTGCCATCACCGCTGCCTTAATGGTGGGAACCGCTGGATTGCCACATGTCATTGTGCGCTTTTTCACAGTCCCCAAAGTACGTGATGCCCGGATTTCAGCAGGTTGGGCACTGATTTTCATCATGTTTTTGTATACCACAGCGCCTGCTATTGGTGCCTTTGCTCGCTACAACATGATTGATACCATCAATGGTCCTGATCAACAAGGCACCTTGGTATCGGAGAAACCCCAATGGATCCAAACGTGGGAAAAAACTGGCCTTATCAAACATGAAGATAAAAACGGTGATGGACGCATGTTCTACTCTGGCGACGCGCGTAATGAAATGACCATCGACCGCGATATTATGGTATTGGCCAACCCTGAAATTGCCAAATTACCCAATTGGGTCATTGCCTTGGTCGCCGCAGGCGCTATTGCGGCTGCGCTTTCCACCGCGGCTGGCTTATTGTTGGTGATCTCCACCTCCATCTCGCATGATTTGCTCAAACGTAATTTGATGCCCAATATCAGTGACAAAGCCGAGCTCGGTTATGCCCGCGGCGCCGCAGCGGTGGCCATTATGGTGGCGGGGTATTTGGGCATCAATCCGCCGGGGTTCGTAGCAGAAGTGGTCGCCTTTGCCTTTGGCTTAGCGGCCGCCAGCTTCTTCCCGGCCATTATCTTGGGGATCTTCCACAAGGGCATGAATAAAGAAGGTGCTATTGCGGGTATGTTGGCGGGCATGGTCTTTACCATCGGCTATATCCTCTATTTCAAAGGGATTTTCTTTGCCCCAATGGCCGAGAATAAACCAGAGAACTGGCTATTTGGCATCTCGCCAGAGGGGATCGGCACCTTGGGTATGCTGGTGAACTTTGTCGTGGCCATTGTGGTTAGCAAAATCACCGCACCAGTGCCACAACACGTACAAGATATCGTGGAGCAAATTCGCTACCCCAAAGGGGCCGGTGCAGCCGTCGACCACTAAGCGACAAACTTAGCGACAAACTTAGCAACAAACTTAGCGACGCAGTTTAACAAGATCTAGAACGCTGTTTTTAATAAAAACATTGGCCATCGCCCAAAGCTACTGCCGCGGTGATGGCCAATACCATCACGCTCTTTGGCGTGACCATGCCATACACCACGCGAGGGATGCCCGATGCATATTCAGGATGTGGTTGATTTTCTATCTTTTACCCCGCCATTTGATGATCTGCCGCCTGCCGACCGAGCGCAGCTGGCCAGCCAGGTTTCAATGCGCTACCTAAAACATGGTCAGCGGCTAGAGCATCAGCATTTAATTCTCATTCGAACGGGAGTATTTAGTCACCGTGATCTTTTTAACCACGACCAATTGCTCAGCCATGGCGATTATCATGGTGTCAGTAATTTATTAAGTGATGTGTTTGACGCCGATACCTGCATCCATTGTGAAGAAGATGGCTTAGTGCTGGAGTTATCTGCGCATGACTTTCATCAGCTTCGGCAGCAATATAAAAATTTCGATTTATTTTTCATCCGCCTGCAGCAGCGGCATCTGTACCACCATCACGCCAATACAGAGCATCATTGGTTGATGCGGGTTGCCGATTTGCCGTTACGTCCCCCCATCACCATCCATGCCACCGCCTCTATCATGGCCGCGGCGCAGCAGATGACAAGGGCCCAAGTGTCGGCCATGATGGTGGTTGCGGATGAACCTACGGATGTCACCACGACCTCAACAACAACCAACGCGCATCCGCTAGCGCCACAACCGCCTTCTGGCCAACGGCTGCAAGGTATTGTGACGGATCGTGATTTACGCCGCCGCGTCTTGGCCGCAGGTCTTGATCCGTCCAACGCCGTTGCAGAGATCATGACGCGCCACCCCTGGTGTGTGACACCCGACACCTTGTTACTCGATGCCATGCAGCTTATGAGTCAACATAATGTGCATCATTTGCCTGTGAGCCAGGGCTCCGAATTGCTGGGCATGATCACCACCACCGATCTTATTCGCAGCCAACAGGATCATCCGCTATTTCTGGTGAGCCACATTCATCGACAAGCCGACATGGCAGGGCTGCATGACTGCGCTCAACGATTACACCATGTCTGTCTGCAACTTGCGCGTGAACATACCCAAGTTCATGTGGTGCAACCCTTGCTCACCAGCTTGTTTGATGCTTTGGCACAGCGTTATTTACAACTGGCTGAGCAGCAACTTGGGCCGGCCCCGTGCTTGTACAGCTTTATTAGTTTCGGCTCACAAGCTCGGCGCGATATGCTGCCAAGTGCCGACCAAGACAATGCGTTGTTACTCGAAAAACAGCCTGATGCGCAGATGTCGGACTATTTTGCCAAGCTCAGCAGCTTGGTTTGTCAAGGCCTCGCGCAAAGCGGCCAAGTACTGTGCCAAGGTAACATTATGGCCACCAACCCAGCGCTGCGCCGATGTTTAAAAGGCTGGCTTGATCGATTTAGTCAGGCTATCGAAACGCCGACGCCGCAAGCCCTGCTTGATAGCAGTATTTTTTTTGATTGCCGCTGTATTGCCGGCAGCCAAGGCCTGTTTAATGCCATGCAGCAAGACGTATTACAGCGCTGCCAACACAACGAACTATTTTTATATCACCTCGCCGGTGCCGCCACTGCCACCATACCGCCGTTAGGTTTTTTTAAAGATTTTATCTTGGAGCGCGATGGTAAACAAAAACGTGGTTTAGATATTAAAAAACGTGGCCTTAGCCTGATCAATGATCTGGTGCGGGTGTACAGTCTGGCGCACGGCATCAGCGAGGTGAATACCTTAGCGCGCATCCAAACGCTGGCGCAGCGCCACGCTATAAGCCAAAGCCACGCTGATGATCTCACCGCGGCCTGGAGCAGTTTGGCCGAGCTGCGCTGGCAACTGCAAGCGCAATCTCTGCTAAACCAGCAAACGGTCAGTAATTTATTAGATCCGCGCCAGCTCAGCCTCATGCAGCGCCATCAACTTAAAGATGCGTTTTTATTGATCAGTTCGCAGCAAAAGCTGCTGCGCCAACGCTTTTGCCGGGAGCTTTGATGTTGAAGCCTCCGCATTGGTCCCGATTTAAAGCATGGTTTGAAGCATGGTTTGAAGCATGGTTTGAAGCATGGTTTGGAGCAGAGTTTAAAGCATGGTTAAAACCGATACGGCCACAGCACGGCCGTTGCGCTCTGCCGGATGATATAAAAACCTTGCAGCAAGGCATGCTTGGTGGCGCGCATAAACAGCGTCGATTATGGCAGTGTGAATTTGTCGCGCTAGATTTAGAAACCAGCGGGCTATCGTCACGACAGCATCATATTGTCAGTAGTGCGTCTGTGCTCATTTTGCCCAAAACTAATACACCAATTGCCGGGCTCGGCGCTGGCGACGCATTCACACAGAACATCACACAGAACTTCACTCAGAACATCACACAGAACATCACTCAGAACAAGGCGGACATAGCGCACGACTATCAGTTGAGCATTCAACTCGGCAGCGCGGCACAGCAACTGTTGCAACCACTCGATGATCACAGTGTTGGGCAAAGTGCGCTGATCCATGGCTACCATGATCGTGATTTACAGCAAGGAATAAAACGTAGCGACTACCTTCGTGCTCTACTCCAGCGCTTACAAGGCCGCGTGTTACTCTGCCACAACGCCGATATCGAGGTGGCATTTTTACAACAGGCATATGTAGCGCAGTTTGGTTATCGCTTGCCCTTGCTGGCCATCGATACCATGCGCATTGAAAAACAGCGGCTCGCACATCAACCGATGCTGAAATACGATGATCTCACCCTCAGCCGTTGCCTCGCGCGTTATCAGTTACCGCAAAGTCGCAGCCATGATGCGCTGTCTGATGCATACAGCTGTGCGCTTTTGTGGCTGGCACAAAGCGCGGGGCAATTGGATACACCACTGGCGGATTGGGCTAAATATTATCATTAAGCTGTGATCATCAAGCATGATCATCAAACTATGATCATCAACTATGATCACCAAACTAGCGACAAAATAACGCGCTAAAATAGTTCTCAACGCCGCCAGCATCCGCCGTATGGTGATGGCGGCTTAGCTACAAGCACTACAAGCACATGTAAAAGCCGCCATTAAATGACACCCATAGATTTAAAAGGTCGCTGAACCATATCGAACAAGCGCTAGAGGGCAACATCGTAACGTAAACAGCATGCTACCCCCAGCAGGCTCTGATTGACATGGCATTACGGCGACTTCGCAGCGTTATTGGTCGCCGTACTGACGCCAACCTTCATAATCCACTGGTTAACCCGTTTCTCGAGCAGATCGAGCGGCAGTGCACCACCGCCTAAAATAGTGTCGTGGAAGGCGCGAATATCGAACTTATCGCCAAGCGCCTGCTGGGCTTTCGTGCGCAACTGCTGAATTTTGATCATGCCAATTTTATAGGCGGTCGCCTGCCCTGGCCACACAAGATAACGCCGCACTTCCGACACCACTGCGCCTTCGGCAACTGGGGTTTTGGCTTTAAAGTAGTCAATGGCTTGCTGTTCGGTCCAGCCTTTGCTGTGCAAACCGGTATCGACCACCAAGCGCACCGCGCGCCACATTTCGGTAATTAAACGACCAAAATCAGCATATGGGTTTTGATAAGCCCCCATTTCTTTGGCCAGCAGTTCCGAGTACAGCGCCCAGCCTTCGGCATAGGCGGTAAACCCCGCTTGCGTGCGGAATGTCGGCACCGACGTTAGCTCTTGCGCAATCGAAATTTGCATATGATGGCCAGGGTTACCCTCATGATAGGCAATGGCTTCCATTTCATTTTTCGGCATGGCCTTCATATCCGACAAATGGGCATAATAAATGCCTGGCCGGCTACCATCTGGTGTACCTGGGTAATAATGCTGCGCCGCACCTGGCTGTTCACGAAACGCTTCCACCCGTTTTACCACTAAGGGTGCTTTGGGCAAAATCCCAAAATACTCTGGCAATTTGGCATTGATAACGGCTAAAAACGCTTCGGTATCTTTGATATAGCCTTGGCGGCCTTCATCGGTATCAGGGTAAAAAAACTGCGGATCGGTTTTAATAAAGGTGAAAAATTCGGCCAGAGTGCCTTTAAAACCAACCTTATCTTTAATGGCCAACATCTCCTGCGTTAATCGCTCAACTTCGCGCAGTCCTAACTGATGGATCTCCTCCGCGGTCATCGCCGTGGTGGTGGATTGCTGTAAACGATCATTGTAATACGCCACGCCATTGGGCTGTTTGGCGACACCGGTGGCGATAGCATCGGCATTGGGTAATTCCGCGGTTAGAAATGCCAATAATGCGGTATACGAAGGTTTAAAATGCTGCAACAGCGCTTGTTTAGCCGCAGCTTCCATGGCAGTTGCTTGCTCTGCGGTGAGCTTATTGGCCTGCACCAAGGCGGCAATTTTCGCTTTTGCATCCGCCCACAGCGGCGCATCTTTTCCGGTTTCATTAAACGGAGCACCGTCAAGCAGGTTATTGACTTGCTCGATGACACCTTCATAAGTAAACCGTGGTGGTCTGATGCCGGCAGCTACACCTTTCTCGGCGCGAGCTTGCAGCACAGTGATGGCATTGCCAATGGCGGCGATACGTTTGATGTACGCCTCCATATCGACCACCTCATCCACTTTGTGGAAATTCATCAACACTTGAGGCAGCAAGGCATGTACCCCTTGCATCTGGTTAAACACATAACCATTGATGCGAAAGGCTGCCGCTTTATTGGCTTGTTCGTATTGATAAATCCATAAATCGTATGATGTTTTTGCTTCATCATCGAGTTTTTGATAGTCAAATTTCGCTTTAAGCTCCGCCACCGTGGCCGCGAGCCAGGCCAACTGACGCTCTTCTGCGGCCTCGCTCATATCATCAATTTGATCTTGTTTATCTTTGCGGCCTAAAAACGTCATTTGCAGCGGGCTCATCTGCAGCTGTGCTTCGTATTTTTCTTCAAACCATTGGTTAAGCCGTGCGATCTCGGCGGGATCCACCGCCGTTGCGACCGCGGGCTGCGCTGCCGGATTTTGTACTGCCGCTTGTTGTCCTGCCGCCTGTGGCGTGGTGGTCGATTCAGGTGCGGGGCCACAGCCCACCAACAGACTACTGATGCCACCGACCACACCAGTGAAATAAATCGCCGCCCATAGTTTACGCGCGGTGATCGAATAAGAGGAAGGCATGGATGAGCTAACCGTCGAACTTGGCATAGGTTATTCCTTGTGAAAACATAGTAAAAAGGTGGTGCGGATCTGCACATAGTCCACGACGACAGAACATGGCCCACATGGTATAGCTCTCCGCTGTGTCATTTGCCTATTATGTGTACTCTAAAAAGATACGCAAAAACAAGGGGCTGAAGAATTTGAATGGTAAAAAGTTATGTCCAAACCATAACGGTAAAAGGCGCACGGCTGGGCGCATTCCCCTCACCATGCGGCTCTGCTATGTGCAACTAGGCTCTGCTATGTTCAACTATGTTCAACGATGCTCAGCTAGGCTCTGCTGGGCTCATAACCATCATAACGCGGTAAACAGGCATCCAAATCATCCCAATTGGCCTTGGATGACACAAAATTATGCGATATCGGCCGCTCACGAATATCGCCATCCAACACCCCCAACCGGATCCGTAGCCGATGTGGCTCCAGCTCATTACGACTAAAAATTGGCGACGCACACTGCATACAAAAATACCGATGCTTGCCAGGTGCCGCACTGTAGCTACGTAACAGCGATTGTCCTGTGAGGATCACCAGATCGTCAGTGGCCACAAAGCCATTGGTGGCATAGGCGCTGCCGGTACTTTTGCGACAGCGTGAGCAGTGGCAATGAATGATATCCGTAATAGGACCACAAAGCTGTAACGTCACTGCGCCACACAAACAACTGCCTTGATACATAAAAAATTCCTTAACATGACAAAACCTGCGCTAGAAAAGCGCTCGCCGTAAAAGTGCACGTGGTAACAGTACACGTGGTAACAGTCACATGGTAACAGTCACGTGGTAACAGTGCTCAGTAAAACTGCAGTGCTAAACCTTGTCCGCAGTGGTGTTAGCCCTGAGCAATTGCTGCATCGCTGGGTTATCATAAATGACGTATTCCGGCCTATCATGCACAAGCCGTTGGCGTTGTCGCAACCACAACTGCGTGTCTTGGACAAACGCCTGAGCCAATTCCGCCAGCAAAATATTGCCCCAAGACCTTGGTAAGATCCGCCCAAGTGCACTCATCCAACCGGGCGTGTTCTGGTTACCCACAATAATCCCTGGCCGAAATATGGCCAAGCGTTTAAAGCAAAGCGCTTGTAACGCTTGCTCTTTTTGCCCCATGACGCGTGAGTATTTCACCGCGCTCGCTGCATTGGCCCCGGCGGCTGATAATAAACAAAACTGGGCGACGCCGGCGTTACCTACACCTTGGGCGAAGGCACGCACCACCCCAACCTCCGTGGCATGCAGCTTAGCTTCGGGCATAAACAGCGTGCCACGGCCGACCCCGACACAACTGATCGCAATCACTGGCATGGCTGCGGACGTTGTCGTCCCTTGGTTAGGTAATGGATCAGTCATAAGGTCTATGGCAATCGAGGGGCAGGCAAATTTACGGGTGAGTGCGGCAACCTGCTCGGAAAAATCAGCTGCCGAGGTATCAACCCGTTGCATCTGAAGCTTGGGATGCTGCCAAACGTCGGTTTTATTTATGGTGTCTCCCGTCTTCTGGGCTATTTCATTGGCCATCGGCGCATCGGCGATCGTCGGCAGCTGGCGACACAACAGCAGCACCGCCTGACATTGCGGCGCATCCAGCAGTGCCCGCACTACGGCTTGCCCAACTTGCCCTGTACCACCGATCATCACAGCTCGATAGGTTGTTTGCATTACGCTCACCTCCACACGGATACACCCCAAGTTCAGGTCGCCGCGTTATTTTGTTCAATGACATGTTCAGGGAGCATACTGATATATAGACATGCAGCAATACAAGATAAGAGTTATAAAAAACAAGACGTAAAAAACCCGCAATAATGCGGGTTTTCATGGTTGGCAACTCTTACTTCATCGCCAGCAACATACTGTCAGGCTGCTCAAGGAACTGCTTCCAGCGGTTGGTGAAGCGTGCAATAGTGCCGCCATCAATCACGCGATGATCGCCAGACCAGCTGATCTGCATGATACTGCGCGCCACTACATGGCCTTTGGCATCGAAGCGTGGTAATTGCTGCACTTTGCCCAGCGCCACAATCGCTACCTCTGGTTTATTGATGATTGGCGTCGCCACAGTGCCGCCTAAGGCACCAATATTGGAGATGGTAATAGTGCCACCTTTTAGATCCGCGGGGCTCACACGACCATCGCGCGCCGCATCGGTTAAGCGCGTCAGATCCTTGGCAATATCAATAATGGATTTATGCTGACACCCTTTGATATTCGGTACCAACAAGCCCACTTTGGAGTCCACCGCCACGCCAATATTGTGATCGTCAAAGAACGTCAACTCAGTGACATCGGCATTGAGCTGCGAGTTCATGATCGGGTATTCCTGCAGCGCTAACGATAGTGCTTTCATGAAAAACGGCATCATGGTCAGCTTCACGCCTTGCTTGGCTAACTCATCTTTTAACCGCAGCCGCAGCGCAATTAAGTCCGTAATATCAATCTCTTCACAGTAGGTGAAATGCGGAATGGTGGATACCGATTCCATCATCTGCCGTGCCATCGCGGCGCGTATGCCTTTGATAGGCTCGGTGCGCTTGCCACCGCTGACGGCAGTCGTCGCTGTCGAGGTGCTCGTGCTGACGCTATTTGTGCTAGCACCGCTTGAAACCACACTGCTTGAACCTGCATGGCTTGAAGCCACACTGTGCGCAGCCACACCGCTAACAAAACGCTGTACATCTTCTTTGTACACACGGCCTTTGGCACCCGAGCCAGGTACTTTGCTTAAATCAACATTGAGCTCTCGAGCTAAGCGGCGTACCGCTGGGCTGGCCAAGGCTTTGCCATGGGGCACGCCTTGCGTTTGCGCGGCCGACGCTGTAGCAGATGGCGCTGTCGTTGCAGGCGCTGCATTTGCGGCTGAGTTTGCGAAGGTCGCCGCAGTTGGCGCCGCACTGACGATACCTTCCACCTCACGCTCTAGCGCAAATAAAGGCGCATGCACCTTGGCAATTTGACCTTTCGGGGTATACAAACGCACCACTTTGCCAGCATATTTCGCCGGGATCTGCACCAAGGCTTTGTCGGTCATCACATCGCACACCGGCTGATCTTCGGCAATCACATCGCCTTCTTTGACCAACCAATCAACGATTTCACACTCCACAATACCTTCACCGATATCTGGCAGGATAAAATCTTCAATCAAAAGCCCAGTCGTTCCGCTGTTGGCTATCGCCGTGGTGGAAGACGTGGCCGTCGACGCGGTCGTCGCTGCCACTTCGCTCTTAGCATCACCCTTAGCATCACCCTCGCCGTCCACCGCCATTTCAAATAACGGCGCATGCACTTTGGCGATTTCACCCTTTTGATAATACAACTTGGTCACCACACCGTTGTGCACGGCCGGGATCTGCACGAGGGCTTTATCCGTCATCACATCGCAAATCGGCTGATCTTCGACAATACGATCGCCCTCTTTTACTAGCCACTCGACCAGTTCACATTCGACAATGCCTTCACCGATATCCGGTAAAATAAAATCTTTTTTCATGCTCTGCCTCAGAACTTGACCGACGCCTTAATGGCTTCGAAGGTTTTTAGATGATCGGCCACATATTCTTTTTCCAGTGCCAACGGGTATGGTGTATCTAAACCACAGACGCGCGCAATTGGGCTTTCCAAGTGTAAGAAGCAGCGTTGTTGGATGGTGGCAGCAATTTCGCCAGCAAAACCACCGGTCAGCGGCGCTTCGTGGTTGATCACCAAGCGGCCAGTTTTCATCACCGATGTGGCAACCGTGTCCGCATCCCATGGCAAAATGCTACGCAAGTCAATGATTTCACAAGAAATACCTTCGGCTTCCGCCATATCCACGGCTTTTTGCACGATTTCCATCTGCGCACCCCACGCCAATACAGTGACGTCGTTACCGGTTTTGACCACCTCAGCTTTGCCAATTGGCAGCTCGTAGTACTCTTCTGGCACCTCGCCCACAGAGGCACGATAAAGTTTTTTCGGCTCGAAGAAAATCACCGGATCAGGGTCGTTAATCGCCGCCAATAACAAGCCTTTGGCTTGATACGGATCGCGCGGCACCACCACTTTTAAGCCTGGCGTATGGGCAAAATAGGCTTCAGGCGATTGGCTGTGGTAATGACCACCGGCAATACCACCACCGTAGGGTGAACGGAACACCAAACCACCGACATTGAATTCGTTACCACTGCGATAGCGGAATTTCGCCGTTTCGTTGACGATCTGGTCAAACGCTGGGAAGATGTAATCGGCGAACTGAATTTCAGCCACCGGCTTCATGCCTTGCGCCGCCATGCCGTTGGCAAAACCGGCAATACCTTGCTCGGTTAACGGGGTGTTGAAGCAGCGGGCTTTGCCGTATTTTTCTTGCAGTTTACTGGTGGCGCGGAACACCCCACCGAAAAAACCAACGTCTTCCCCAAAGCACAGCACGCGGTCGTCTTTGGCCATGGCTAAATCAAGCGCATTGTTGATCGCCTGTAACATGTTCATCTTTGCCATTAGTCCAGTCTCCCCGACGTGATTGGATATGCTTCCGGATACTTACGGATATGCACTTTCAGTTCATCTAATTGTTGTTGTAACGCTGGGATCGGTGTTTCGTACACATCCGAAATTAAATGCTCGATACCCGGCTTGGCGACTTTTTCCGCCACTTTCAATGCGTCAAGGATCTCTTGCCGAAGCGCGTCTAACGAGGCTTTGTCGGCCTCATCATCCAACCAGCCTTTGCTTAATAACCATAACCGGAAACGACTGATGGGGTCGTTTTTGCGCCACTGCTCTTCTTCTTCTTTCGAGCGATAGCCTGTTGGATCATCTGAGGATGAGTGCGCACCCAAGCGATACGCAATGGCTTCGAGCAATACTGGCTCATTGGTGGCTAACGCATGCTCACGCGCCATTTTGGTGGCGTGATACACCGCTAAAATATCGGCGCCATCGACACGGATGGTTTTCATGCCATAACCCACACCGCGGCTGGCAATACCGTCGCCTTTAAACTGCTCATTGGCAGGTGTAGAAATGGCATAACCATTGTTACGGCAGAAAAATAGCACCGGCGCTTCATGCACCGCTGCCATATTCAGGCCGGCGTGGAAGTCACCTTCGGAGGCCGCACCTTCACCGAAATAACAGATGGTAACATTGGGCAAACCGCGGAGCTTTTGCGCATAGGCATAACCCGCCGCTTGTGGGATTTGTGTCCCCAATGGGCTTGAGATCGTCATGTAATTGATGGCGGCGCAGCCATAATGCACCGGCATTTGGCGACCTTTACCTAAGTCTTTTTCGTTTGAGAACAACTGGTTCATGAACTGCTCAAGACTAAACCCACGATAGCGTAGCGCGCCCTGCTCGCGGTACTGCGCCATGATCATGTCGCCATCATCCAATGCCGCAGCACTGCCGACGGTGGTGGCTTCTTCGCCTAAACACTGCATGTAAAAGCTGATCCGGCCTTGCCGCTGTGCCGCCAACATCCGTTCATCCAACACGCGGATAAAAGTCATGGTGTGATACATTTTCAGCGCTGTGGCTTGATCCAGTTCTGGCATATCGGCACCTTCGTATAAGGTGCCGTCGTCTTTTAAAATGCGCAGCGTTGGGATCTGTAAGGCATGGCCGCTGGTGAACGCCGCGGTATGCACCGTCGAGATGGTGGCATTGTTCGGGTTGGTCATAGGTCTCTCTTTTTGAATGCTGGTTCGCGGACCTTGGTGGTTTCCGGCAGAACCGTCGTGGATACAGAGCGCAGCCTTGGCTGAACTTCTCCCCCTGGATGCTTTGAACGTGGTGTGGTTAACACCATGGGCACGCCTACTACGCGGCTTGCAACCTGGACGATCAGGCAGCGTTGTCGATTGACGCAAGCGCTCACCCTGTGGAGAACTACTTTACGTTAACGTAAACGCCAGTGACGCTGGTCGCTGCTTATTATAACGTTCTTATCGTGGCGTATTTCACCGGTATAAGTACGGCCAACACGTCAAAACACCCGTTTGTTATGAACCTCGCGCCTTTATGCAGTTGCAGCCATGGATGTGCCGTGACACCCTGCGACGGAACCACATAAAATGTGCGGCTGAACTTTACCTTTACGTAAACTGCATTGCAACCCGACCAGCGCGGTTTTTCGTTTAACGGCGCCATTTTTGCGTGAATTTTATCTGACAGCGCCATTTTAGCACCGCGGCCATGTTAGCACCGCATTAGTGTTCCACACTGTTCAGCACTGTGCAGCGCTTAAGGCTCGGCTTGACCTCACCTGTGTGCATGAACCTTGACCATACAGCTTGAACATAAAGCTTGAACCTACAGCGTGAGCATAAATAGACTTAAAAACAGCGCGCATAAAACCATCAGCCGGAGATGAAGGGTTCACTTCTGGCTGATGCTTAACTCGTTGTTTTACTGGTTGATCTACTAGATGCGTTACTAGATACAGTGCGTTCGCGTAGCGGTTTGCCTCAAGGTGCGGTCTGGCCTGCAATCGATGTAGGCACCACCATCAACATCGCACGTTGCCCTATAGCGACATTGGCATTGGGGAATATCAGCGCTTCACCTGGCTGTTCAACCCGATATTCCATATCGCCATCACGAGCCAATAGGGTCCCGAGTGGAAACTGGGTAAAGTTCTCAACATCACGGGCAAAGGCCAGCTCAAACGCATCGGTTTGCTTATTAATGGCGCGATAGACGGCAAACAAATTAAAATCGGCGTCATCATAGGCCGGCATGGCAAGATCAGCCCCTGCAATAAGCAAACGTAAACTCTCGTCACAGGCGGCAAAACGACGCATATCGTTGTCGCCAAATGGCCGAACTTTACCCAGCTCCAGCGTAAAGGCATGGGCCCCATGCGCTTGGGCGCCGTAATAACTAAAGGTGCTGGCCGGCGTTTGCATTAACAGTAAGGTATTCACCTCACAGCGGCGCAAAAACTGCAGCTGCGTTTGTGACCAGGGTTTTCCGTGCAAATATGGATAGACGGCAAATTTTTCAAAGGCAGAGCCGCGAATGGCCGTATGTAAGTCATACAACACCCGCGCGACAGCCACTTGACTGCTACGGCCTTGATAAAAGCGGCTCACATAGCCTTCTAACGCGGCGGCACGATCTCGCTCCCAGCTAGGATTAAACTCCCCTTTGCTGTGATGACCGCTAAATAGCCGGTTCATGTTATCGACCAACTCCCGCACCCCAGCATTCATCGCCGGTGGATTGGCAAATAACATTAACAACCGGTGCGCCAGCGGCAGCTGCATCGCTAAAATATCTTTTAAAATGCTGTTACATAACTCGATAGGGGCAGTTTCGTTACCATGCACACCGCAGCTGATGACGATATCCAGCGGCATGGCAGCATCGGCCGGTACTGGGTTTGCCAGCTCCGCAGGCAAGGGCGATGTCGCTTGTGGTGGAAAGGGCGATGCCGCTTGCGTGATCGGAGTTAAGCAGATGACTCCGGTATCCCACACTTCCACCCGCACCCCATTTTGTAAGGTAAATTCAAAGGGTTTGAGATGCTGAGGATTGGCACGGCTCAGTGCCAAAAAATCCAGTTGCGGGATCAATGCTGCGGCCGCAGAACTATTCACAGTAGAGCTATTCGCAGCAGAACTGTCCGCAGCGGCCGTCGCGTTGAAAACGTCAAAGTTTTGCATGTAAACCACATCCTTTTGTTGGTGCTTCAGTTTTCGCGTATAACAGATTGCTATTTTACGTTGCTTGTTATTTTACGTAGCTTGTTATTTTACGTAGATGGGCGCAGCTCGGCCAGCGCTTTATCCTCGAAGCGCGATGCATGCGATAAGGCAGATGCGCCGCGCCACCAGCCTAAAGCAACAATTTTAACAACGTCGTATGCAAAAAAGCCCTCGCCGGGTTAACGACAAGGGCGATTGGCTTAACACTGTGTCTTATGGCAGCCCATGTTAAAACTAACAAACCATATCTGCTGCAGTGCTGCTGTGTTTAGACTACTGTGTACATTTAGACTACTGGGCCCGTTTAGGCTGCACCATATACACCGTGAGGCTGCCACTGACTTCGTTGGCAACCAACAGAAGGGGCTGCGCAATCGGGCTTTGTGCGGCACTGACAAACAACATGCTCTCCGGGCCTAAATCCCCCGCTTGTGCATAAGCGCCGGTCAATACCGCAGGCACTTTCTCATCGTCGATGTTAAAGGTTTGATTAAAATCGCGGTTATGGCTGTAGTTTACAAACTGCGTCGCAAACGGGTTGGTGATATCAAAGATATAGATACCACTTTGCCGCTCAGTGCCGACAAAAGCAAAGGTTTGCCCGCCAATCTGCCCCAGTGCCAACGCTTCGGGCTCGGGGCCTTTGTCATCGGAGCGGTTATCCACCGCATTGGTCAGATGATTGCTGTTAAATGCCAATTCACCATGCACCGCGGCACTGATTTTTTCCAATTGCTCTGCGCTATCAAAGACTTGACGGCCTTGCGCATCCCAAATACTAAAAGAGCGACCACCAAAGGCATAGAGTGCATCATATTCACCATTGCTGTTGAGTCCCATCGCTTTGGTGATCTTTAACCGGCCTAAGCCATCTTTTTGATACACGGCTTGCTGCTTTTCCACTAACGCGGCGGAACGTTTGATGCTGCCTACCCGCGTCTCTTCGCTGTAGCCTTTCCAATCCCGCGCATCACCTTCGTTGGCACTGACAATAAAGGTCGCGCCTTGCCACTGATAACTGGCGATAGTATCGGGCTGATATAACCCATATAAACCAGGGATTTTTTGCAGCAATACACCGTCAAGATCACTAACATCAAGCGCATGGACGCTGTGATCTTTCGCACCTAGCGCCACTATTTTATCTATTTTAGCGCTGGCCATATCCAGCACCGCCAAGGCGTTATTTTCCTGCAGCGCCACATAGGCTTTTTTACCATCGCTGGACAATGTGATGTACTCAGGCTCTAGATCTTGCGCCACTGTGGTGCCGGCTGGACCTGCGAACTTCACCCCTTGCTTGGCAAGGTCGGCTTGTTTGCTGTTAAAGTCGCTAAAACCAACCAATTGCGCTTGATCGGCAATCACGCCTTTGTCGATGCTGATGATGGCAACAGAACCTTCCGGATCGGCACTGTAATCGGTCTCAGGTTCAGCTTCGTTGGCCACCAACACGCGGCTACCGTCGGCGTTAAAGGTGAGCATATCGGGCAAGGCGCCGACGCTTAGCGCCTTGATAAACAGCGGTGCCGCTGACTTGATCTCGTAAAACAGCACAACGCCAGCGGCAGATTTGCGTTTGTTTTCCACCGCGACGGCCAACGTATCGCCATGAATGGCGATAGAGTTGGCCATGCCAAGCTCGACCGTATTGCCATCGGTCGTTTTGATGCTGCTGGGGATGGCAAATTTGTTGCTATTGAGCGTCATGGCGACGCGGGCATCCGTTAATGGCTGGCTTTTTAAGTTGCTGGCATCCAAGATATCGATGGCATTGGCGGCGCCATTGACCACATAAATCCGTTTGCTGGCGCTGTGATACTGCGTAATTTCGGCCGCACCGGCACCATAGGTGCCACTAACATGGCGCGCAATAGGAATCAAATCCATACCGATAACAGCACTCACGCCATTATTGCCGTTGGCACCCACAGGGCCAACCATACCGGGTTGACCATCTTTACCATCAAAATTACAGCCGGCCAGTACGAGGCCGCAGGCCATGCTCAGCGCCGCTAACGTGAATGGCTTTGTGAATGCTTGTGTGGATGCTTGGCCACGTTTTGCCGATGCCGCTGATGCTGATACTGACGTTGTTGATATTGTTGAAGCCGTGCTGGGAATGTCACCTGTCGCAGCGCTAGACTCGGCGCTTAATTCTGGGCTTAATTGTTGATGTTGGCCGTGCTGATGTTGGCCGGATTGTGCTGATGACACCTTGCCCGCGCAAGCGACGGCGGTGGATTGTTCAAACTGCAATTGAGCGCGGAATTGGGCGTTACGGCGTAGTTGATTTTTTTTATGGTAAAACATGCGGATCCTCCAATGAAAACCCTACGCTACGGCATGCATATGTCAGCGGTATGACTTCCCAATGGCGAATTTGTGGCGGATTTTTGACTGGCCAATTTTTTGAGGATCGATTTTTACTGATCGATTTTTACGGCTCGATTTTGGACGGTTCAAATTTGACGGGCCAGCGCTAAAACAAAAAAGCGCTTTTGCTAAAGCGCTTTTAACGGGTTAACAACTTTTTCAGTCGTTAACCCCATGAACGACTGCAAACGCTAGGCGTTATAGGCCACACTGAGCGCCATAAATGGCTTTCACCCATTGCGGATTATCGATAAACGGATTGCGGTTGCGCTGCAATTCGTAGATCCGATTATTCCGACGCAGCTCAAAACTATCGACCGGATCGGCCAAATGCCAGCTAACAAGGGTACAAAGTTTACCCATTTGCGGTGCTGTGCTGCCGGTTGGTGCCACATTCGGAATGGACAGATCCGGCGTACCCGTTTCGTCACCACCTTCGTAACGTACGTCCATATAGAACAGCATCCGCGCCACATCGCCTTTTACTTGATTGCGCGGTTCAAAACTATCGGCATCGGTTTTATTGTCTGGGGCTTCACCAATGGCGGTGCCGCCATTATCAAAATCTTTGTTACCCCGGGTCGAATTGAGCGATACATCTTCCGGCCGCAGGTGATGCAAGTCGGTATACGCATATTGGGCTTCATCCGGGAAACCATGACTCTTAGCCCAGACGTGTTCCCGATTCCACGCATCCAGCGAACTGGTGGTACCGGCACGGAAGGTTTTGGCGACGGAACGACCGGCATAGAGCAGGATCACATTGCTGGTATTGGTTGGATCTTCATCGGTATAACCGATAGCATCCCAGACCTGCGCATAGGTGAAACGTACATGGCCGCGTAAAATGCCGTTTAAGGTGGTTTTTAACGCCGCACCGGTTTTACCACTGGTATTTACATAATACGTGGGCTGATTGATGGTGTCGCTTGGTGGTGTAGTGCCGCCGCCTGAACCACCACCGCTATCGCCGCCGCAATTGGCTTGCTGTGCGCCACTGCCTGGGTTACCGATACCGCTGCTCATCACCTGCCAATCATTGACGGTGTTTGAGTCGGCAACATTTTTGCGCACTAAGGCTTTATCTACCGCCTCGATCGCCCAACCACTGATGCCATTTTCCCATGCCACCACGTCGATATCCGTGGTGCCTTGGCGCAGTTTCACATAGTCGCCGCTGTTCCCCAGCGATAGACTAAGGCCTGAGAGCTGCGGGTTTTTGCCAAACATGGCATTAAAACCACTGCTGCTTTTCGCCACCACCAGATAACCCGCCGCCGGCACCGAGCCAGATAGCGCAAAACTGCCGCCATTATCAACCAAGCTGTAGCCGGTTAAGCTAACCGCACTGCAACCATCGTTAAAAATTTCGACGTATTCTTGGGTGGTATCATTGGAAGGAGCGTCGTACAACACTTCAGAGATGTAGAGTTTTGCCTGCGCCGGCATTGCACAGCATAGCGCTAGCGCGGACAGGGTAAAGATGTTTTTCGTCATGCCAACCTCAATTCGAGTTCAATTTGGTTTGGTTTAGTATTATTAAAATATGACTTCAGCTGTGATTTACAGCTACAAAGCAGCAACATCCATTTACACCTTGTCGGCATACATTAGCAAAACTTAGTTGAAAGAAATATGACAAATAGCAATATTTTTTCGATCAATGATCAATTTACTGCGATCAATGGCGATTTATTAGGGATGACCACAAGCTAGGAAAAGCGGTGACAACGCTAAGTGGATGTAACTGCGGTGAAATTTTCCGCAGTCAGACGCGGACCCATTGCAAAAAAACAATATCGGCGTAAGATAGCAATCAATCGGTACGTAGCGCAGCTTGGTAGCGCACTGTCATGGGGTGTCAGGGGTCGTGGGTTCGAATCCCGCCGTACCGACCATTCTACTCCAAAGCCTTGAATCTAAAGGTTTTTATTCACTTCATCGTAAATTTCAACAGCCTCATTTTAAACAACGTTACTTATCTACCTAAATCAGCTACCTAAATTAGCTACCTAAATGAGCTAATCATTGTTTTGCCTTTTTGCGTTTTAATTAATTCTATTCTCTACACCAAATTGTTCAGGCAATCAGTTGCTGGCGCATTTTTTAAAGCCGCAAACGATATTCGACGCCATAAATCAGCACAAGATCAGCACAAATCGATTTAGAATTAGCGAGCTAAACGCATAACTAGACAGCAGAAGAGCAAAAAAGTGGTTAAGATGCTTCTGCATCTTTAGGTTCAACACAGACAACAACATCCAAAAATTTTAAGGGGAATTTATGTTATACGAGTTAACCGTGCAGCAATTTAGCAAAATGCTCAGCAATTTAGCAGCCATTTTAACAAAGGCCGAACAAGCCGCGCAGGCGAAAAAATATGATGTGTCAGTGCTTTTAAACGCACGCTTGGCACCGGACCAATTTAATTTGATCCGGCAAGTACAAATTGCCTGCGATACCGCCAAGCTTGGCGTTGCACGTTTGGCTGGGGTGGTCGACAGTGCACCCAAACACGCCGATGATGAGAGCACGCTGCCAGAGCTGCAACAACGCATCACCGATACCCTCACCTACTTGGCCAGCTTTACCCCAGACATGCTTGCCGAAGCGTCACAGCGCAAAATTAGCCAACCACGCTGGGAAGGCAAATACTTAACCGGTGACGAATTTGCCCTGCAACACGCTATCCCGAATCTGTATTTCCACATCACCACCGCCTACGCCATTTTGCGTCACAACGGCGTTGATGTGGGTAAAAAGGATTACCTCGGTGCTATGCCGTATAAAGCGGATTGAAAGGACTCAGTAAACAGAACGCAACCAAAAGCAAAAAAATAATACTCAACAAATAGCCCTAAACAAAAAACTACGGCCAAGAGTCGTCATTTTCAAACTGACATTGACGACTCTCTGCTTAGGTCTATTTCATCGCTAACACTTGTCATGGCTGGTTTCTTAAAACTTTTAAGCTGCTACTTTCGATTGAACTTAAAAATCCATGACCATTGTCGGAAAGCCATACGGTCGCAGCACCCGCCGTATATTCAGTGACTGAGATAGCAACAATAGCTTTCCAATATTTTTAACGGTCCAATTAACACCATTCACGAAATACCCACCCTGATCTGATCCGCTAACTCTGGACACTTAACTAAGCACTTTGTTTCAGTTCAAAATTCTCAGGGCTTAAATAGCCAAGTGAACTATGCCTTCTGGTTTTGTTGTAATCAACTTCTATGT
>Ga0075154_10000771_pt1 | contig 25406 bp, 19 predicted proteins | sample JI71714BDNA_FD_70965 | JGI IMG/M metagenome (GOLD analysis project Ga0075154, IMG submission 70965) | Wastewater effluent complex algal communities from Wisconsin, to seasonally profile nutrient transformation and Carbon sequestration -... | ecosystem: Engineered > WWTP > Effluent > Algae...
AGGAACAATGGTCTGCAATCGTATTATTAGCGCCATCTAGTCGCAAGGCATCATCTAGCACATAATTGGAACTGGGATATAAATTTACATCATGCGGTCTGGAGCGCATATGGCGAATAATGATATTGTCTCCTGTTCCTTCAGGTTCATATACTTCATCAATAATCATACCTCTCACCGTTATTCCTCCAGGCGAAGTCTGCCCCGCTATTGTAACATCTCCAAAAAGCACTTCAGCAGCTGCAGGTATTACACCACTTACCTTAAATAGTATGTATCGAGGCCCGGCCACTTGTAAAGCCGCATTTAACGACCCTGCACCACTTGCATTCAAATTGGTAACATAAATAACCTGGCCGCCACGACCGCCGGAAGCTTGAGCCCCAAAACCTTCTGCGCCGGGAAAAGATGGTATTGATTGTGCATTTACACGGTCGAGAAGAAGTACATAAAAACAAACAAAAATGAATTTTATAATTTCCATTTTTATTTAATTAATTTTTATTTTTCTTAAGCTTATCAGCGAATTGGAGATACATTGGCAAGGCCGCAGAACCATACCAAAGAAACATTTCGGGCTTAAGTAGTTCAGCTTTGATGGCAGGATCAGTTTCTAACAAAACCTTAGCCTCTTCCAAGCTATTTACATCCAAGATAAATAACCCTCTAAAATCTTCTTCATTTTTCTCAAAAGGACCAGCCACAATAAGTTTATTTTCCTTTACAAGAACACCCATATTTTTCATGTGACCGGTAAAGGCTGTATTTATAAATTCCTTATCCGTAGTTTTATTGGATCCAGTTTTAAGAAGAACAAAAACATACATTTTCATTCCACGTTCATCTCCGTTTAGTTTTTTGACGAGTGTAGAGTCATAATCAGGATTAGTGATTTGTGCTTGAGTTTCAATTGAAAAAACTAAGAGCGTAATAAATATTAAAATCTTCATTGAAATGTTTTTAGATAGATTAAAGTTAAAATTAAATTTATTAAAAGCATTTAATTTAATAACCTTTAAGGAATATTAAGAAAATAAAAAAGCCCGAAGACAAATAAGTTTTCGGGCTCCTTATGAAATTAGCTTTTTTATTGAACAATAATTTTTTCAACAACTAGATCATCACGTCCAGAGACTCTAACAAAATAAATACCTTTGGCAAGGTTGTCAAGTGGAATAGTAAATAAATTTGATCGACCTGTAATATCCATTCTCATTAATGTCACTCCATTAATATCTACAATATCTAAATATGAGTAAGAACTTCCTGGTGAAATATTCACATTTATTTCACCTCTATTTACAATACTTGGAGCAATTATTACATTACTTACATTATTCATTTTTATCCTCACAACAGATGAATAGGAAATGTCTGCATTGTCATTTTCAACTATCTTCAACCGGTAAAATATATCCCCATTCATTTTCAATTCGTGTAAATAACCATAATTACCTCCTTTTTCACCTTTATTAGCAGTTATGTTTGAAAGATAATTAAAACTACTTCCATCATAACTGTATTCAATTTCGAATTCTTTGACATTTTTTTCTGCTGAAGTTGCCCAATTCAATTGCACACCTTTTGTATTTCTTTCTCCGGTAAAAGAAATCAAATTAAGAGGCAGGAAAGATGTTGCCATTAACCTCATTACAGAATTATTTGTGTTGGATACCACATATACTTCTCCATCTTCTGTCTCACCAAAATTAACAATCCCCGTTGGCGCTAAGTTTTGCGTAAATGTGTTAAACCCACCGACACCATTAGATTTTAATTTGTAAAAAATACCTGAATAAAAATCAGCAGCTACATACCAGCCCTTCAAAAGAGGATAATCAGTCCCTCGATATACTACCCCTCCGGTGATACTTTTTGGACTTACTGTAGGATATGTAAAAACTGGAAATGTATAATTAGACATGGGTAAACATCCTGTTAAACTATAAGGGACATTCCCTTCATAACACTTCCATCCATAATTTACTCCAAGTGTATTAGCTGCCGCCCTATAATTAATTTCTTCATGAGAATTTTGACCTACGTCACCAATCCACATATCATGCGTCAACCTATCAAAACTCCATCTATAAGGATTTCTGAGTCCAAGTGCAAAAATCTCGTTACTATATGGATTGCCAGGAGGAATTGTATAAAATGGTGGTGTAAGTGAGGTATTTACATTAAATCGTAACATTTTCCCTAAGAGCACGCTTGTATTTTGGGAATTATTATTTGGATCTCCACCTCCACCGCCATCTCCGGTTGAAAGATATAAGTATCCGTCTTGCCCAAAATGCAACTGGCCTCCATTATGATTGCTTGCATACTGATGAGGAATTGTAATGAGTACCACTTTTGAAGCCGCATCAGCAATATTTGCATCTCCGCTTACATGATACCTGGCGATCTCCAGATCACCAACGGATCCCATAGTATTATTCGTGTAATAAACATAGAAAAAACCATTGGTTTCATAATCAGGGTGAAAAGCCATACTCAACAAACCTCTTTCACCATCAGTACTTACATTTGTTACCGTAAGAAAAGTACCTTGCAAGACAAAAGAACTATTATAGACGAGGACAGTGCCACCTTTTTGAACAATAAAAATCCTATTTGTTCTATCCCCTGCATTTACTAATTGCATTGGCTGACTTAAACCACTAGGTATCACTGAAGCAGAAAGTGAGAGTACAGGCTGGGCTAAAAGGGCTTGAGAAATTAAAACTAATTGAAAAAGCAATATCAATGTTGATAGATGGGTAAAGTTTAATCGGTAGTAATTTTTTCTCATGTTAAGATATTTATAATAAATAATTGATGTTTAGCTCATCAAATTTCTTTTAAAATTTGAATTAAGTCTCGTATTGAATGGATGAATAATTATGGAATAAAACCTCTAACCATTCATTCTTAATGATGGTTTGGTATTAAAAATATAAAATTGAAGGATTTGTCACAATTTTGCGGGGATGCAAATCACTTAAACCAGATATTTCGATCTAAAGTTCCTTCGTATAGAAGTAAAAAAAGAAAGACATTTTTTATAAATAACTGATTTTTATTTAAGTAATCAATCTTAATTATATCAATTAAAAGCTAACTTTGAACTTAATGTAATTAAAACACTAAGGATGTCTACATTTTCTCCAAAATCATTAGAACATTTCCACAACGAAATAGCAATCAAATTTCAACTATATAACAGTCTATTTCTTTCCCTACCATTCAGTAAAATTGAAAAGACAGGATTGTTATTATCTGTGTTGCAAAATTATTGTGAAGAAGGATATGCTCAAGGTCAAAACGCTGAAGAAATCATTAATTCCTTCGTTCAGAACCAAACAAATTTTGATTCTGAACAAAAAACACTTGACCTGTTGTTCAGATTTATTCAATACATAGAAAGACAGATCGTATTATTTGATGCATTGGAGGATGCGGCATATGACAGAATTAATGACATCAGTGGGCCAGGTACTTTAAAGCATTTACAAAACAAACTCAGTGATCATCAATACACAGCTTCCGAAAAAAAGACTCTTGAAAACTTCAGTGTCAGACTTGTTATGACCGCTCATCCGACGCAGTTCTATCCGGGCTCTGTCTTGGGAATAATAGGAGATCTATCTAAGGCCCTTCAACACAATCAAACTGACCAAATAAATATTCTTTTACAACAGTTGGGCAAAACACCTTTTCTGAACAAAAAGAAACCTAGTCCATATGAAGAAGCTGTCAGTCTGATCTGGTTTCTTGAAAATGTCTTTTATCACACTATCGGTAGCATTGCAAACGAATTTAAATCTACTATGCCTTTCATGGATCCTGCAGATCATCCCATTATAAAAATGGGTTTCTGGCCTGGTGGTGATCGGGATGGTAATCCATTTGTTAGGGCAGAAACAACTTACAAAGTGGCAAATTCTCTTAATATAGCAATTCTCAAATGTTACTACAGGGATGTGAGAAAGCTCAAACGAAGACTCACCTTTAAAAATATTGATACCATTATCGCCAAACTTGAATCAGACCTTTATGAGCAGGCATTTTTAAGGACGATCAATACCATCAGGACTATGAATGATATCATAGGTCCATTAAAATTGATTCGTGAAATATTATTTACTGAAAATAATGGTCTCTTCATAGAAAATGTGGACGAATTGATTGACAAGGTGCATTGTTTCGGAATGCATTTTGCTTTTATCGATGTAAGGCAGGAGAATGAGGTGCATACTAGCTTATTAAGTACCATTATGGAGTATAATGGTTTTAGTACTGCATCCTATGAAGAAATGCCTGAAATTCAAAAAATCAATTTCATCCTCGATCAAAAACTTGATGCTACACCTGATCAATTCGAGGATGAAATATTTAGCGATACGCTTCTTACAATGCAAACAATTCGCAAGATACAGGAAGATTTTGGTGAGGAAGCCTGTAACCGGTATATCATAAGTCAATGCACGAGTGCGCTTAATGTTATCGAAGTGCTCGCTTTGTTTAAGATCTCTGGTTGGAATATTAATGAAGTAAATATGGACATTGTGCCTTTATTTGAGACAATAGATGATCTTGTTAAAGCACCAATAGTCATGAAAAGTCTATACGAATTGCCATCTTACAAATCTCATTTAAAACGAAGAAAAAACCGACAGACTATTATGCTGGGTTTTTCTGATGGGACGAAAGATGGTGGATACCTAATGGCTAATTGGATGATTTATAAAGCCAAAGAAGAATTAAGCAAAATGTCAAAGGAATATGGCATTGATGTTATGTTTTTCGATGGACGCGGCGGACCTCCTGCCAGAGGTGGTGGTAAGACTCACAAGTTCTATGCATCTATGAACAAGGAAATCTCCAGTAAAGAAATTCAATTGACGATCCAGGGCCAGACCATCAGTACAAATTTTGGTATCAAAGAGTCGGCACGGTTTAATATTGAACAGTTGATAAATGCGGGGGTGACCAACAATATTTTTCAGGATGAATCTAACAATTTTACGAAGGAGGAAGAGTCATTAATATTATCAATGGCAGAGATCAGCCTGAAAACATATTTGGCCCTAAAAAATGATTCAAACTTTGTAGACTATATGTCTGAAGTAAGCCCATTGAAGTATTTTGGGATGGCTAATATCGGCAGCAGACCGGCAAAGCGAGGTAAGGTGGAAAAATTAACTATTAAAGACCTTCGAGCTATACCGTTTGTCGCATCCTGGAATATGATCAAACAAAATGTTCCGGGATTCTATGGCTTAGGCACAGCAATAAATTCGATCATTGAAAAAGGACAATTTGAACAATTGAAGGCGATCTACAAGAAGTCATTGTTCTTCAGAACGCTTATGGACAACAGTGAAATGTCATTGATAAAAACATTTATGCCGCTAACTTCGGAGATTTCCGAGCATCCTATATTTGGAGATATTTGGCAAAGAATCAATGCTGAATATGAATTAACCTCCACAAATTTGTTACTACTAGGGAATCACACAACACTTATGGAAGAATATCCAGTCGATAAACTTTCCATACAAATGAGGGAGAAAATCATGATCCCACTCGCTACTATTCAACAATATGGTCTTAGCAAGTTGAGAGAAATGGATAATAGTGGAGAGGAAGAATTAAGCAACTCTTATCAGAAAATGATAATTAGGTGCGCATTTGGGATCATCAATGGAGGAAGGAATTCAGCATAGAGATCTCTACAAGATTCTTTTGCTATTCAAGCTAGCCTCTATTAATTTTTCAAGACGGGAAATACGCGTTTTCTCTTGCTTAGCTGTCATTATAAGATGAATTGCTATTTTCCTGTAAGATGGAGCCTGAGCCTGAAAGAAATCCCAGGCAATAGTATTGGTTTTGAATATTTTTTCAAATTCGAGTGAAAATTCCCGCCCTTCATTAACGTCTTTGCTTTTATCCCGGTGATTGAAACTATCCATCCCTGAAGGTTGCATCAGACCAGCCTTGGTCAGAACTTCAATCTTTTTGATATTGATGGCACTCCAGATACTATTAGATTTTCTAGGTGTAAAACGATTGGTATAACTTTCATGGTCAATAGATCTTCTGATGCCATCTATCCAACCAAAACACAAAGCCTGATCAACGGACTCTGACCACGTCATGGTTGGATTTCTGGCCGATAATTTATAGTAACCAACTTGAACCTCAGTTTCCTTTTGATGATTTTCTTCAAGCCATTTTCGGAATAAAGATGGATCAGCAAAAAATATTGGAGTCATATTGAACTGCGATTTTTTATTTCCAAATGTAATAATTAGAAGTTTTAGATTGGTAATAATTTCACATTTGTAAATAAATAATTAAAGTTTCGGAGTCGCTTTTTAAATTGAAATCTATAATTTAAATATATAATGATTCTTAAATGGAATTGGTTAAAAAACTGTATATCATATAGTTAGTTTAGTTTATTGAATTTCTTTAAATAATTTCATTTGCCGGACTCTATCATCAAAGTATTATTTTGACCCGCCGCCGCTAAAGCTTTGTCGGGCAAGCTTCTAATTTCTTCTATATAACTAAAACTAAATTTTTAACTTTCAAGTATTTGGCATAAGTTGTTTTGATTTAAACTTTATACTCTCATTTGAGCATTCGCCCAAAAAAGAATTATTAGCCACTAATTGCACAAATGATGCTTTGCATCTAACACGAATTTATTCGTGAAAATTAGTGAAATTATCTGCGATGCTGCTTCGTGGTAGTGGCTAAAATATATGGAGTTTTAATCTATTATAAAAATTAGTTTCATCTCCATTCCATCTACATCAAGTTATCTATTTTGATTTTGGAAGCAAAGAAGTCCAGGTTAACTAATTTCTGAATTTGATTGAGTAATTGCAATACTTTTAGAGTTTTTTTTAACGCGGAAACTGCAGTAAGTAAAATTTTATGATCACAATCCGGAATAATAAAGTAGTTTTGTCTAAGATCACCAAATCAACTGACTCATCATAAAATCAAAATAGATGCTTGTCACCCTAATTTTATGTATTTTATTATTCATAGGTCTCGGCTTTAATTTTTATAACAAACAAAGGCGAAACAAATCCATAGGAGGCGCCATCTCTAAGGCTAAAACAATTTGGCTATTTTTTGCGCTATTTCAATATTATTTCTTTTCTGTATTCGTTCTTTTACTTTGCTTTGGAACACTCCTCACGCCTGTATTGGTTGCAGCATGTGGCTTTTTTTTACTTAGGTTCATCCTTCAATTTGTAATCATGTACTTTTTCAAAAAATGGCGACCACCGATGGGCATTGCTATGAATATCGTTTCATTTCTAGTGATAATTTCGATGCTATTTCACTTTATGTCGTGTAATATTTTTGAATGGATTGTATGGGATAGAGTCGCATTCTTATACACAGTCCTTATCCTATGCATTTTGGCGACAGACTCTGTCTATGCGTGGATGTTTTACAAGATCGTTGGATTGCGGACTATGGGTGAGAATGGTATTTGGTTTGCCTCTGACGATGATCCGGCCTTTAGAAAAATTAACTGGATAACAAGTAGACTGAATATCTTCTTTTTTATTTTCTTTGGATTAATTTTATATTTAATTTTCACCAATTATGGAAGTTATGTTTACTAAAAACCTCATAGGATCATTCCGGCCCCCACCATTGTCAGACATGCGTTGGAGAATTTTTATGCTGCTATTTTTCTATCTCATTCTCGGCATGACAATGCTGGGCTTCAGTAGAAAGCCACTTCATATTTTATTACTGATAGGCGGAGGAGCACTGCTTGATCTTGTGTTGAATCTTCTTATCAGGAAGCAAAAGATATTTCCACTTTCAGCGATGATATCATGCTGCTCCATGGCCATTATTTTAAACTGGTCATTTGACATTTACAATCTTTTTTTACCACTTTTCGTATGCATCACTTCCAAATATATATTTACTCTTCGCGGCAAACACTTTTTCAATCCGTCCTTGTTTGCCATAGTTTTCTGTATTGTCTTAGGCAATGAATACATCACTCTTTCACCAAGTTATCAGTGGTATGGCAGTGCCCAAAGCGCCTGGTTCATGCTTTATTTCATGATGACAGGAGCATTTCTACTTTTTGTTTTTAAGATTAATAGAGGTTGGCTAATAATTTCTTTCCTAACAGTTTTTTTGTTGCAAACCGCCGTGCGTGCTTATATCATGCAACACATCATTCCTTTTGAAACCTTATTCGTAGGTGCTTTGACTTCTCCTGCTTTTTATCTGTTCACTTTTTTTATGATCACAGACCCGGCTACAAGTCCTCCAACCAAATCTCAACAAATCATCGTAGGCACTTCCATTGCCTTACTTGACTTTCTTTTTCATATGAAGTTTAGCTTATACACCTTCTTCTTCGCGGGCATGACCGTGGCGACAGTCAGGTTCATATATTTTCATTCTAAGATTTATTATGAACAATGGAAAAACGGTGCATTTGAAATTATACAACCAAATTTAAAAAAATATTTGATCCTTTTCCTCTTTGCAATTCCAGTATTTTGGAGTTTCAGGCATAACAATCACAGTGCCTTATCATCACAAGAACTTGATATGCGTTTGGTCCCGGTTTCTGAGCAGCACAGTGGGTTGACTGGGATAAATGGGCAGGTGCTTGAAGCTACTGATCCGGCCATCCAGCATATTGCTAAGTGGATATTATCTGTTGGAGATGCGGCTGCAGTTGCCGATGTCAATATGGATGGGCTGCCTGATCTCTTTATGACTCAGCCTCTTAAATCAATCGATAGCAGGGGCAAATTATATTTAAACAAAGGTGATTTGGCTTTCGAAAAAGTCGTCATACCTGATCTGGAACGATACCTGACTGATTTCAAAGCACATGGTGTTCCCGGATTCGCATATTTTCTGGATTATGATAATGATGGCGACAAAGATCTTTTTATAGGATTCGGATTTGGCAAGTCACATTTGTTCGAAAACAGGATCATTCCTGACAAAAAACTATCTTTCAAGGAGGTTATTGTGCCATTTCTAAAGGAACAAAACACAATCTGCCTGGCAGCCAACAGCTTTGATTACAATAATGATGGCCGTCTCGACATGATCCTGACGAATACCCTGCATCAATATCTACCTGAATATAAGGACAGAAAGCAACCGCTTAATATTTTCAACTTGCCAGATCCCGAATTTGACGGAGATCGTCGCATGTTTCATTTCATGCATGAGAGTTGGCACAATGCCAATAATGGAGGAAAAAATTATTTGCTGCTAAATACGGCTGATTCCTCTGCTTTTAAAGTCGTGGATGAATCGATCTCCGGTCTTAAGGAGACACGATGGAGCCTTGCAGTAGCAACATTAGATATGAATAACGATGGTTATACGGATATTTTCATAGCAAATGATTTTGGAAAAGACGATTGGTATCTCAATGAACATGGAAAATCTTTGGTTCGACAACAAGGCACTTTTTTTGGTGATATTGGATTGGATACCTATAAAGGCATGAATGCTTCGGCGGGAGATTTGGATGGCAATGGCAAAGAAGATATTTACATCAGCAATGTCCATCATGAAATGCAGGCAGAAGGGAGTTTGTTGTGGATGAATGAAACAGGTGATGGTGCTAAAGTTGTTGACTTTAAAGAACGAGCCCAAAGATATAATCTTTTGAATACCAATCGTTTTGGCTGGGGTGCAGCCATGGGCGATTTGGATTTAAATGGATGGACGGACGTAGTTCAGGCCAACGGAATGGTCGATGATATTTGGGACAAAAAATGGGACAAAGCACAGAATTTCTGGTATTATCAAGCTCAAATCGCAAGAACAGGACCTGAGATCCACAGTTATGCAGACAAATGGGCTGACATCAGAGGCTGTTATATTTACGCCAATGAGCCTGACCGTATTTCTCTTAATATTGGAGGTAAAAATTTCGTGGACGCAGCTGAAGCTTTACATTTTGATCACAAAGCCAACACAAGGGGTGTGATATTGGCGGATTTTGACAATGATGGAGATCTGGATATTCTCATGACAAATCAATTTGGCGCTCCATTTTTCTATAAAAATGAAGTTAAAAATAAATCCTGGATCGGTGTCAAACTCAATGGCAATGGAGTTAGTACGAATAAAGATGCTGTAGGAACAAAGGTTTGGTTAACTTATATGGCAAACGGGAAGAAAGTGACCCAATACAAAGAGGTTAGACTAGTAAATGGATTTTCTGCAATGGGTGATACCAGATTATTGTTTGGAATGGGAGATGGAAAGAACAAATTAAGTGATGTCGTTTTAAAGATCAGATGGCACAATGGGAAAGAAGAAGTAATTACTATTCCTAAATTAGAAAAGTATTTAGAGATCAACCAAAGATAAATTATGAATTACTCTAAAGATATTTTCAGTTTAGGTGCAATTTTGATAATTCTTTTATTAAGAGTGTGGTTTTTTATTAACTGTTCAATTTTGCCAATATATATTACATTGCCTTTTTTACTTTTTCTAAATATGATAGCAGTTTCTATTAAACATAATCATATCCACATTTCTGTATTCAGAATGAAGATCACAAACATTATTTTCGATCAGATATTGAATTTATTAACAGGAACTTCAACATCATCAGTCAAAATCATTCACGTCATTAACCATCATTCCCACAATAACAATGAATTAGATTGGGGGCAAACTTCCCAATCTGGAAAAGGCCGTTTATTATATTCTTTTATTGCATATACCATTTTTACACCATTTGCATTTTTCAAGGGTAAATCAGACTGGGTGAGAAAGCATGTTAATCATCCATTGGTAAGATATATGAGATTGGAAATGTATATTATTCTGTCCATTTACATAATATTATGTTTTGCGGACCCCATAGCTTGCATATTGACTGTTATTTTACCTTTTATAATGTTACAGGGTGTGCTCACCTCATTTAATTTCCTTCAACATTTTGAATGCGAAACCGGTAATGAGATGAATTCTTCACGAAATATCACAGGAAGTCTATTTAATTTACTTTATTTCAATGTAGGTTATCATACGGTACATCATCTATATCCAAAGCTTCATTGGAGTAAATTCCCTGAAGTTTTTGACAAAATTAGAAATGAAATTAAAAAAGAACTTAATCACCAGGGCTTCTGGAGTGCACTGAGATATGTAGTATTTAGTAAATCAAGATTGAATTAGTGATGAATAATGAGTTAAATGCTATTTATGATAAAACTGCTAAAATTATGCAAGCTAAAAAATATAGATTCACAATCACCAAATCCATAGGCATCATTCTTTGGCAATTGACTTTTTCCACCATTTCAATTTATCTTTCTTTCTCAGATAATATAGTGATTTGGATTAGTGGACAAATATTGCTGTCAATTAATATGTTACAATGGTTTTTTCTGATGCATGAACTCGCTCATCAGAGTCTATTCCCCAATGAAAAAGTGAATGCCATCATTGGGCATGTTGCCTCTTTATTTTGTCTCATTCCATTTTTTCCATGGGATTATATCCATCAATCTCATCACAAATGGACGGGATGGCGTGAATTTGACCCTACCATACCAGATATTACATTTGAAGAATTAAAACCACATCAAATATCCATAATTAACTTTTGTTGGAAATTCTGGATACCCATATTTGCGATTAATTATACTATTCAGACTTTCTATAGCTTAAATAAATTAAACAAACTTTACCCTAAAGCCAATCAGAAAATCAACAATGTATTTAGTATAAGTTTTATTGTAATAGTTTATTTAACTGCAGCAATAGTATTAGGTTTTCTATTTTTGAAGATATGGCTTCTGGCATTTTTTATATTTGTTTCTATTTCAGATCCGATGCTTTTAAGTCAGCATACACACCTAGATTATAACGATATAAATACGGACCAGATTAAACCGGTAAAATTTATCGAACAACCACTTTATACAAGAAGTGTCAGGTATCCATTCTTTATTGAAAAATATCTTTTTTATTTCAGCTCAAGACACGGGCTTCATCATCAATTTCCATGGGTACCTTTCTACTACCTGAATCAAGTAGCCGATACAGAAGAAAATACAATATTCTGGACAGATTGGGTGAGAGTAGCAAAATCTATTCCGGCACACAAACTCATTTTTCAATCATTCAAAGACACAGGAATTAAATTATGAATACATGATTTTGAAGATACAATAAAATGGTAGAAGGATGATGTTAAATTGCAGATGGTACTTAGTTGACTGATTCATAATTTTCCTTTGATTAGGACAAATTTTCTTTTTATTGCTAAGGGCCATCTAAATTTTACAATCTAACATCTAACATTTAGTTTAAGATTCAAATTTATAATAAAAAAAAACTAATTTGCTTAATGAAACTTCAGTTATGAATATGTACCAAACTTCCGGAGAACTAGTCAATAGCTGGTATGCTGCCGGACTCGCCTCTTCATTTCAGAAAGAAAAAACCCTTAAAGTCGAATTATTCGAGATCCCTTTGGTCTGCTGGAGAAAATCAGATGGAAGTGTCGTTGCATTATTGGATAAATGCAACCATAGGAATGCCCCCTTGAGTGAAGGTAAAATAGTGCATGATTGTGTCGTGTGTCCATACCACGGATGGACTTATGATGGCAGTGGACAATGTGTTCAGATACCTTCAGAAGGACCGCATACTGAAAGAATTCCTCAGAAAAAAGTAGAATATTTTCCCACAAGAGAAGCTCACGGCTTGGTTTGGATATGGATGGGAAGGGATACAGCACCCGACAAAGAACCATTCCCTATGCCTATGATGATACAGGAAAAATGGCACAGTTATTATATGGTAACCCATTTTGAGAATAATGTCACTGACCTGGTTGAAAATTTTATGGATGTACCGCACACGATATATGTACACAAAGGATGGTTTCGTGATCGAAAACAAATCAGGATCGGAGCCACAGTGGAGCGCACAGCCGACAGTGTTTTGGTGACTTATGATCAATCCAATGATTCCATAGGTTTCAACGGTCGTCTCGTCAATCCAAAAAAACTCCCAATGAAACATACGGACAATTTCTACATGCCCAATAACACCAGAGTAGACTATATATTTGGAGAAGAAGAAAGAGGTTTTATCATTACAAGCACTTGTTCGCCGGTCAAACCATTTTCGACGATCGTTTATACACTCATCACTTATAAATTTGGTTGGTTGACACCCATTGCCCGACTAGGCTTGAATGCATACACGAGGAAGGTGATCAACCAGGATGTCTGGATCATGAAACTCCACGGAGAGAACATCAGACAGCTTGGCCAGTCAGATTACAGATCTACCCAATGTGATACGATGCATTTGTATATCGAATCTTTGAGAAAAGCAGCTGAGAAAGGAGATAGAATCCCCGGGCCAATCACCAAAGAAATTGAATTCTGGGTATAAATAATAATTATGAAAAAGAAAATTTGCATCATCACCGGTGGATTACTTAATGTGCATGAAAGTTCGGCATGGAATGCCATTAGAAAACAAATATCTCAACTTAGTCAAGGAAATCACAGATGGCTGGAGCTAAAGATAAAATTACTGAGCGCAGAGCCGATCTTACTGTCACGAATGACTAAAAAATCCGAAAAAGTAAAGGAATATTTCCTTAGCTCAGGTAATGAAAATCTACCGGAACTTACAGAAGTGGTTCTCGCTGACGAATTGTCAAAATTGAATGTGCCATTTGAGATATTGACATATGATGATCTGTTTAGCCACACTAAAAAAGCCGACTTCATTCTTTCATCTTGTGACGTTGTATTTGCCTCAAGTACTTTATTACATGATCTTTCCGAAGCCATGCCCTTGCTTACCAGGATCAAAAAGCACAATGTTAAAATCGTTCTGGGAGGAGCATTGACAGGAAGTTTATATAAATGCTGGCCAGGGGATCCGATGGTAGATATTTTAGCTATAGGATATGGTGAATTTTTAGTTCCCCATCTTGTAGATTGGATGTACAACGGTTATGAGCAACTGACCAGCCCACCCCAAGGGAAATTATTAAAAAACGATCATACCATTTTTTTATTCAGCGGTTCACCTCTTGACAGAAATCTTGACAACTTACCTACACCTGACTGGCGGGTTGCTGAAAAATATCACAACAAAAGCTTTACTGAGATTTACTATGAAAGTGTAAGAGGTTGTCCATACCGGTGCAGCTTTTGCAACTATCCATACCTCTTTGATGATAATAAATTCAGGGTAAAAAGTGCGGAGAAAATGGCAGATGACTGGCAGTATTATTCAGATCACGGTGTGAAATCCATCATCTGCTTAGATTCTTTATTTACGATGCCCAAAAAACGGCTGATCAAGTTTTGTGAATTATTAATTGAAAAAAATATCAACATCAAATGGGCTTGTTATGCCAGGGCAGATGATCTGTTGGAAGACGACGTTGTAGCATTGATGAAAAAAGCGGGAGTGAATCATCTTCAGATAGGTTTGGAATCAGGTAATCAGGAACTACTCGATGCGATGAATAAACAATGTACAGTGGATAAGAATCTGATTGCCATTCAAATGTGTAGGAAACACAATATTACTAGTCTAGTTTCATTGATCGTTGGCTTTCCGGGAGAAACAGCCGAGACAATCAGAGAAACATATGAATTTATGAAAAAAGCCAAACCAGATTTTCATTTTCTGGCTACGTTCAGCGTGAGAGTGGAAGATGTGCCTGTCCTCAATGTTGAAAACAGGCAGAAGTTTGGCCTGCATACCATGAAAAATCCATTTACATTTGCACCATATTGGAAACATAATACTATGAGCTGCAGCGAAGTGGGCGGTCACGTAAGGTATCTTAATGAACAACTATGCAATGAAAAAATATCCTTGGACGGTTCCGTATTTTATACCAATATTAGTCATTACGTCCCTTCGTACAGAGAGGATTTGCTCGAATTCCAGTTTCGCGCTATGAATGAACATAAGATGTTTCGTCCACTTTTTGATTTGGCGCATCATTTTATAGACAAGAAACTAAAAAAGGATGTTATGAATTGGGAAAAAGATTTAAATTGAGAGTATGATCATAAAAGACGACCATTTATATTATATTCTGGTGCAAAAAGAGGACCTAAAAGAAGACGAAACTCATCGGATGTATGAATTGATGACTTCCAATTACAGTGAGGTTACACCCAAAATATTTCAAGAGGACCTGGACAAAAAACAATTAATCGGCTTAATAAAAGATGTGTCTGATCGTATTCAAGGATTCACAACTTATGCAGTAGATCCTGCTGGAACCGGAGGAAATGATCATCACATTATCTTTTCAGGGGATACTATTATCGACCCGCAACATTGGGGTACTCAAATATTAATGAAGGGTTGGTGCCATACGATAGGCCGTTTGATAGCCTCAGATAATAACAAAAACTGGTACTGGTATCTGTTATCAAAAGGTCATAGGACTTTTATGTATCTGCCCTTGTTTTTTAAGCATTATTATCCTTCTCCACTGCCTGCTGAAAATCATGATTGCCTTGCGGAAATAGCCGATATCACTTCCACAAAGCTTTATGGAGATAGCTGGAAAAAAGACTTGGGCATCATCCGCTTTGACAATTATCATAGTGCATTAAATACAGAGCTGGCAGATGCAACTTTCAAGAAAAGGAACAGCCCATTTGTTCGATTTTTTCTTGAACGCAATCCTGAGTTTCATAAAGGAGATGAGCTAGTCTGCATCGCTCATTTACATCCGGACAATCTCATCCGCACCGCAAGAGAATATATTCTTAAAGGAATGGAACACCCACTTGAACTAGCATGATAAATTTTGCCCGAATCGTAAATAAATTATGGCTCAGTAGCCAGCGAAATGACCATAAATACTTTATTCAAAATATTTCAAACGCATCCCACATTCAACAAGAATTATTGATGAAATATATTGGTCAAAATACCAATTCTGCTTTTGGTATTGATCACGATTTTCGATGGATAGATTCTTATGAGCAATTTTGTGAAAAAGTACCCATAATTGAGGATTACTCAATGCTTGATTCTTATATTGACAGGATTAAACTTGGCGAAAACAATATTCTTACAAAGGAAAAGGTTTTGTTTATGGAAACCACCTCGGGCACTTCAGCAGCCAGCAAATTCATCCCATATACAAGTTCATTAAGATCCGAATTTCAAAAAGCCTTGGCAGTTTGGATGACAGAAAGTCACCGTTTAAATCCTGAAGCATTCTCTGGAAAAGCTTATTGGTCCATTTCTCCACCACTGAAATCGAATGGAATTACCTCGGGTGGGTTGCGCATCGGGATAGAATCTGACACCGAATATTTAAATCCATGGATGGCAAAATTGATGTCAATGGTATTGTCTGTTCCGGCCCAGAATATAAGAGCATCATCATCGGAGGAATTTTATATGGAATTATGCTCCCGTTTATTAGCTGATGAAAGCCTCAGTTTTATATCTGTTTGGAGTCCAAACTATTTTCTTCAGCTGCATAATTTTATATTAAAAAATCGCGAAGTTTTATTTAATAACAACTATTTATCGGAAAAAAGAAAAACATACCTTTCTACCCTAGGGACTTCACTTCAGTGGAAAGAATTATTTCCGAATCTAATTTTAATCAGCTGCTGGACCGAGGCTCAGTCGGCTCTTTGGATACCTGAATTAAAAAAATATGCAAAAGGAATCCAAATACAAGCAAAGGGGCTTTTGTCCACAGAAGGCGTTGTAACTACTCCATTTAATGATGGGAATATATTGTGTTATACATCTCACTTTTATGAATTCAGGGAAGTCGAAACACGCCAAATATTTTGTTGTCATGAATTAATTAAGGGGAGATCCTATGAGGTGATCCTTACAACGGGAGGGGGTTTATATAGATATGTGACCGGTGATGTGGTAAGTGTAACAGCACATGAACAACAATTGCCATATCTGAATTTCATAGGCAAGTCATCAGAAATTACGGACATGACGGGTGAAAAAATATCGGCGATTCATTTATACCCATTTCTTAATAAATTGATTTCTGACAAATTATTTGAAGTTTCAGGGCTCTTTCTCCATCCTGTAAAAGCAGATCACCAAATTCAATATGAATTAATTGTCGAAGCAGCATCTGAAAAATTTGTTGAAGAAATTAGATCAATTGTGGAAGAATTTTTATTGCAAAATCCATACTATCAACAAAGTAGAAATACAGGACAATTGAAACCACTAATTACAAAATATTTTCGCCCTGGATTGACAATTGAATTATCAAATTATTACAAAAAACAAAAAGAAATTAAGGATGGAGATGTGAAGTTACCCATCCTATTTCCATTTGGGTTTTTAGATGTATTTTTAAAGAAATGGATATAAATGATTAAAATTCTGCCATATCATGAAGCATATGAAGCTGGCATTAAGGCATTATTTGCTATTCCTGTTTCGGGAGATCTGGTGCTGAGTCTTGAGCGGGAAGACAACTATTTCAAAGGTGCATTAATTCAAACAGAAGTTCCAAAAGTATTTCTATGCGTGGACAATGAGCAAGTCGTTGGTGTATTTAATGTGGGTGAAAGAAGATCGATTGTAGATGGACTGGTGGTCTATGTACCATATTTTTGTGATCTGAGGATTCACCCTAATTATCAAAAAGGAACAATTTTACTGAGGATCATAAAATTTGTAAATGAAGTTTGTACAGATCTGGACAATATGCCTGCTCTCACAATAGTTTTTTCTGATAATTACAGAATGATAGATATGATCAACAGAAGATCAAAGTTTGATGGCAGTTCTATCCCCTTTTATCATGAAATAGCAACATTGAATACCTACATATTCAGGTGGAAGAAGACAAAGGAGCTTAATAATGCTGTAATCAAAGTCAGACAAGCAACCAAAGAGGATATTCACCAAATGATGCAACTGCAGTCACAGGTTGGAAAAAATGATTTTCATCCGTTTTATGATTTTGGTAATATTGGTGAGGATCCATATTATGAAGGGCTGAAGTTGTCCGATTATTATTTGGCTTTTAAAGAGGACACACTTTATGGCATTTGTGGCACCTGGGATATGTCTGATATCAAGCAAACTGTTGTAAAATCTTATTCAAGTCGTTTGAAATATATTAGGCCATTTTATAATTTTCTACTAGCCCGTTTTTTCTATTTTCCTTATTTGCCTCCTTCGGGATCGAGACTAAAAACCATCCAACTACATTCAATTTTGATTCGAGACAGAGAACCCCAAATATTTCGACATTTGCTCAATTCTATTGCTACAATATCTTACTTGCCCAAAGACACAAGTCTTTTGTGTACAATAGATCAGCGTGATAGACTGAGTAAAGTTTTTTCGACTGTCCACAATAAGATTACAAAAGAAGGAAAAGCTTATCTCGTTAATAGAAAAAAGGAAATTAGACCTTATTTGGAAGGTGGATATTTATGTATTGATGCGGCGCGGATTTAAGAAGATAATTCAGATTAGAACTGTAAAATTTCCTCAATTACCTTCTTAACTTTATCAGAAGACAACAACATCGTATTCTCCAACGTTTCATTCAATGGAATTGCCGGCATATTTTCTGAACCAATAGTCATAACTGGAGCCTCAAGATATTTGAAACAGTTTTCCTGAACACGTGCCGCAATGCTTTGAGCAAAAGAACCATCAACAGATTCTTCTGTGATGACTAGGCATCTATTCGTTTTCTTAACCGACTCATATATTGTCTCAGTATCCAGCGGTATCAGAGATCGAAGATCAATAATTTCGATCTGACCTTCGAATTCCTTTGCAGCATTCCATGCCCAATGAACGCCCATGCCATAAGAAACAATGGTCAATTTTGGCTGATCCGATACAGCATCAATTAATGGCAAGAGGACAGACGCTTGTCCAATCGGAATGAGATAATGCTCATCCGGTTCGATAGATTTTGCATTTTCAGTTCCAGCTACTTTCGCCCAATATAATCCTTTATGTTCAAAGATCACCACCGGATTAGGATCGTAATAAGCAGCTTTCATAAGTCCCTTAAAGTCGGCGGCATTGCTTGGGTATACCACTTTTAATCCTCTGATATTTGCAACAATTGTTTCGACACTACTAGAGTGATAAGGTCCTCCACTTCCATAAGCACCTATCGGAACTCTAAGGACCATACTGACCGGCCATTTGCCATTAGTAAGATAACATGACCTGCTAACTTCAGTGAATAATTGGTTTAACCCCGGCCAAATATAATCTGCAAATTGCACCTCAACAATTGGTTTGAGACCAACTGCTGACATTCCGACAGTACTTCCCACGATAAATGCTTCCTGAATGGGCGTATTAAATACCCGATGATCTCCGAATTGCTGTGCCAAAGTAGCTGCCTCACGAAACACCCCGCCCAATCTTCCTCCCACATCCTGTCCATATAAGACACATTCATCATGGCTCTCCATTAATTCCCTGATGGCAAAGATGCCACAGTCCACCATATTTTTGAGTTCTTCATTTGTTCCTAAGCGCTCTCCCCGCACCTCATTAATATCTGTAGGTGCATATGCATGGGTATAAAGGTCTTCGGGACGAGGGTCTTCAGCATTTTTAGCTTTTTCAAATGACACAAATAAGTTAGCTTTTATGCTTTCTTCCAAGTCAGACAATTCTTTCTGACTCATCACGCCATTTTCAAGTATAGCCTTAACCAATTTAGGATATGGATCTCTCAAAGCCTGCACATCCAAGTCATCCCGATACCATTCTTTGCGGACACCTGAGGTATGATGATTGAGCAATGGAACGGTGGCATGAACCAAGAAAGGTCTGCGCTCAGTCCGAATTTTGGAAATTACATCTCTAAGTGTGTTGTAACAGCTTTCAAAGTCAGTGCCATCGATAGAAATTGATTCCAATCCTTTTATACCTTGAACATATTCCGCTGCATTCCAGGTGCGGACTTCATCTTTGTATGCTGAGATATCCCATTCATTATCCTGAACAAGGAAAAGTATAGGAAGTTGCTTTAGTGCAGCCATTTGGAAAGCCTCCGAAACCTCCCCTTCCGTCACAGACGCATCACCGAGAGAACAAACGGTCAAAGGTGGAATATCACCTTGATAAATGCCTTGTTTTTCTTTATACCACATACCCATTGCGGCACCAGTGGCAGGAATGGCCTGCATACCAGTGGCAGAGGACTGATGAGGGATCTTTGGTTTGTCGTCATCCTTCAAACTTGGATGACAATAATAAGCTCTTCCTCCGGAAAATGGGTCATCACGTTTAGCCATTAATTGCAACATCATCTGAAGCGGTGTTGCTCCCATAGAAAGCATCATTGCGTCATCGCGATAGTAAGGAAATACATAATCGTTGGGGAGTAATTGCATACCACAAGCTATCTGTATGGCTTCATGACCCCTTGAGGTAGCGTGCACATATTTAGAGACAGTCTTGAATTGTTCTTCGTACAATTCAGTTAGCCCTTTAGCTGTGCACATGGTCTCAAATGCCTTAAGCCATTGACTTTTCTCAATATTTATCCTCAAATCCGTCTCTTCCAAACCTATATAATTTTGAGTGCAAAAGTACGAATAAAATCAGAAATCAGAGGTCAGTAGTCAGAAGTCAGAGACTAGAGACTAGAGACTAGAGACTAGAGACTAGAGACTAGAGACTAGAGACTAGAGACTAGAGAATCCTATATCAGAAGAGTAGTTCCATTGTTGCCAAATTTTTAATCTAGATATGTCGATTCAAATACAAAATAATTAAATCAATGAAGTTTTACTTTAACAGCATATTTAAAGTAAACTTCATTTGTATTAAAAAGTCATTATATATTGATAAATGACAGCTATTAATCTACAATTCAATGCTAATTATAAAATGCGCGCAAATCAAAGAAATATGCTATCACCAGCTAAAGTCACTTGGATTTAAAAACAAATTAGTTTTTTAGGTAAATAGTTCAATCCAATTCAGGGGTGATTGAGAGACTACTGCATCCCCGGGTTTCACCCGAGGCTATTGTTGTTCAGCACTTGTAGAGATTGTTTATTTATTTTATGGGGATGTGAATCTCACCCCGCCTGCCGGCACCCCCGCCTATTCACGCGGGCAAGCATCAGCACGAGGGGAAGTCACCGGGTAGTTGTTCATATATTTTGACGTATTTAATATAATCATATTATTTTGAAGAAAGGAAGTAGAGAGACTCAATCTTCAACTTTGAACAGTCATCAATTATCAAATAAATAATCGCCTGCATTTAAGACCTGGAAGTACCGCCTGCTCTCATTATTTCCCTACCGGCACCTCTCAGCACGAGGGGAAGTCACCGGGTAGTAGTTATATTATTCGAAGTAAATACTTTAAAAGTCGCCTGTATTTAAGACCTAGAAGTAGCGCGTGCTCTCATTTTTCATTTTTCATTCTTCATTTTTCATTACAAAGATTACCAGCTCGCACCGCCGCCGCCGCCGCCAAAGCTACCGCCCCCGAAACTTCCACCACCAAAGCCTCCACCTCCTGATGAACTACCACCGCCAAAACCACCTCCACCAAATCCTCCACCGAAACCACCACCCCAAAAGCCACCACCGGATGAAGTACCATCTCCGGTAAGCATCCTTCCATTATTTCCTTTACCAAATATGGTCATAAGAATTATAATTATTATGAAAATACCTATGATGACAAGCCAAGGATTGATAGGGCCACCTTCACCACTAGAATCTGCATCATACTCACCATGGACAGCGGCACTTACTGCATCTATTCCTCTTGAAATACCTTCATAGTTTCTCCCCTCTTTAAAGTAAGGAACCATTTCATCTCGTGCAATTCTGGCAGACACGACATCAGTCAATGTACCTTCAAGGCCATAACCCGTACTGATAAACACGCCTCTTTGAGACCCGGCTGTCACGATCAACATGACAATACCATTATCTTTATCTTTCTGACCTACTCCCCATCTATTTCCAATTTCAATAGCATATGACGATCTGTCAAAGTCGCCGATGTCAGGTTTGATGATGACTATAATCTGAGTCGACGTCGTATCATTCATGGCTCTGAGCTGCTGTTCCAACAAATTATTTTCAGCGCTTGTCAACCAGTTTGAAAAATCATTCACATAAACTGCCGGTTCCGGACGGACCGGAAAAAGGTCAGCATCACTCTGTGCATTTACTACAATAGAGCTAACAAAAAATAGACAAATTGAAATATATTTAAGTAATCTCATTTATTTAATCTTGATTGCCATAAATAATGTCGTCTGGCAATTCATTGTTTAATATCGATTCTCCACGAGGAAAAAATGTTGCTAATTTTAAGCCGATTTCATCAATTGCATGACAAAGGCCCAACACATATTCACCTTTGGCAAAGTGCATTTTTACTTCCTTAATTATTGCTTCCCATAAGTTTTGACCAGCCATTGCATGAATACCTTCATCTCCCCATATATAAAAGACTCTTGACTCATAAGCTATATAAATAAGTACACCATTGCGCTGAACCGTTTTATCAACACCATACTTTACAAAGAGATCTAATGTTCGGTCTTTGGCTTCCGTAGGACATGTAGATTCGATATAAATACGCACTTCACCGGTAGAATTAGCTTCAACATAAGCAATGCGATCTACAATAATTTTTTCCTCTTCTGCAGTAAACAAGTTTGCCATGAGCAGTGATTTAAATTATGCCGGAAATAAATATTTCCGGCACAAATAATTTATTTAGAATTTTACCTCAGGAGCTTTGTTTGCGCCAGCCTCAGCGGCAAAATACCCTTTTTGTCCAAAGCCAAACATTCCTCCTATCAAGTTATTAGGGAACTTCCTTACATAAGTATTATAGTCCTGAGTTACTTCATTGAATTTTCTTCTTTCCTGTGTGATCCTATTCTCAGTGCCTTCCAGTTGAACCTGAAGATCGCGGAAATTGGCGTTAGCTTTTAGTTCAGGATAGTTTTCAGTGACCATCATCAATCTACCCAATGCTTGAGATAATTCTCCCTGAGCCGATTGAAATTCTTTTATCTTTTCAGGAGTCAGGTCATTTGGATCTACTGTGATCTGTGAAACCTTAGACCTTGCCTCTGCAACAGCCGTAAAGGTACTTTTTTCGAAATCTGCTGCACCTTTTACAGTATTCACTAGATTTGGGATCAAGTCTAACCTTCTTTGGTAAACATTTTCTACCTGGGACCATTGAGATTTGACAGCTTCATCTTTGGACACCATATTATTATAACCTCCCTTTAAGGAAGAATAGGCGATCAAAGCAATAACTGCAATAACGATAATAACAATAATTGAACGTTTCATTCTGATATGATTTTGATTAATATTTTAGCAAAAAACAAAATGAAGATAGGTATAATTCCCCTTTTCGATAGAATGGTGGAATAAAACGATGAATTTACTGATAAAACTCCTTATAAATTTATCAATTCAAATTTTATGAAGATAAAATGGATCTCGAAAATAGGATCGTGGAAAAATTAAATTAAACACAAAATCTCAGTGGTTCATATTTCATAGTAAAACTTTACGATAAGTAAGACTCACAATAAAATTTTTAAAGTACAAGTTTTTTTCTATCAATACATATGAATGTGCATCAAAAACCGACTCCATTTCTACAAGCTTATAATTACCAAGATTACTTGTCAAATTAAAAAATAAATACATGATCTTTAACATAATGGATTTCCACCAAATCCCTTTATTTGATGAAAGTGTAAAGTCATTTTGAAACCACAATCCATTGTTTACCAATAAATTGTCCAATTTTGTGAATACGCAGATTGCCTTGTTTTCAGGGAAATTGTCGAAAAAAAATGAAGTAATGATGATGTCAAAACTTTTATCAGTTTCGAAATCTAGAATATCCTGACAAACAAATTCAATTATATTACTTCCTCGATTGCGCGTCTTGGCGATTTCGATCATTTTCTGAGAAGAGTCTAAATATACTATCTTAAGGCCCCTTGGGATTATCATTGAAATTTCGTCCAATATAATTCCAGAGCCACCACCACATATGAGTAAACTATGATTGGGTTTAAGGTATTTCAATTGTTCTATCTGACCTAACAATTGAGATCTATTAAAGGCCAATTTGCTTAAAATGTCATAAAAAGGTGCAACCTTATCGTAATTAGCTTTCATCAGTTATCTGGTTAATAATACCCCCAAGATTCCACATAGGGCTTTGACTAGAATGACTCCATCGATGACAATCAAGTAATAAAATATGCTATGCCTTCGCAACATTGAAAATGCAATGGCAAGAGTTAATAAAAATGGAATCAGATTAAAGGAAAACTGGATGATAGAAAACTGTTTTATAAGGGAAAAAAAACAAAAAGAAATCAGGCCAGCTAGAAGAAGTGGCACAATAATAAAATAGATAGTTCTTCTAAGACCGAATGAAACGACAAAAGTTCTAAGGTATAAGTTTGAATCACTTGGATAATCCTTGATATCAAACATGATTGCATTCACGGTGCAAAACAACCAATTTTTAATAAATAGCCAAACCCACAGATCTGTTTGGAAAAAATCTTGTCCCGTTTCGATCCGTAACATGATCAATGGGAAAATATTAGCGCAGCAAGCCCAGACAAAACCAATAATAAAAGCTTTTGTCCAACCACTATTCCTCAAATTAAATCCAAATAATTTCTTTGAAATCAGTCCATAATAAAATATGCCGACAAAAAGCACACCAAAGCCTATTGAATAGTAAATGAGAGGTAACCTAATGATTTCGTTGAAATGCTTAAAAATTAGAAAAGAAAATATGCCAATACATAATAAAATCATTCCTACTTGACTCCAATGAACGAGTTTCTTATTTTCACGAAACCATCTAGTCCTTTGATTGGCTATTGGTGTAGAATCGTTGATACTTTTATAGGCATAGGTGTAATAAATCACAGGTGCCAGAAAAAGACCGATATAATATACCGTCTCATTTAATGGGAGACCTAGTTGGAAGGCCATTTCTATGCTCAACATAACAGCAAGAATTCCAACAAAATAATTGCCGAAAAAGATGAAGTTGACCGATCTTTGGTATGTATTTATTAGAGTTAGAAATTAACTTGATTTATATATAATCTTTTTGAAATTAGCTTTATTAAAGTAATAGTCTTTAAGAGATAGTACAATTTCTAAAGCAAAGTAAGGTAATACTTGATTGAAAGATATTTTAGCAAAATCTATTTATCCCACTAAATTATTTCATATGGTCTTCTTAACAGCACTAATATAATCCTATTTCAAGAAATAAAAAAAGCTAGGCCGTCTTTCGACAACCTAGCTAATAATTTAACTAACAATCAAATATTAATTCTT
>Ga0075154_10000784_pt1 | contig 25030 bp, 23 predicted proteins | sample JI71714BDNA_FD_70965 | JGI IMG/M metagenome (GOLD analysis project Ga0075154, IMG submission 70965) | Wastewater effluent complex algal communities from Wisconsin, to seasonally profile nutrient transformation and Carbon sequestration -... | ecosystem: Engineered > WWTP > Effluent > Algae...
GGCATAGCCCTCTGCCGCGTGGGCCGCGCCCGCTTCGTGACGGACGAGGACGTGGCGGATTTTGGGGTGCTGGAACAGCGTGTCGTAAATGGGCAGTACGGCACCGCCGGGATAGCCGAACACGGTATCGACTCCTTGGGCGAGGAGCGAGTCGATCAATATCTCTGCGCCGGATTTTTCGGCCACTTTATTATCCTTGATCCAGTGATGCCGGTCCTATGTTGCGATGCAACAGGATTGGCAAGAGCGCGCTCGTTAGTAGTTAGAAAATGGCATGTCAACCATTAAAAATGTAATAAACTTTCAATATTATTATCAATATCGGAATTAAAAGTCCCTTCATGCCGCGGCCATCCGGAAGGGGGCTGGTTGCGGAACCATGTGTATTGGCGTTTGGCATATTGCCGCGTCGCCGCCTGTCCGCGCGTGATGGCTTCTTCCCGGCAGATTTCCCCGCGAAGCATGGCCGATATCTCGGGCACGCCAATCGCTCGCAGCACAGGGGCGTCCCATGGCAGGTCCCGCGAAAGCAACGCTTCAACCTCTTCTACTGCCCCATTTTCCATCATCGCTTCAAAGCGGGCGTCGCAGCGTTCATGCAGCCAGTCGCGCGGCGGCAGCAAGATTAACGGGTGCAGCGTCACTGCATCGCCAATCCCGCCCGCCTTGGCCTCACGCCATTCGCCAATGCTTCTGCCCGTTGAACGAACCACCTCAAGCGCACGCTTGATCCGGCTGTCATCCCGGGGGTTGAGTGCGGCGGCCATTGCCGGATCCTCAACCAGCAGTGCGCCATGGGCATCACCAGTCTCCAATGCACGCACCGCCCGCCGAATGGCATCATCAATTTCAGGTATCGGCGCAATGCCGTCGAGCAATGTGCGCAGATAGAGTCCGGTGCCTCCAACCAACACCGGCAGCCGCGACGCATCCCACGTTTCGGCAATTGCTGCCTTGGCATCGCCAGCCCATTTTGCCGCAGAACAGGCTTCGCGCCCCTCGAGATAACCGAACAGCCGGTGTGGCGCGCTTGCCATTTCCGCTGCCGACGGTTGCGCGCTTAACACCGGTAAATTCGCATAAACCTGCGCGCTGTCGGCGTTGATGATCGTGACGTCATGCCGCCGCGCGAGCGCTAACGCCAATGCAGTCTTGCCGCTGGCGGTAGGACCGGCAATAAGCCCGAGCCTTTTCTTTTCCGGATTCGTCATGCCTGCATCGCCTAGCAACTTGGTCGCCACACTGATAGCCGCAGATCGCTTTGAAGCCGGAGCGGCCGTCGAAGTCGCAGATCGACTAAACTTGGCCGGATATGAACCCGCAGAGACAGTCTGGCTTGAAGAAGGCAAGGCATTCGACGTGGAATTTTCTGGTAACGTCGAAACTGCACGCCAAGCCTTGATACCCTTGGCTGATCGCGCCGACCTAGTGGTCCAACCCGTCGAATATCGCCGCAAGATGCTGTTGGTATCGGATATGGACAGCACAATCATAACCATCGAATGCATCGATGAGCTCGCCGATTATGCCGGAATAAAGACCGAAATCGCCGAAATCACCGAACGCGCCATGCAAGGCGAACTGGACTTTGAAGGTGCATTGCGCGCACGGGTAGCCTTGCTCAAGGGACTGCACCGCGACGCCATAGACCGTTGCATCGCGGAACGGCTGCGGCTGACGCCCGGCGCGGAGACTCTGCTCGCAACCATGCGCGGTTGGGGTGCACACAGTTTGCTGGTGTCGGGCGGCTTTACCGATTTTGTTTCATGGGTAGCCAGTCGGATCGGCTTTGATGGCATTGCCGCCAACCGGCTGAGCATAGAAGGCGATCACCTGACTGGCGAAGTTGAAGGCGCAATTGTCGATGCAGCGGAAAAGGCGCGGCAATTGGCAACCATGCGCGACCGGCTAGGCCTGCACCCGGCACAGGTGCTGGCGGCAGGCGATGGTGCGAACGACATTCCGATGGTTGATGCGGCAACGGCGGGTGGCGGCCTTGGCGTCGCTTATCACGCCAAACCCGCACTCGCCGCCCGCGCGAATTTTTCCATTCGCCATAATGACCTTACAGCGATATTGTTCGCGCAGGGGGTGCCGAGAAACGACTGGTTGTCAGGTGCCGATGCGCGCTGACTCCGGTAAAAGGAGCTCAAACATGCGCCCGATAATACTCCCGCTACTTGCCCTGCTCGCAGGCTGCTCAACCATCCGTGAAGCCGAAACCGTGGCGGTCAAGGAAGTCGCCTCGGCTCAGATGCTGCGTGCCGATGGCAGTGTTGCGGGCGTGGCGACCCTGTCGCTGCAGGATGACGGCATCATGCTAGAACTTGCGGCTGATGCGCCGGGGAAGGGTGGTTTTGGGGTTCATCTTCACAGTGTCGGCCGGTGTGATGCGCCCGATTTTGCTAGCGCTGGCCCCCACTGGAATCCGCAAGGCAAACAGCATGGCCATGATAATCCGGCTGGCGCTCATCTGGGCGATTTGCCCAATTTGACCAGCGATGTCGAAGGACGGCTTTATGCGAAAGGCATGATCCGCGATGCGCTATGGGATGGTCCGTCAGGCCTGTTTGACGCTGACGGAATCGCCATCGTCATACATGAACGCCCCGACGATTACCGGACCGACCCCAGCGGAAACAGTGGAAAACGGATACTATGTGGAGTCTTTGCCAAACCGTAACATGCCGGGCAGGCTAGACTGCCTATCAAACCTTACCTGCGTATAGCAGCGATCCCGGCGCAACCCGTGCGAGTACTTGGCCAATATCGTCGAACGAGAAAGCGAAGCAGCCTTGGCTGCGTCCGACCTTGCCCTGTTGTTCGGCGATCGACTGGCTGACATACCAAGCCGGATGGATCACGATAGCGCGGCTTTCTGCCTGATCATTTTGTGGTTCGAGACCAATCAGGCGACGCGATTCGCCATATTTGCCATAATAGGTGTCGCCGACCAGATAGGCACCTTCGGACGTTGCCTCTGATCCCGGAACATTGGAAAATTGCTGCACCCAGCCGCTATGACTGGGATCAGATCCCTTTCCATGGGAAACGAGCAAGGTTGTCGTGTCACCGGTGATCAAATCATATAGGTGAAAACGCGGTGTTGCTGATGGTGTTGAAAAGTCCGCAATTGCCATAAGACGCCGATTGGCGATGCGATCGCCGTGTATGGCAAGCGCTGCCCCGGCCTTCGTCAACAATCGGGTGGGTATGGATTGTCCGGTAGAAGCACGCGCGACAATGGATCCGAACGGTAGTCCGGAAAGTCCCAAACCCGCAGCGGCAACGGCTGCATTCTGAAAAAACTGGCGACGACCCATATTGCCCATGGCTTCAAATTAGGCGCTATGCGTTAAATTCCTAGTAGGGTTGATGCAACTCGACGCGTTTTTGCGACGTGTTGCCGGAAATCCACGATTGAAGAAGAAATGCGCGCGTTATGCAATTCGATTGATTTTACACGAATTCCGCAGCATTATCGGCAAAGTTCGTACGTTGAATGCAAGAACAGGCGACCCAGATGAAACTCACTATCCGTTACGGCGCGCTGATGGGCGCTGCCTTGCTGTTTACCAGCGCTCCCACTTTTGCGCAGGTTGACCCCGTTGCAGCGCCTGTAGAAGCGCCAGTGGTGATTGCGCCTGCGCCAGTCGTCACTCCTCCTGCTCCGGTAGTAACCCCTGCGCCAGCGCCCACGCCAACGCCGCAACCCACCCCGGCGCCAAAGAAAGTCACGACTGCAACGGACTCGCTGAAGCCAGGCCAGTTTATCTGGGAAAAGCGTAGCGGCTATAACAACACATTACGCGTTGTCGCAGTCATTGATATTCAGCGCCTTTATGTATTTGACGGCGATGAGCTGGTCGGTTTTTCTACGGTTTCAACCGGAAAGAAAGGGCATTCGACCCCGACTGGTGTGTTCAAGATCCTCCAGAAAAAAGAATATCACGAATCAAATCTCTACAGCAACGCGCCGATGCCCTTCATGCAACGGCTGACTTGGGACGGGATCGCGCTGCACGCAGGCAAGATTCCGGGCTATCCTGCATCGCATGGCTGCATTCGGCTTCCCTATAATTTCGCCCGCGCGCTTTTTGGTGCGACCAAGATGGATCAGGAAGTTGTCGTGCTGGCCAGCCTGAGCAAGCCTGCCAAGCCTAAGCCCCCGGTCAAGCCGGAGCCTCCCAAAGTCGATCCGGTTCCGCAGCAGCCTGAGCAGCAGCCGCCCGTTTCAGATCAGCCGATCGTCACGCCGGAAACCCCGCCAGCAGCGACGCCCGCCAACTGAGCAAGGCAGCGCCTGAGATCAGATTGACGTTTACGCTAACGTAAACTACCATCGCACAGGATTCGCGGTGGAGATACGCTCATGGACTATCAATCGAACGAAGACGCGCGCCGTGCGGACGCAACGATTGATACGCCCGATGCGCTGGGTCGCGACTTTTTCACTATTTCCGACCTGTCCAACGAGTTTGACGTTACTGCGCGAGCATTGCGCTTCTACGAAGATCAGGGGCTAATAGCACCACAGCGGCAGGGGCTGTCGCGTGTCTATTCTAGGCGAGACCGAGCTCGGCTGGCGTGGATCTTGCGGGCGAAGCGGGTTGGGTTCAGCCTCGCCGAAATCCGCGAGATGATCGACCTTTACGATCTGAACGACGGACGCAAATTCCAGCGCAAGGTGACGCTCGAAAAATGCCGCGACCGGATCGATCTCCTCAAAAAACAGCGGCACGATATTGACAGTGCGATTGCCGAACTGACCGAATTTGTAGCACTTGTTGCCAAGGTTGAATCAGAAGAGTTTGACCGCTGAGGCCTGACTTCTGCTTACGAATCCACTATACCAATAGCCATCCAATCGAAGGATAATATTGTGCCCAAATATCAGGCGCCGTTGCGTGAAATCCGTTTCGTTTTGAACGAAGTGCTCGACATTGGCCGGTTTGCCAATTTGCCCGGCTTTGAAAATGCCTCACCAGACATGGTCGAGGCAATCCTGTCCGAAGGCGGGCGTTTCGTTGAGGAAGTGCTGTTCCCATTAAATCATTCGGGCGATCAACAGGGCTGCACACGCAACCCCGACGGAAGCGTGACCGCGCCAGATGGCTTCAAGGATGCCTATCGCCAATATTGCGAGGGCGGCTGGCCGACTTTGGGCGGGCCGGTTGAATATGGCGGGCAGGCCATGCCGCATTTTGTCTCGATGGCGTTTGAAGAGCTGATGATGAGCTCGAACATGGCCTTTGCCATGTATCCGGGGCTTTCGAGCGCAGCAGTGTCGGCTCTGTTGGTAAAAGGCAGCGACGAATTGAAGGCCAAATATGCGCCCAACATGATTTCGGGCAAATGGACCGGGACAATGAATTTGACCGAGCCGCATTGCGGCACCGATCTGGGCCTGATCCGCTCTAAAGCTGTGCCCAATGGCGACGGCAGCTATGCGGTGAGCGGCACCAAAATCTTCATTTCGGCTGGCGAGCATGATCTTGCCGAGAATATTATCCACCTCGTCCTCGCCAAGACGCCAGATGCTCCGGACAATGTTAAGGGGATCAGTCTGTTCCTCGTTCCAAAATTCCTCGTGAACGAAGACGGCTCGCTGGGTGCGCGCAACGCCGCGACCTGTGGGTCGATCGAGCATAAGATGGGCATTCACGGCAATTCGACCTGCGTGATGAACTATGATGGTGCCACCGGCTGGCTGATTGGTGACGAAAATAAGGGCCTCGCCGCAATGTTCATCATGATGAATATCGCCCGTCTTGGTGTCGGGCAGCAGGGGCTGGGACAGGCGGAAATCGCTTATCAGAATGCAGTCCAATATGCTGGAGATCGCAGACAGGGCCGCGCACTGACCGGGCCGCAAGATCTGGACCAAAAGGCTGACACGCTATTCGTCCATCCCGACGTTCGCCGGATGCTGATGGATGCAAAGTCCTTTACCGAAGGGTTCCGCGCTTTGTGCCTGTGGGGTGCACTGCAAGCAGACCTCAGCCACAAAGCCCAGACCGAAGAGGAGCGGCTTGCCGCCGACGATTTGCTCTCTCTGCTCACCCCTGTGATCAAAGGCTATGGCACTGACAAGGGCTATGAAGTCGCAACCAATGCGCAGCAGGTCTATGGCGGTCATGGCTACATCGCTGAATGGGGCATGGAACAATATGTCCGCGACGCCCGTATTACGATGATCTATGAAGGCACCAATGGCGTGCAGGCAATGGACCTTGTCGGCCGCAAATTGGCGCAAAATGGTGGGCGTGCCGTGCAAGCGCTTTTCAAGATCGTCGATGACGAATGTGGCGCCGCGAAGTCCGGCCCGCTGAACGATTTTTCCGAAAGGCTGGAAAAGGCCAATGGCGAATTGAAGGCGGCAACGATGTGGTTCATGGCCAACGGCCTTGCCAACCCCAACAACGCTGGGGCTGGCGCGCATCATTATATGCATATCATGGGCATTGTTGCACTGGGGCTTATGTGGCTGCGGATGGCCCAGACCGCGCAAGCCGCAATTGAGATCGGCGCGGAAGGCAAAGCCTATTACGAAACCAAGCTGGTAACTGCGCGTTATTATGCCGAACGGACCATGCCCGACGCCGGTGCTCTGCGTCGCAAAATCGAGGCCGGCAGTGAGGCAATGATGGCATTGCCCCCTGAAATGTTTGCCGTCGCCTGATATGGCAAAAAAGCGATCCGCCCCGGCAAAAGCAATTGTCGAGGCGGGCCGCAATTGCTGGCGGATTGAAAAGGCTGAGAAGGTCGGCGTGGTTGTCGATGCAGCCGCCTATTTCCATTTCGTCCGCGAATTGTGTGAACAGGCGCAAAACCTGCTGATCTTCATTGGTTGGGATTTTGATTCCAGAATAGCGCTGGAGCCAGAAAAGGGCCGCAAAGGCACCCGGCTCTCGCGCTTTTTTCTGAAACTGGCGCGGCATAATCCGCACCGGCGGATTGCTATTTTGAAGTGGCGGTTCGGAGCGCTCAAACAATTTGTCATTCCGCAAAGCGCGCTCACGCTTGCGCGCTGGGCGATGACCCGCGCAATCACTTTCAAATTTGATGGTGCGCATCCGGCAGGGTGTAGCCACCATCAGAAAATAGTTGTGGTCGACGATAGCATTGCCGTGTGCGGCGGGATCGACCTCGCCAGAGGACGTTGGGATACGCCCGAACACCGCGATGACGATGACCGCCGCCTGCTGCCCAATGGAAAGCAGCACGCTCCGTGGCATGACATCACCATGTTGATGCAAGGCGACATTGCAGAAGCGCTTGGCGAATTGGCGCGCGATCGCTGGCTGGTTGCAGGCGGGAAGCCGTTACCTGCCGCTCGCGAAACCAATATTGGCTGGCCCGAAGATGTGGTGATCGATTTCCAAAATGTCGAACTCGCTATCGCCCGCACCCGCGCGCCCTATGGTGAAGTGCAGGAAGTGCGCGAAATCGAGCAATTGTTCCTCGATATGATCGCGGCGGCCCAGAACTTTATCTATATCGAAAACCAGTATCTGACCTCTGCCAAAATCGCCGCCGCCATTGCTGCGCGGATGGGTGAGGCAAAACCGCCCGAAATCGCCGTCATCATGCCACGCACCGCCGATGGCTGGCTGGAGCAAAAGGCGATGGATGCGGCGCGGGTGCAATTGGCGCGCGCAATTGGAAAGGTCGACAGCGGCAATCGCTTTCGCATCTATGTGCCGGTGACCAAGGCCGGCGCGGACATTTATGTCCATGCCAAATTGATGATCGTCGATGACAGGATATTGCGAATCGGATCTGCCAACCTCAACAACAGATCGTTGGGCCTCGACAGCGAATGCGATGTGATACTCGATTGCGGTCTGGCGGCGAACCGCGATGCGTCGGTGGGGATTGCAGCGTTGAGAACCCGGTTGCTGGCCGAACATCTTGATGTCTCACCCGAGCAGGTTGCAGCACATTTCAAAAAGACCGCTTCGCTGATCGACACCATCGAGGCATTGCGCGGCGATGGCAAGTCACTCGAATTGCTCGATCTCGAAAAGCCCGGTCCGTTTGAAAAAATGATCGCGGAAAACGAACTGCTTGACCCTGAACATGCCGATGGCTTTCTCGAGCCGATGCACAAACGGGGATTACGGAGACGCTGGCAAGAAGGGCGCGCGCGCATTTTCAAACGGCTTCGGCGTCGCTGAAATTGCGATTTGCCGTTCAAACGACATGTGCTGGCGACAAATTGATTGCGATGAGCCGTTAGGCTTTAAACCAGCGCAAATCGTCGCAACGGGCTTTGAGCATTGGCGGCAGAGGTGAATGTTGGCTTCGACAGGGGGCTGACACAATCAGGAGTTACCCATGTCAAAGCCCAAATTTCCGGTCGCATTCTTGGCGGCATTGGCACTGATACTTCCCTTCGCCGTTGGCGCGGTTCACGCAAACGAACCGGCAAAAGAGCCGATGGCAGCACCCGCCGCAAAACCCGTTCCACCCCCAACCATTGATACCAATGCAGATGGCAAGCCCGATGCTTGGGACCGCGATGGCAATGGTGTTCCAGATGCCTGGGATACCAATGGGGATGACAAGCCCGACCTGTGGGACAAGAATGGCGACGGCAAGCCCGATGAGCCCGCACCCAAAGCAGAAGCGCCCGGACAATAGCGCCAGGGGCAAGCAAACTTGGCCGGGGCGAACTGGTCTGCCCCGGCCTTGTTTTTCATCAGTTTATTCCGCTGGCAGGAAATCGGGCACCGACAGATAGCGTTCGCCGGTGTCATAGTTGAAACCCAGAACGCGCGTTCCGGCAGGAAGCTCTTTCAACTTCTGCGCAATCGCCGCCAGCGTCGCACCTGACGAAATACCAACCAGCATTCCTTCTTCGCTGGCCGCGCGCCGAGCCATTTCCTTGGCATCATTGGGATCGACTTGAATCACCCCGTCAATCGACTGGGTGTGCAGATTCGCCGGAATGAAGCCCGCGCCAATCCCTTGAATCGGGTGTGGTGCAGGTTGGCCACCGCTGATCACGGGGGACAGCGTCGGTTCGACCGCATAGACTTTCAAGTTCGGCCAGCTCTTTTTCAGCGTTTCGGCACAGCCAGTGATGTGACCACCAGTGCCGACGCCGGTAATCAGCACATCAATCGGACTGTCCGCAAAGTCGTTCAGGATTTCCTGCGCGGTGGTGCGCACGTGAACTTCGATATTGGCGGCATTTTCGAACTGCTGCGGCATCCAGCTGTTGGGGGTTGAAGCCACCAGTTCGATTGCGCGTTCGATCGCGCCTTTCATCCCCTTTTCGCGTGGTGTCAGGTCAAAGCTGGCTCCATAAGCGAGCATCAACCGGCGGCGTTCGATCGACATGCTTTCAGGCATGACGAGGATCAGCTTGTATCCCTTCACTGCTGCAACCATTGCAAGCCCAACGCCAGTGTTACCGCTGGTCGGTTCAATGATTGTCCCACCGGGCTTCAGGCTTCCGTCCTTTTCGGCGGCCTCGATCATGGCAAGACCGATACGGTCCTTGATCGAACCGCCGGGATTGCTGCGTTCCGATTTGATCCACACTTCTGCATCGCCAAACAGCCGTTGGGCGCGAATGTGCGGCGTGTTGCCGATGGTTTCGAGGATCGATTGGGCCTTCATGTCACCGTTTCCTTTTCTGCTATTCGGGTCTGCGTTGCCCGAAATTGCGGTTCGAATGTCCGGGCATTTTTCAATTCGGGAAAAAGCCACGCCCAGATGCCTGTCACCATTATGGCTCCTGCGCCGCCAAATACAACCGCGCCGACGGGGCCGAGCAGAGCAGCAGCAAAGCCGGATTGCAGCTCACCCAATTCGTTCGATGCCGAGATAGCAAGTCCGGAAACCGAGCTGACCCGCCCGCGCATTGCATCGGGCGTATTGAGCTGAACCAATGAGCCGCGGACATAGACTGACAGCATATCGGCAGCACCCAACAGCGACAGCATCGACAGCGCAATCAGCATCGATGCGGTAATGCCGAGCAAGGCGATATCGGCATTGTCGAACAGTGCATCTCCGGTCAGGTGGCTGGTGCCAAAGCCTATGGTTGCCAACCCGAAAACAACAACCGCCAAAAGCATCTTTACCCCGACATTATGCTTCAACGGACGGAAGGCGAGCCAGATGGCGACTAGTGCTGCACCAACCGCTGGCGCTGCGCGTAACTGACCCAGTCCCTCGGGCCCGACATGCAAGATGTCGCGGGCATAGACTGGCAACAGTGCCGTCGCTCCGCCCAGCAGAACAGCGAACAGATCAAGCGTGATTGCGCCGAGCAGGAAGCGTTCGGAAAAGGTATATTTGACGCCTTCGACCATAAGCCTCAGCGGATGGCGGCGATCCCCCTGATGCGGTGGAACTACCGGGCGGATTGTCGCAATGGAAATGCAGGCCAATACAAGCAGGCAGACCGACACCCAATAAGTTGCCGATGCGCTTTGCGCGTAGATCAGGCCGCCCGCAGCGGGGCCAACCACTGATCCTGCCTGCCACGCTATCGAGCTTAAGGCGATGGCGCGCGGCAGCGATCCAGCGGGTACGATATTGGGGGCAATCGCCGACATCGCCGGGCCGACGAAAACCCGCGCGACACCGTGCAGTGCAGCAAGCAGAAACAGAATTGGGAGGTTGAGGCCGTCGGCCATCGTCAGCAACGCCAAAACGCCGGCAGTCGATGCGTCGATCAGATTGGCACAAATTGCGACTTTGCGCCGTTCAAACCGGTCTGCGGCCCATCCGGCAACGGGCGTCAGCAACGCAAGCGGGATGAATTGGCACAGGCCCAGCAAGCCCAATTGGAACGCGGCTTCCTTTGGTGACATGCCATAATCGGTGCGGGCAATGTCATAGGCTTGCCAGCCGATGATCACGACCATTCCCATTGTCGCCACCACCGCCATGAAACGCGCCAGCCAATAGAGGCGGAAATCGGGTATGGTAAAGGGATGTGGTGCGTCGGACATCAGACATTGCGCCTAACCTGCTGAAACCCATGTGGCAACGCATCCGATCCTATGATCGCAAAAAGCTGTTCTATGTCGTTCGCCCGTGCCGCTTGTCGAAAAGCCTATGGCGTGGGAGCGCAAAGCCTGCCAATTTGCAAGCATGAGCAAAGGCGACCTATTCGCCTGATGAGGGAGTGAGCAATGAAATTCGGAAAATGGATGCTTGCAGCATCGCTTTGTGCGGTCGCGCTGACTGCGGGATGCAAAAAAGTCGACGGTGAACTACCGGTGGTAACTGCCAATGATGGCAGCGAATGGGGTGGCTTCATGGAAAAATTCCTTGATGGCTATTTCAAAGTAAACCCGACCTTTGCCGTCTATCAGGGAAAGCATGAATATGACGGCCAATTGCCAGACTGGTCGCCCGAAGGAATCAAAGCCGGGATCGACTATCGCAAAAAGGCAATTGCCGATGCGAAGGCGATTGATGCTAGCAAATTGAGCGACGCGCAGAAATTCGAGCGTGATTATCTGGTGCATGTGATGGAAGGCGAATTGTTCTTCCTTGAAGACACCGACAATCTGCAAAAGAACCCGGCAGCCTATGTCGGAGCGCTCGACCCCAATGTCTTTATCGCAAGGCCCTATGCCGACGCTACCACGCGGATGAAGGCGTTTATCAAATATGCCAACAATGTCCCCAAGGCAGCCGAGCAGATCAAGGCGAACCTGAAGCTGCCTTTGCCCGCGACCTTCGTCAAATTTGGCACGGCCGGTTTTGGCGGTTTTGCTGACTATTATACCGGCGACGCCAAGAAAGCCTTTGCCGAGGTAAAGGACGCCGCGCTGCAAAAGCAGTTTGACGAAGCCGCGAACAAGGCAGCTGCGGCGATGAAGGATCTGGCGGGCTATGTCGGATCGAAACCCGGCACCGATGGCGGCTTTGCGCTGGGTGCGGACAAATTTGCCAAGATGGTGCTTAAGACCGAAGGCGTAAATGTCTCGCTCGACGAACTCGAGGCGATCGGTCGTGCGGACCTGAAAGCCAATCAGGATGCGCTTGCCAAGGCGTGCGGCGTTTATGCGCCGGGCGCGTCGATGCAGGATTGCATGACCAAAATGGGCATGAACAAGGCAGCCGACGGACCGGTGGCCGAGGCACGCCGCCAATTGCCGCCGCTGAAACAGTTCCTGATCGACAAGGATATCGTTTCCATCCCCGGCACCGAAGAGGCGAAGGTTGAGGAATCGCCACCCTATAACCGGCAGAACAGCGCCTATATCGACATCCCCGGGCCCTATGAAAAAGGCCTGCCGTCGGTCTATTATATCTCACCGCCCGACCCGACATGGGACAAGGCGACACAGGATGGCTTTGTTCCCGGCAAATATGACTTGCTCGGCACATCGGTGCACGAAGTCTGGCCAGGCCACTTCCTCAATTTCCTCCACGCCAACCGCGCCAAGTCGATCTTTGGCAAGCTGTTCGTCGGCTATGCCTTTGCCGAGGGCTGGGCGCATTATACCGAGGAAATGATGATGGACGCGGGGCTGGGCGATACCACCGGATCACCCGCCGAAGCTGCCGAAATGAAGATCGGCCAGCTGTCAAACGCGTTGTTGCGGAACTGCCGTTACCTGTCTGCCATTGGCCTGCATGCGCGCGGAATGACCGTCGCGCAGTCGGAAGAGTTGTTCAAAACCGAATGCTATCAGGACGCTGGCAACAGCAAGCAACAGGCAGCGCGTGGCACTTATGATCCGGGCTATCTCAATTACACCATGGGCAAGCTGATGATCCGCAAACTGCGTGACGATTGGACCAAAGGCGACCGCAAGAAATGGAAGGCGTTCCACGACGAATTTCTCTCTTATGGCGGCCCGCCGATCCCGATGGTGCGCGCGGCGATGCTGAAGGAGAAGGAAGCGAAAGCCGTCTTCTGATGCAGGTTGGTCTGAAATATGTCGTCATGCTGTTCGGTGCTGTCTGCATCGCGATCGGCATGACGCATATTCTGATTGGCCCTTCCTCGATTCCCGGTTCGGTGCCGGTCAATGCCACGATGGACAGCGAGGACCGATTTTACGCCACGCTGTTCGTCGGCTTTGGTGCGGCGCTGATTTGGTGCGCGCGGGATTTGGGCGAGCGGGGCAGGCTATTTCTCTGGTTGATGGTGCTGTTCTTTTGCACCGGTCTGGCTCGGTTGGTTTCGATTGCCCAGGTTGGCTTGCCGCATCCGCTGTTCCAGTTCCTCGGCGCAGTGGAGCTCTTTCTGCCGCTGATCCTCTGGTTCTGGCACCACAAGGCTTATGCTCCTCCCCGCTGATGGGGAGGAGCAACATGCTCACTTCGCCGGCTCATCCGCCAAAGGCGTATTGCGCCCCCACCAGCGGCGCAGGCCAGCGCCGAGCGGGCTTTTGACGAACAGTACGACTGCGCCAATCGGCAGCAACCAGGGCAGCACCACCCCCGCAAGCATCAGCAACAGGCCCAGCATAGAGGTCATGCTGTCGGTAGAGGCCGACAAGGCATCGCCGAACGCGCCCGAACCGCCAATCCCCATATTGCCGCTATAGTTGAACTGCACCGGAGTGGTCGCGATCCGCTTTTCACCGTTGCGGCGAGTCTCTTTTTCGCCGCCCATCATGTCGCGTAATTCCTCCGCGCGACGGCGCAGCTCGACACGCTCGTCATTGGCGAGACCCTTGCCCGCGAGCCGCTCCTCTATGCGCTTGACCTCTGCCTCCATGCCCGCACTGCGCACTTGAGAAGAGGCGATTTCCGCGCCGACATTTTCGCCCGAGACATTGCTGGTGGTGAGCACACCCTCGGCCTTTTCAACCGATGCAATCGCATCGCGGCCAAATTTGCGAGCGATGGCGGGGTCGAGCAGGAATTCCATCCGCCCCTCGGGATAACCATTTTCGCTTTGAGAAAAGTTCAGCCCGGTAATCTGGCAGCGCGACAGCCCCAGCGTTTCGCACGCGGCGGCATGTTCGTCCTGCACGCCTTCAATCTTGTCGCCGGGGACGCGGAAGTCATAGCTATACTGGAAGGCAACCCCTGGCGCGACGCTGGGGGAGACGGCGGCGGGCTGGCTAAACACCGCGCCACCCGATGCGGCGATCTCGGCCTCGGCAGCGGCGTCTTTGGCCTCGGCGATATCGGCGGACCCTTCGGCAGCGGCTTCGGTGGCGATGGGTTCGTTTCCGGCTTCCTCCGCATTCTGGCAACCGGCAAGCGCGGCGAGCAAGGGCAGGGCAATGATCAGTGACTTACGCATAAACCTCTCCTGTTGTGGCGCGGCCTGCCGGGACGGGAAGGGGGGCAGGCCGCGATGTGATGAGGTATCATTGCGCGATTTCCCGCAACGCGAATTTGCGGGGACCAGCGCATCGGAGCGGTTATGTTCAGTGCTTATGTAAACGCTGCATTGCGGGAAGTGATGGAATTGGTTCGCAAATAGGGTGCGCGGGGGAGAGGTGATTATTTTACAATTGCGCACGCTATTGCTGCACTGCGGCGTTAACATAACTATTTTGGTAGAGAATGCGACTCGCCGCGAAAGCACGGCCAAAACCGCCCTTAAGGTAACAAAGGTAAGGACAGGCAACAGCGAAAATCGGACGAAGCGAGTCACGGAGTCGAGCCTTTCTGCGCGGCCCGCTCCGCCTTGTTCCGGTCGCGCAACACCAGCTGGACCGCGCGATAGACCAGCGCATTGTTATAGACGATCCGTTCGCCCACCTGCACCCCGCGATAGAAAATCGGGCGCACCTCACCTTTGGGCGCATGGGTGATCGCCAGCGCACACGCCTTGTCCCGCCCCATTTCAACCGCCCGATTCCATGCCTCGGCAAAGCTGGGGGATTCATCCGTATCGTCGGCGCACGTGCCTTGCTCGGCCAGTGAGCGGTCATACAGCGCATAGGCCGATTTCGGCGACATCCCCACCGCCCGCGTCGCCGCCGTCACCATGCCGAGTTCGCCCAGATAATGCAGAAACATATCCTGCTTTGCGACCGTCCAACCATCATGGCGTCGGCGCTTCATCACTACGGGGCGGAACAGCGTGCGGGGCGGGAAAGGTGAGTCGTCCATCGACCAGTTTATGGGCAAATGGCGGGCGTGTAGGAAAGTTGTTTTTTTGGGGGGCTTGGGTGGAAAACTCTCTCCCCTTCAGGGGAGAGATACAAGCCTTGGTGCCAAAGGCGCTTAGGCGCAGTTGAGAGGGGGAAGGATGGCGCCAACTTTGAGGTCCAACCCCTCTCCGCTGCGACTAGGCAGACAAGCCGCCAAGTCTCGCACCTCTCCCCTAAAGGGAAGAGGGGGGATTTCGCACGAAGACACGAAGACTCAAAAAGGACACCCAAACCCGTTCGCCCTGAGCTTGTCGAAGGGTTGTCTTGTTATGGGAGGCAGCAAGAAAAAGAACAGGGCTTCGACAAGCTCAGCCCGAACGGTATCGGGTGGATTCTTTGTGGCTTCGAGAGAGTCAAATAAACCCACCCCACCCCGCCAGCGCAGGCTGGCGCCTATCTCGCCCGCCGGTTTGAGCGGAAGACGTGACAGCTCTCAGCCGTCGCTGAGGCGACAGTGGGTTTTTGGGCTTTGGTTGCGTGCTATCGGTGATTGTTCCGCATAGCTTCTAGAATTGGAGTGTCTGGTGCGATCGCCTCTGCGACCTTCAAGCCATCTCTAAGTCCGCACCAGTTTGCAATCCGAGCTGTTTCAATGTCCACTGCCGATATTGGAATGAAATTCGCTTTTAGCTTCAGCTTTGCGTGCTCCCAAGAAATCGGATCCTCTGACAGAAGCCACGTCGGAACTTCCCCTTCAAAAACTGCATCGTCGACAAAGAATCTTGGTCCTCCAAGACCGGCCTTGCTGCCGCTGGAATCTGCGAGATAAGCTTTGGTGAATGCGAAATTAGCCTGTAATTGTGGCAGGACATCAAAATAGCGTTGTATGCTTCCTGCCTCTTTCACTGCTTGTTCTGCGCTTATTAGCCCATTCTCCAATCGAGATAAGATCGAGTTTAGATGCCCGGAAGTATAGTCAATCGCACGTCGGCTCCCTTTTGACCGAAACCCAACTGCCATCACCATTCGGGCACCGGGGAAGCCGTTTGCTTTTTCCAAGGCATTGATGGCCGTAAACATTGCGAAGGAACGTGTGAGAAAATCACATGTAACATCCGGCCCACGCATTGATAGGTCTCTGTAGGCAGCAGCACCATCATTCAGTACAAGCGTTCGAAAAGTCCGAGCGCTGTGTTCAGCAACTATCCGATGAAACGCACGAAGGCGGGAAATTGGAACTCTCGAACGGCGGTCGGCAGGATTGAATTCGGCATTTGCAATCATTCCGCCGTAACCAAGCAAGTCAATCCAACTTACGATTGCAACTTTGAAAGGCACGCTGTCCGTCTTGCCTTTGGCCAAGGGTGGCTGATTGGTTCGCCTTTTGGTTTGCCCTCCTGTCGCCATCCCTCTCACCCAACCGTAACAAAACTATCCATCACCCGCTTCCGCCCGGCCTGTTCAAACTCAATCTCCAACTTATTGCCCTCGATATCCTCAATCACCCCATAACCAAATTTCTCATGAAACACGCGCATGCCGATGGCGAGGTCGCTTCTCCCCTGCGCTCCCAATCCCACTGCGGGCTTGCTTGCCTCCTGCACGCGTGAGGGCACTGCATTGAAGCCGCCGCTGGTCGCCGCGCGTTGCCAGCCGGGGCCGCGTTGGCCGGCCCGTGTGGCGTTGGCCGCCGCCAGATGGGCGAAGGGGTCGGCGCGTTCGCTCCAGTTGGCGCGCCACAGCGATGCGCCGCCGGTCATTGTCTGCTCATTCTCGATATGCTCATCGGGCAGTTCGTCGATGAAGCGGCTGGGGATGCTGCTGGTCCATTGGCCGTAAATCCGCCGGTTGGCGGCGTGGGTGATGGTGCATTTCTCGCGCGCGCGGGTGATCGCGACATAGGCGAGACGGCGTTCTTCCTCGACGCTGGCAAGGCCGCCTTCGTCCATTGCGCGCTGGCTGGGGAAGACGCCGTCCTCCCACCCCGCGCAGAACACGTGCTGGAATTCCAGCCCCTTGGCGGCGTGGATGGTCATGATCGTCACGGCCTCGTCATGCACGCCTGCGTCATTGTCCATCACCAGGCTGACATGCTCCAGGAAATCGCCCAGCGTTTCATATTCCTCCATCGCGCGGACAAGTTCTTTGAGATTTTCCAGCCGTCCTGATGCCTCGACACTGCGTTCGGCCTGCAACGCGGCGGTATAGCCGCTGTCCTCCAGCACCAGCTCGGCGAGCGCGCTGGGGGGCAGGGTGGTCGCGCTGTCGCGCCAGCGGGCGATGTCGATCACCAGATCGGACAGCGATTTGCGCGCCTTTCCGGCCAGTTCATCGGTGCCGGTGATGCGCGCGGCGGCGACGCTTAAAGGTGCGCGTTCGGCGCGGGCGAGGCGGTGGATTTTCTCAACCGCCTTGTCGCCAATGCCACGTTTGGGCGTGTTGACGATGCGTTCAAAGGCGAGGTCGTCGGCGGGCTGGTTGACGACGCGTAAGTAAGCGATGGCATCGCGGATTTCGGCGCGTTCGTAGAAGCGGAAGCCGCCGATAATCTTGTAGTTGAGGCCGATCTGGATGAAGCGGTCTTCAAATTCGCGGGTCTGGAACTGCGCGCGGACGAGGATGGCGATGGTGTTGAGGCTGACCTGCTTGTACTGCAGCGCCTCTATCTCCTCACCAATCCGCCGCGCTTCCTCCGGCCCGTCCCACACGCCCAGCACACGGACCTTTTCGCCGCTATCCACATCTGTCCACAGAGTTTTCCCCAGCCGGCCGCTGTTCGCTGCAATCAGGCCGGATGCGGCCGCAAGGATGTGCGGGGTGGAGCGGTAATTCTGTTCGAGCCGGATGATCTTTGCGCCGGGAAAATCCTTTTCGAACCGCAATATATTGGCGACCTCCGCCCCGCGCCACGAATAGATCGACTGGTCGTCATCGCCGACACAAGCGATATTCTTGCGCTTTTGCGCGAGCAGCCGCAGCCACAGATATTGGACGGCGTTGGTATCCTGATATTCGTCCACCAATATATATTTGAACTTCGCCTGATATTCCTCAAGCACGTCGCGGTTGTTCTTCAGCAGCGTCAGATTGTGCAGCAACAGGTCGCCAAAATCGCAGGCGTTCAGTTCGCGCAGCCGGGCCTGATAGACGGTGTACATCGCCTGACCCTTGCCATCGGCGTAAAGCGCGCTTTCGCCCGCGTCGATCATTTCCGGGGTCAGCCCCTTATTCTTCCATTTGTCGATCAGCCCGGCGAGCGCCTTCACCGGCCAGCGTTTGTCATCAATTCCGGCGGCCTGCACCAATTGCTTGAGCAGGCGCATCTGGTCATCGGTGTCGAGGATGGTGAAATTGCTTTTAAGGCCCAGCAGCTCGGCATGGCGGCGCAGCATCTTTGCGCCAATCGAGTGGAAAGTGCCGAGCCAGGGCATGCCCTCCACCGCATCGCCGATCATCCGCCCCATCCGCTCCTTCATCTCGCGCGCAGCCTTGTTGGTAAAGGTGACGGCGAGGATCTCGGAGGGCCAGGCCAGCCGCTCGGCAATGATATGCGCGAGGCGCGCGGTGAGTGCAGCGGTCTTGCCCGTGCCAGCGCCTGCCAGCACCAGTACTGGCCCCTCGGTGGTCAGCACAGCTTCACGCTGCGGCGGGTTCAGGCCGTCGAGCCAGGGATATTGCGGGGCGATGCCGGAATTGGGGGTGTTTTGACTCACGTGCGAACGATTAGGGAACGAAGGCGCGCGGGGCAAGCGCAATGCCATTGACGCGACAAACTGCGTTGCGCATATCGGAACGACAAATCACTGGGGGTTGCTAAATCGATGTTCACTCGCCGTTTCATGGTACAAGCAGGATTGCTCTCGCCAATCCTAGCATCGCCGTTGCGCGCCCAAGCTACAGTTGACAAATTTTATACGGTCGGAATTTCGGTGGACGACAATCGAATTTGGACTGCGGTATCACTTGGCAAATTGAAACCTGAATTGTTCATCATTGATACCGGTTCGGAGCGCAGCGTTGTTTCGCAAAAATGGGCAACTGCCAACAAGTTGAAAACTGGCGGCTATACGATGATGCGCGGCATGGGGGGAGTAGAGAAAGCCGATGTTGTCAAAGTGAAAGACATGTTGATCGGCGGAGTTTTCACCAAGGAATATCAGGAGTTTGCAGCGACAAAATCTCTAGATCGCGCGGATTTTGTGGGGCTTTTGGGTGTCGATTTCCTGTTGTTTGCCGATTGTGATCTGGACTTTGTAAAGGGCGAGTGGCGGGTGTATCCCGAAGGCAGGACTGATCGGACCGGATTTTATCAAGTGCCCGATAGTATTCGGCCGCGGAATGTCGCTCAGCCTATTGGCATCGCGGTTACTGTAGGCGGTTTTTCCGGGTATTTTGGCATCGATACGGGCAGTCCGTCGGCGCTGTTATTGGATGGCAAGGCCGCCAAAAACTCCGGGCTATGGGAATCGGATCGTCCCTACGCTCCATTCGCGCATAAGGGATTTGGCGCCGGATCGTCGCGCGCGCGTATCTATCGCGCAGATCGTATCAAGCTGCATAAATTTGTTCTTGAGAAACAACTTGTTTCTCTACTCCAACCGGGACTGGATAAATCGAATTGGAGAGATGTCGACGGACTGGTCGGGATGCAAGCGTTGCGGCATTTTCACCTATCCACTGATACCAAAAACAAGTCGCTGTGGATGGCACCCAACGGTCTAAATTTCCCAAATGAAGAACGCTATCCTTTGTCGGGCTTATGGCTCGAAGGTAGCGGAACAAATATTACCATCGAAGATGTTGGAATCGGAAGTCCGGCGGCGGCGGCAGGATTGAAAGTGGGCGACAAGATTGTCGGACAGGATTTTGCGGCGATGATAAAAAAATTCTCGAGCACACCCGGAAAATCCGTATCATTCGACTATGAACGCGATGGAAAACGCGCCTCTGTAGAATATACTCTTCGGCCCTATCTCTAATTGCCATGGCGGAACCTGCCCTTCAATCCGCCTCGCACAAACGCATCCTCGGCGCGGCGATGGCGGGGACGGCGGTCGAGTTTTACGACTTCTATATTTTTGCGACTGCGGCTTCGTTAGTCTTCGGACCCTTGTTCTTTCCGACCTCGAGCCCCGAGGCGCAATTGTTGCAAAGCTGGCTGACCTTTGCACTGGCTTTCATCGCGCGGCCGGTGGGGGCGCTGGTTTTTGGCCATTATGGCGACCGCATTGGGCGCAAGGCGACGTTGGTCTGGTCGCTGATGATCATGGGGGTTTCAACTTTCTGCATCGCGTTACTGCCCAGTTACGCGGTGGCGGGGTGGTGGGCGCCTTTGCTGCTGTGCATCCTGCGCTTTGGCCAAGGATTTGGTCTTGGCGGCGAGTGGGGCGGGGCAGCGCTGCTCGCGGTCGAGAATGCGCCAGAGGGGAAGAAGGCCCGCTACGGCATGTTCCCGCAACTCGGCGCGCCGGTGGGGTTCATTCTGTCAAACGGCTTGTTCCTGATCCTCGGGCTGATTTTGAGCGATGCCGAATTTCGCGAGTGGGGCTGGCGCATCCCCTTTTTGCTCAGCGCGCTGCTGGTGGGCATTGGCCTTTGGGTGCGGCTGAAGCTGACCGAAACGCCAGCCTTTGCCGCCGCGCTGGAGGAATCGCCGCCGCCGAAGGTGCCGGTTGCAGAGGCAATGCGCACGCATCCGCTGCAAATGTTCGGTGGAACTTTTGCCGCGATAGCCTGTTTCGCGATCTTCTACCTCGCGACTGCTTTTGCGCTGGGGTACGGCACGACAAAGCTCGGCATCGCGCGCGAGGATTTTCTGGGCGTGCAGCTGGTAGCGATATTGTTCATGGCGGCGGGGATCATTGTCTCGGGCTATTGGGCAGATCACACGCGGCCAGCGCAAGTACTGGGATGGGGTTGCGCCGCGATGTTTGCAACGAGCTTTCTCACTGGCCCGTGGCTGGGTAGCGGCGACCTGTTTCTGACCGGCGCCTATTTGTCGCTGATCCTATTTGTGATGGGGTTGGTTTACGGTCCGCTTGGCGCATGGTTACCGGGGCTGTTCCCGGCAAGGGTGCGCTATACAGGGGCGTCGATCTGTTTCAACGCGGCCGGAATTTTGGGCGGCGCACTGGCCCCCAATATCGCGCTCAAGCTTTCGGAGCGCGGCCTCGAATATGTTGGCTATTATCTCGCCGTCATCGCGCTGATCAGTCTGTTCGGGCTATTTCTGTTGAAATCGCGCGACCAGTCGGCCGTCTAGTATTGCCAGCCCGACGGCGATTAATCCCGCCCCGGCAATCTGCCCGCTCGACAGGCTTTCGCCCAGAAAGGCAATTCCCAGGATCACCGCGAGGATCGGCATCAGGAAAGCCACCAATTGCGCATTCGACGCCCCCGCGCGGTCGATCAGACGGAAATAGAGAATATAGGCAAGCGCCGTCGAGAGCAGCGCCAGCGTAACGCCTGCCAATGTTGAATCGAGCCGCGGCATCGCCATCGCCCAAGGTTGATCAAATAGCAGCACGACGGGGAGCATAAACAAAGCAGCCATAGCGGTCTGCCCCGTCGCCACCACCATCGGCGTCATCTGCGTCTGGCTCAATCGCCGACCGTAAATTGCGGCAAAGCTGTAAAACAGGGTCGAGATTATACAGGCGATTTGCGCGAGCAGATTGTTTGACAGCCCCTTCATCGCATCGGGCCCGACCATCACGATAATCCCCGCCATGCCGACCAGCACGCCGACAATCCGCGCGGGTGTCGCCTTTTCATCATGGGTCATGAAATGCGCGACGACGACGCCCCAGATCGGCGTGGTTGCATTGAGGATCGAGGCATAGCCGCTGTCGAGATATTGCTGCCCCCAGAAGAACAGGATGAAAGGCAGCGCGCAATTGAGCGCACCGACGACCATCAGCAGCGCCCAGCTTTTCGGATCGGTCGGCAGGCGCTCACCCATCAATCGCATCACGATCCACATCGGCGGTACCGCCAGAGCAAGCCGCATGAACACTAGGATATTCGGCGAATAGCTGCGCAAGCCGACCTCGATAAGGAAAAACGCCCCACCCCAGAGGATGGAAAGGATCGCGATCAGGCCCCATCCGGTGGCGTCGAGTTTGGGTGAGGTCATCATAGCTTCGACCTAGTCAGTGCACTTGCGGCGAACAAGTCTCTATCTTTGTTCATTCAGGGTGATAGACCTGACCAACAAATATTGGAGAGGTTTGCGATGAACAAAACCTTCATGGTCGGCATGATGCTGCTCTTCGTGCCAATCCAATCGGCGGCCAGCCAGACCGTGAACCCGTTGGACCAGATGGTCCGTGAGGGCATGGCGCGAACCCAAACGCAGGGAATTGCCATAGCCGTCATTGACAATGGCAAGGTGAAGCAGGTCAATTCATGGGGACGGCGAAACGAGGCGGGCGACCCGTTGACGCCTGAAACCGTCATGTACGGGGCATCGCTGACCAAGGCAGTTTTTGCCTACACTGTCATGCAGTTGGTCGAAGAAGGCAAAATCGATCTCGACACGTCAATCGCAAAATATCTACCCAAGCCGCTGCCGGAATATGACGATGAGGACGAGAAATACGCGGCATGGCAACATCTGGCTGGCGACGAGCGCTGGCGAAAACTGACGCCGCGAATCTTGCTGACCCACAGTTCGGGCTTTGCCAATTTCGGTTTTCTGGAACCCGATGGAAAGCTGAAATTTCATTTCGATCCCGGTTCTCGCTATGCCTATTCTGGCGACGGCCTGATCCTGCTGCAATTTGTCCTCGAACGCGGTTTGGGATTGGATGTCGGCAAGGAAATGCAGCGACGCGTATTCGATCGGTTCGGGATGAAGGCGACCAGTATGACGTGGCGAACAGATTTCGCCATTAACCTTGCCGATGGCTGGAAAAGCGATGGCAGTATTGAACCGCACGATGAACGCAGCAAAACACGCGCGGCGGGGTCCATGGACACGACGATTAGTGACTTTGCCAGATTCGCTGCAGCCTATATGCGCGGCGATGGGCTGACCAAGCGGTCGCGTCGTGCGCTAACGTCGGCACAACTGCCCATCACCACCCTTTCACAATTCCCGTCTTTGCAGCCGGAAGCGAATCCAAAAGAAAGGATCACGAACTTGGCTGCAGGCATCGGTGTGATTACATTTGATGGACCGCAGGGTCGCGGATTTTTCAAAGGCGGACACAATGATTCGACAGGCAATATGTGGGTCTGTGTCGAAAAGCGCAAAAGATGCGTGGTTATTCTATCTAATGATGTCCGCGCTGAGCCAATGTTTCCAGACATCGTAAAATTTGTAATGGGTGAAACGGGCTTACCGTGGTCGTGGGAATATGGCGCTCAGGATTGGACAAAAAACTAGAGCGCCAACCTTAATCATTCTGGTCGCAGCAGCGTAATCCGTGCTTTGCCTACGTCGCGGGTGGTATCGACGCTGAATCCGTTCACGACCGTCTCTTCACGGTTGCTGGTCTCGACACTGATCAAAGCGCCTGAGGCAATCCAACCCAGCCGCGCCAGCTTGTCGAGGGCAACAGCCCCCGCACCGGTGCCATAGGGCGGGTCCATCAGGATCAGGTCATAGGCCTTGGGTCCAGGGCCAAGCGTCAGCACCGAGGTTTTGCGAACTTCACATTGCGCCTTTGCACCCAATTTGGTGATGTTGGTTTCGAGCGCGCTGAGCGCGGCGCGGTCCTGTTCGACGAACACGCAATGCGCCGCGCCGCGCGACAGGGCTTCAAGCCCCAACGCACCAGAACCCGAAAATAGGTCGAGCACCTGAAGCCCTTCAAATGTCCCCAGCCGGCTGGTGAGCATCGAAAACAAGGTTTCGCGTGTGCGATCGGCCGTCGGGCGCGTTGTATCGCCCTTTGGCGCGACCAGTGGTCGGGATCGCCATGTGCCGGAGATGATCCTCATTTCAAGCCATCCCGAAACTTGATCAAATCCACCCGCCTTATTTCACTGACCTCACCGGGTGCCAGCTGCTCGACGGAGAAGGGGCCATAGCGGGTGCGGATCAGGCGGCTGACCTCCAACCCGAAATGTTCGAGCACGCGGCGGACTTCGCGATTTTTGCCTTCGGTCAGCGTCATTTCGACCCAGCCATTGCGCCCGGTGCGGCGCTCCAGATTGGCGTCGATCTTGCCATAACGGACACCGTCAATTTCGATGCCGTGGATCAGTTCTTCCAACTGGTCTTGCGAAATGTCGCCAAAGGCACGGGCGCGGTATGTGCGTTCGATGCCGGTCGAGGGCAATTCCATCTGTCGCTTGAATTCGCCATCATTGGTGAGAAGCAAGAGTCCCTCGGTTGCAAAATCGAGCCTACCAATCGGCATCACGCGCGGAAGCTCTGGCGGCAACAGGTCGTAAATCGTTTTACGACCGGAAAAGTCCCGTTCGGCGGTCAGGCAACCGGCCGGCTTGTTGAACAGGAACAATTTGGTCGGCTCCGCCTGTTTGACCAGATTGCCGTCCACCGCGACCCCGTGAAGCGATTTGAGCAAAGTTGCCGGAGTGGTGATGGCTTCGCCGTTCAAGGTGACGCGACCATCAGCAATCATCCGTTCAACTTCGCGCCGCGAAGCGATGCCTGCGCGGGCTAGAAGCTTTGCGATACGTTCCTCACCATCCTTGCGTTCCAGCGCACCTTTGGAGGGCGCGGCATCAGGATTGGGCTTGCGCGCGGGCTTTTTATCCCACTTCAACCGCGGCGGCTTTGCCGGACGGGCAGAGGGGCGGGCCGCAGATCGGGCAGGGGGGCGTTTGGGGGGCTGGGCCATACGCCGCCTTTGCCGTATCGGCGCGCAATTGTCACCCCGAAGGTGAAAGCCATTGGCCATTCAGGAAAATGGCGTTAGGCAGTCCACCAAGTTTCGGGGAGGGTTCGCATGTCTGTTGATTTAATCCGCTTCATCATTTTTGCCGCCGTGTTGGGTGGCGTGATCGTTGCGGCGTTGATG
>Ga0075154_10000785_pt1 | contig 25003 bp, 22 predicted proteins | sample JI71714BDNA_FD_70965 | JGI IMG/M metagenome (GOLD analysis project Ga0075154, IMG submission 70965) | Wastewater effluent complex algal communities from Wisconsin, to seasonally profile nutrient transformation and Carbon sequestration -... | ecosystem: Engineered > WWTP > Effluent > Algae...
GAAAATGTCGGGCGCGCGCTTGGCCGGATGCATGCCAGCCTCGCCGATTTCCGCATCGAACGCCCCAATCCGCTGGGCCAGCCGGCGTGGCGACCGCTGTTCGAAAAATGCGATCCCGATGAAACCGCACGCGCTTTTCCCGGGCTTTCAGAAACCATAGCACGTGAATGCGATTTTCTCGATGCGAATTGGCCGATCGACCTGCCTCGTTCGGCAATCCATGCTGACCTCTTCCCCGACAATGTGCTGACCGTCGATGATCAGGTCACCGGCCTGATCGACTTCTATTTCGCCTGTACCGATTTCCGCATATACGACCTCGCGGTCACCCATAGCGCATGGGCCTATGATGCCGACGGTGTGCAGTATCATGAAGAGACAGGGACAGCATTGTTGCGCGGCTATGCGGAAGTCCTTACTCCGACCGAAGCCGAAAAGGCCGCACTGCCCATTTTGGCACGCGGAGCGGCGCTGCGTTTTCTTCTGACCCGGCTATATGACTGGATCAACACTCCTCCGACTGCGTTGGTCACAAGAAAGGACCCTTTGGCCTTCGCAAGCAAACTCCAGCATTATACCACCAATCCTGTGTTCACTTGGTAGGACGTTCATATGAAGCAAGTGGATATTTTTACGGATGGCGCATGCAAGGGAAATCCCGGCCCCGGCGGTTGGGGCGCGATCATCCGCTATGGCCAGCACGAAAAGGAAATTTCGGGCGGCGAGCCTGATACCACCAACAATCGCATGGAAATGACCGCTGCTATTCATGCGCTGAAAACGCTGATCGAACCGTGCCGAGTTTCGCTGCACACCGACAGCAAATATGTTTTGGACGGCATTACCAAATGGGTCCACGGCTGGGTCCGCAACGGCTGGAAGAACGCGTCAAAACAACCCGTGCGCAATGCGGATCTATGGCACGACTTGATCGAAGCAGCGGCGCGGCATCAAATCGAGTGGATCTGGGTCAAAGGCCATGCCGGCCATGTCGAAAATGAACGCGCGGACCGGCTGGCAAGTGCGGCTGCAGAGGCAGCTGCGGGCTAAGACTTACCGGAAGCGATCAGGCGCATATCGAGATGGATCAATTGTTTCGTTCGCCATAGGCTCACTCAAAATCAGTCCCGCAGCCAGTTGTGCAACAGCAGGCGCCGTCTGGATGCCGAAACCACCCTGCCCCGCGAGCCAGAAAAAGGCCGGAAGCAGCGGGTCGCGCCCGATAACGGGTAAGCGATCCGGCGCGAAGGTACGCAGACCCGCCCACCGTGTTTCAAGCTTGACGATTTTCCAGTCAACAACCTGCTGAAACCGGTCGATTGCAAGCGCGACGTCCCATTCCTCAGGCGCGGCGTCACAGGGCGGCGACGGTGTTTCATCGTGCGGGCTTAACCAAAGGCGCCCGCCTGCCTCGGGTTTGAAATAGAAACTGCCGTCGAGCCCTACAACCAAAGGTAGATCAGCCGGTGCCGGTGGATCGACCGCCAGTTGCACGACTGTGCGGCGATAGGGTTGCAGGCCAAGGGTTCGAAGCCCTGCCAAACCGGCGATTTCGTCGGCCCAGGCACCCGCCGCATTCACGACAAGTGCAGCCTCAAAATTGCCGCTGGCGGTCTCGATCGACCAATGCCCTCCACGATATTGCAGCCCCCGGACCGCCGCGTTGCAACACAAGGCGACGCCATTCTTGCGGGCATGCGCCAGATAGGCTCCATGCAACCCGGCAACGTCAATGTCGCAACAATCCGGCTCCCACAGGCCGCAAGTCCAATCGATATGGCTTCCGCGAAGCCGCTGGTTGATTTCGTTGCGATCGACCCGATCAAGCGACACACCGCTGGCCAGAAATTCAGCGAACATCGCCTCAACCAGCGCTTCACCACCCGTTTGGGCGATATGCAACGCACCGCGCGCGCTTAAAAATGACCGTTCGGAAAATTCACTTGGGGGATTGGCAAGGAAAGGCCCTGATGCGCTGGTCAGCGGCTGGATGTCGGGGCCGCCATAGGTTTCGCTCCAGAAAGCGGCCGAACGCCCGGTCGAATGATAGCCCGGCTGCGCTTCCGCCTCCAGCAGCAGCACCGAGCATCGCTCGGCCAGCTCAGACGCCAGACTAGCCCCCGCAATTCCGCTGCCAATGATCGCAACATCATATCGGGTCACAATGAGGGTGCCTTTCGCGCAAGAAAGCCATCGATCAAATCGTGGCACTTATTGCGGACATAGTCCTGTTCGCGCAACAGTTCGTGCGCCGCCTCGTGGCCGAATAGCGCTAATTCAGCATTGGGCAGCAATCCGGCGTCGCGCTCAATTCGCTTCGCATCAACCAGTCGGTCATATTGCGACACCAGAATCAATGTGGGTGCCGTGATACTCTTCAAAATATCCGCTGATTTCAGCATTCGCGTCGAAGCAATCGCGCGTTCTACCCACTGCCAGCTTGGCGGGCCCAGACGCAATTCAGGGTGTTGCGTTTGCCAATATATTTCGTCGGCAAATCGCGCCAGATCATGCGTCAGGTTGGTCTGACGCATGGATCCAGCACCCATCTCCTCATGAGGCGCTTTCCATGCTGGCCTGTTTGGATCCCCTATCGCCTTCATCAAACGGGCAATTGGGTGCAGAAGAAAGGTTGGAAATACGCCGCTGCGCAACCCCAGCATCGGCGCGCATAATGCAATTGCCGTCGGATCGATCCGCTGCTCTGCCAGCGCACGCAGTGTTAAATGCCCGCCCATACTATGCGCGACAATCACATGCGGCCCCGGACATTGCGCTTTCCAGTCGCGCCAAAACGCGGCCAGATCATCCACCCAGCAGCTGAAATCGTCGATATGTCCTACCGTCGGATCGGGCAGCAAACGGCCTGATCCACCTTGGCCACGCCAGTCGAATGATGTCACCCGCCAGCCATTGGCAACAAACCTACCAATCGCTTCGAGATATTTTTCATAATGATCCGCGCGACCGGTCAAAAACAGGATCGAGCCGCGCGCATTGCTGGACTCACTCCAGTCTAAACGGCGCAGCGGCCAGCCATCGGGGGCCATCCACATCGATTCTGATGCGTGAAGCGGAATGATACGCCTGTCGATGTCCATGCGACCGGTGGTCATGGTTACCTTTTGGTAATGTGTGCTGGTTAACGCTAATCGAATGAATTCGCTATTTTTCGCTTACGCATTGCTTGGCGGCTTGGCAATTGGCCTGCTGATATCGGTCTATACCGATATCCGGTACCGGCTGATACTCAACAAGGTAACACTTCCCATCGCCCTGGCAGCTCCGCTTTACTGGGCGGCCACCGAAGGTCTGTCTTTTCCAATCATTGGCTATCACCTCGCCATCGGAGCGGCTGTTTTTGCCTTGTTCTCCTTGTTTTTCATCATGAAGGCGATGGGCGGCGGCGACGTCAAGCTGTTCGCTGCAGTCGCGCTATGGTTCCCGATACAGAAGGTATTTCAACTGCTGTTTATCGCCTCGATCATCGGGCTGGCGGTAACCATAGTTTTTTTCATTATCCACAGACTTCGTAAAATGCCGGGAAACGCGCGCATTCCCTATGGTGTCGCTATTTCGCTCGCCGGGCTCTGGATAGCCGGTGAACAGATTTTTAACCATTTTAGTTGAATAGCTGTCTCATTCAGGGGACCGCTCAGGAGCTTAGTTCGTCATGGACAGGAAGAAAATCATTTTGCTGGTTGGTGCGTTGCTTATCGCAGCGTTAACGGCATTCATGGCCCGCAGCATGTTTGTTGGCCAAACCGCACCCAAGGCGGTTGCACAGAAGCCGGAACCATCGGGGCCAAAAATCCTCGTGGCAACCCGTGCGCTTCCTGTCGGGACGATCCTGACGGCGGATGCATTCCGCTATCAGCCTTGGCCGAAGGAACTGATCGAATCCGTGTATTTCATGGAAATGGATCCTAATGCGGCGAAAGATCCGAAAGCCAAAGCAGCAGTCGGCGGCTTTCCTGCGGATGAAGATCCCTTGAAAGCGCTGCTGGGAACCGTGGTTCGTAATCCAATCACGGCTGGACAGCCGATTACCAAAGGTTCGCTTGTCGCACCTGGTGATCGTGGCTTTCTCGCTGCGGCGCTTGGTCCCGGCATGCGTGCTGTTACCATCCCGGTATCGACGCTTACAGGTGTAGCAGGCTTCGTTTTTCCTGGAGACCGCGTCGATCTGGTTTTAACCCAGCAAGTTTCGGGTGCTGGAACGGGGCAAGCTCTAAAGGTTTCGGAGACAATCATCCGCAATCTCAGAATTCTTGCGACCGATCAACGCACAGCGCAGTCAGTTGATGCAAGGGGTCGGACTGCGGTTTCAAAATTCAAAATGGTCACCATCGAAGTGACGCCGCGCCTTGCCGAGAAAATCGCTGTCGCCCAGACAATCGGTTCGCTCAGCCTGTCTCTGCGCTCTTTGGCAGACAATGCTGCTGAACTGGAACAGGCGCTGGCTCGTGGCGACGTAAATCTGCCGGCAGGTGCGACACCTGAAGAAGAAGAGAAAATTCTGGCTTCGGTACAAAAGCAGCCGACATCGGGGGCAAGCACCTATGCCACCGGCGGCGATGTATCGCGCTTCCAGCGCAGCTCTTTGCCGCCGATCACGCCTCGTCAGGTCGCTACCGAAGCTGTCAAGCTGGGCAAGGATCTCGAAAAAATATCCAAGGGGCCAGTGGTTCGAGTGACCCGCGGTGGCGGTGCAATCGAAGAAGTTCAAGTAGGCCGGAGGTAATATCATGACCATCAAGAAACTTTTCACCGCCGGCGTTGCACTTTCTGCCCTCGTGGCTGGTGTCGGCTACGTCGCACATGCGGCTCCCGCACCTTCGAAAAATGCGGCAGCAGCAGATAATGATGATAAACTCATCGTGTTATCGCTAGGCCGCAACCGGGCGATAAATCTGCCCTCACCGGTCACTGATGTGGTGGTCACCGATCCCAATATCGCCGATGTCCGCGTCGTTTCGGCCAAACAGATATACATATTGGCCAAAGGTCCAGGCGAAACCACGATCAGCGCAAGCGATGCATCTGGTCGCAGCATTTATTCTGCGATTGTTCGGGTTGGCAGCAACTTGGAATCGCTGGATCAGATGATGGCACTGGCCATGCCCGATGCCAAAGTTAACATCGCGACAATGAATGGCGCTGTGTTGCTGACCGGGTCGGTTCGCCAGCCTGAAGACATCATGGAAGCTGAACGGCTTGTGCAAGCATTTGTCGGTTCTGGAACGCAGGTCGTTAGCAGACTGAAAACGGCGACACCGATGCAGGTCAATCTGCAGGTCCGCATCGCTGAAGTAAGCAGGTCGATCTCAAAGGACATTTCATCTAACTTCAATTCGCGGGACAATGACGGACCTGGTGGAAATGGTTTCCTTTTTGCCCCTAGCCGTGGGCGTAAAGTCGCAGATATTGCATCTTCGACCAATCCCGATGGTTCGACCACAACTTCGTTCAATTTCGCAACTCCAGGCAGCGGCAACACGCTGAGCATGGCCAAACATTTGCTTGGCATAGACTTGGCAGTTGGCCTCGATTTTGCCGAACGGACTGGGTTGGCAACAACGCTTGCCCAGCCAAACCTGACCACCATTTCCGGCGAAACAGCACGGTTTCAGGCCGGTGGCCAATTCCCCTTCCCTTCATCATCCGGATTGGGAACGACTGGTTTTGAATTCAAGAATTTCGGGATCAATCTTGAATATACTCCCACCGTCTTGTCCGATGGTCGCATCTTGCTGCGCGTTAGACCCGAAGTGTCGGACATCTCATCGCAAAGCGCGTTACGCGTAAATGGAGTCGAGGTTCCTTCAATTATCACGCGAAACGCCGAAACGACGGTCGAGCTTGGATCGGGACAAAGTTTCATGATCGCCGGTTTGCTGAGCAATACGACCAGTGCATCGGTCGATAAATTCCCCGGCCTTGGCGACGTTCCAATTCTGGGAACGCTGTTCAAATCCAACGGATGGAAACGTAACGAAACCGAATTGGTAATCGTTGTAACCCCTTATTTGGTCAAACCAGTATCTGAATCCGAAATCAAGCTGCCGACCGATGGCTACAAGGCCCCAACCGACCTTGAACGATTGCTGTTGAACCGGATGGTTTCGAAAGAAGAAGGAGTGGATGCACGTCCGATGCCAACGGTCGGACCCGATGCGCCGAAGGGACCGGATTTCGGTTCGGTTAACGCCAATCCGCCCAAAATTTCCAAGGCATCGGCCAAGCCTGCAGCGGCCCGCGCGGCCAATGCTGGCCCCGGCTTCAGTTTTGACTAACCCTGGCAAAGGACAAGATCGATGATGAAAAATATACTCTCAGCGGCTTTGATTGCTACGGCATTGTCAGGTTGCGGAACAATCGGACAGAAGATTGGTGCCAATGGTAACAACACTTCGCTCTATTCGGTGAACCAGCCGGTAGTGGAACGCGCCAACTATGCCATGGATGTCAATGTTGACAGCTATGACGGCATGGGTGCCAACCAGAAGGCCCGTGTATCGGATTGGTTCGATGCATTGAAATTGGGCTTTGGCGACCGCATCGCGGTAGACTTTGGCGATGGCTTTGAGAACGGTGTTGTCAAACAGGATGTGATTGATCTGGCCGCATTACATGGCATGGTTCTGGTCGACGCAGCTCCGGTTACGGAAGGCGCAATCGCGCCGGGAACAGCTCGCATCGTGGTGACACGTTCGACGGCCAGCGTCCCCAATTGCCCCAATTGGACCAAAACAACCGAAGCCAATTATAATTCGTCGAACCACCCCAATTACGGTTGCGCGATCAACGGAAATCTCGCGGCGATGGTCGCCGATCCGGAAGATCTTGTACGCGGACGAGACGCTACCCCGCGCACCAATCGGGGCGGCAGTAACAATATTGGAGGCAACTGATGAACGCACCCTGGAAAAGCGGAATGGCGGGAAATCGCGATCCTTTCATGGCCTTCGTTTGCGACGACCTGACTTTGGACGTCGTTCGCTCGGTTTGTGAAGAAATGGGATGGCCACCCGAAAAAGGTGGCAAAGGCGGGCTACGCAACGCAATCCAATCACTGTCGGTTTCTGCAAGTCCGCAAATTTTGCTGGTTGATTTGTCGGAATCAGGAGATCCGATCCACGACATCAACAGCCTCGCCGAAGTGTGCGAACCAGGAACGGTCGTTATTGCGATGGGTCAGGTCAATGATGTCCGGCTTTATCGCGATTTGCTCTTGTCAGGTTTGCAGGACTACCTGCTGAAACCGATCAGCCCTGACGCGCTTCGCGATGCCATTTCGCACGCGCAAATGACGCTGAATGCACCCAAGCATGACGATGGAGCCAAGGCTCATCAGCATGTTTCCGTTGCGGTGATTGGTTCACGCGGCGGTGTTGGCGCATCCACAATCGCCACATCATTGGCATGGCTTCTGTCTGATCGCATGGGGCATTTGACTGGCTTCCTCGACCTTGACGTCCATTTCGGCACCGGAGCGCTTGCGCTTGATCTCGAACCCGGCCGCGGTTTGACTGATGCAATCGACAATCCCAGCCGCATTGATGGACTGTTCATCGAACGGGCCATGATCAAGGCGAACGAAAAACTCTCGATTCTGTCGGCAGAAGCCGCGATCAGCAGCCCGATCATGACTGATGGTGCGGCCTTTTTCCAGCTTCAGGAAGAATTCCGCGCGGCGTTTGAGCATACAGTCATCGATCTGCCACGCAGCATGGTCATTGCCTATCCGCATTTGCTGAACGACGTAAATGTGGCGATAGTCGTGTGTGAACTAACGCTTGCGTCTGCTAGGGATACCATTCGCATACTGGCATGGCTGAAAGCGAATGCGTCACATTGCCAAACGCTGGTTGTTGCGAACAAGGTTTCAACATCGGCGCTGGAGATAAGTCGCAAGGACTTTGAAGGCTCGATCGAGCGAAAAATCGATTTGATGTTACCTAGCGATGCCAAAGTTACAGCTCAAGCCGCTAAACTCGGCAAACCTGTGGTTGAAGCCGCTCGTTCGAGCAAGCTTGCCAGCGGCATTGCCTCGATCGCCGAGCAGTTGAAAAACGCTGCACCCGAACCGAGCCAGAGCGATGCCAAGGCTGACGCGAAGGCGGCTAAAAAGGCCAGCATGCTGGATGGTTTCAAGACGCTTCTTGTCAAAAAACCCAAAAGCCCAGCCGCTTGATCGATTTGGACGCCAAACAACGACCAGACAGGTGTAAAAAATGGAAGTCATAGCCATATTTTTGGGAACGGCGGGTGTACTGACCCTGTTGTTTTTTGCATTTGCCGGTCCAAATGTCGGCAAGGCTACCAGCCGTCGATTGGGCGTAGTGAAAGCACGCCATTCGGATAACGCTACTGCACTGGTCGAACAACAAATGCGCAAGGCAATAGCCGCGCGCAAACCGTTGAACTATGTGGCAGGGGCAGACATGTCCCGCATCGACCGGTTGCGGTTGCGGTTGGCCAAAACCGGCAAAAAATGGACGCTTGCACAGTATTTTTATGCCTCTGCAGGAATTGCTTTTGTTCTTTTCGCTGTTCTGCTGTTCAAAGGTGCTCCAATATATTTGGGACTGGCTGTCGGCTTGCTTTTGGGATTGGGGCTGCCGCATTTCATCGTTAGCTTTTTGATAAATAAGCGCCTGATGCAATTCACAACCAGCTTCCCTGATGCCATCGACTTGCTTGTTCGCGGATTGCGTTCAGGTTTGCCGGTGTCGGAAACACTCAACGTTGTGGCCAAGGAAATTCCCGGGCCAGTGGGCGAAGAGTTTCGCATGGTCACCGAAAAGATCCGGATTGGTAAATCGATGGAGGACGCGCTGCAAGATACAGCCGATCGCCTTGGTACTGCGGAATTTCAGTTTTTCGTAATAACCTTGGCAATTCAGCGCGAAACGGGTGGCAATCTGTCGGAAACCTTGTCGAACCTCTCGGATGTGCTGCGCAAACGCGCACAGATGAAACTCAAGATCCGTGCGATGTCTTCGGAATCAAAAGCGTCGGCCTATATCATCGGTTCGCTGCCGTTTTTCGTCTTTGGCATGGTTTGGAACGTGAACCAGAAATATCTGGCAGGCTTTTTCTATGAGCCGCGCCTGATAATTGCTGGTCTGATTGGTATGGTCTGGATGAGCATCGGTGCCTTCATCATGGCCAAAATGATCAATTTCGAAATTTAAGGGCGGAGTTACAGAAAATGCAGCAAACGCCTACTGGTCCTACACTTCTTGGTGTCGACGTATTCTGGGTTGCCACATTGTTGGCGACGGTCGCATGCGTCGCCGTGATGCTGGCGCTTTATGCGGCAGTAACCGTTCGCGATCCAATGGCCAAACGCGTCAAGGCGCTGAATGATCGTCGCGAGCAGCTGAAAGCCGGCATCACCGCATCGACCGCTAAAAAACGCGCAAAGCTTGTCCGCAACACCCAAACCACCGACAAGATTCGCGAATTCATGGGGAAAATGAAGTTTCTCCAAGAAGATCAGGTCAAAGACGCTCAACAGAAATTGGCCCAGGCCGGTATCCGGCGCAAAGAGCTGGCGATTATCGTCATTTTCAGCCGTCTAGTTGGCCCTATCGTTTTGGGCGGAGGGGCTGCCCTTTGGATCTACGGCCTAGGTGGCTTGGCCGACTGGTCCACTTTCAAGCGCTTTGGCACTTTTGCCATTCTGACCATTTTGGGATATAAGGCAGCCGATATCTTCCTCGACAATATGATCGCAAAGCGCAGCGATGCAATTCGCAAGGCTTTGCCTGACGCGCTCGATCTGCTGGTTATTTGCGCCGAGGCTGGCTTGACTGTTGATACGGCATTTAACCGCGTCGCCAAGGAACTGGGCCGCGGTTTTCCGGAATTGTGCGATGAATTCGCGTTGACCGCAATCGAACTCGGCTTCTTGACCGAACGACGCATGGCATTCGAAAATCTCGCCTATCGGGTCAAGCTCGACAATATCAAGGGTGTTGTCACGACCATGATCCAGACCGAAAAATATGGTACCCCGTTGGCTTCGGCACTGCGCGTTTTGTCAGGTGAATACCGTAACGAACGCATGATGCGGGCGGAAGAAAAGGCCGCGCGGTTGCCGGCAATTATGACGGTCCCGCTGATCCTGTTCATTCTACCGGTGCTTTTCATCGTCATCCTGGGCCCTGCTGCCTGTTCGATCGGCGATGCCTTCACAAAGAAATAAGCTCGGCGGAGAAACCAAAGCAAAAAGGGCGGGAATTCCCCGCCCTTTTTCGTATCAGATCGCGATAACTTCCTGCTCGATCACTCCGAAAATCGGATGGTGCCTTTCATCCTCCATCCAAATCCGGACTGTGTCTCCAGGTTGCATGAAGGGTGTTGCGGCCTGCCCGCTCTGGATGGTCTCCACCGTCCGTACTTCGGCCAGGCAGCTATAGCCCAATCCACCCTGCGCTATGGGCTTACCCGGTCCGCCATCCGCATCGCGGTTGGAAACCGTTCCCGAACCGATGATCGTTCCCGCAGAAAGATTGCGGGTCTTTGCCGCGTGCGCGATCAGCTGACCAAAATCGAAGGTCATATCAACGCCAGCATCGGCGCGCCCCAATGACTGTCCATTCAAATCAACGCAAAGCGCGCCGTGCAATTTACCGCCGTCCCAGCACGATCCCAACGCATCGGGCGTCACAAATACAGGCGAAAAGGCGCTGGCAGGCTTGGACTGGAAAAAGCCAAACCCCTTTGCCAGTTCTCCGGGAATCAAGCCGCGCAGCGACACGTCGTTGGTCAGCCCAACCAGCAAGATAGAATTGCGCGCTTCTTCCGCCGAAATACCCATTGGCACATCATCAGTGACCACCACGACTTCGGCTTCCATGTCACAGCCCCATGCTGGATCGCCAAGTGGAATGGGATCGCGCGGAGCCAGAAAGCTGTCCGAGCCGCCTTGATAGATCAGCGGATCGTGCCAGAAACTGTCAGGCATTTCTGCCCCGCGTGCCTGCCGTACCAGCGCCACATGGTTTACATAGGCGGAACCGTCGGCCCATTGATAGGCACGTGGCAAAGGAGACGCGGCGTCATGTTCATGAAAACGCTCCTTAGGGATGGCATCATGCTGTAAATCGGTAGCCAGCGCGCGCAGCTTTGGCGCGATGCGCTGCCAATCGTCCAGCGCCGCTTGCATTGTGGGACAGATGTGGCCAGCCCCTGCGAACCAGGCCAGATCATCCGATACGACGACGAGCCGGCCATCACGACCGGATTTGAGCGAAGCAAGTTTCATGAGAGTAGCCTAACCTATTCAGATCATTCTGCAAGCGAACCGGGATCAATATGCAGCCAATCTGCATGGCGCGGTGCTTTTTTGGTCTGACTCCATTCCTCGAGCATCAGCGGAGCAACTTTTTCAAGCTCGGCATATTGCTCTGCCGTCCCTATGTCGCACGCCAGTTCGAGCCGGTGGCCATTGGGGTCGAAGAAATAGATCGAGCGGAAAATGCCGTGATAGGTCGGGCCGATAACCTCAATCCCCTGCCCCTCTATATGCGCCTTTGCGGCCAGCAACATGTCAAAATCCGCCACCTTGAACGCGAGATGCTGCACCCAAGCGGGGGTCCTTTCATCACGACCCATTTCGGGCTGGTTGGGCAATTCGAAAAAGGCCAGCACATTGCCGCCGCCGCAATCGAGGAAGATGTGCATATAGGGATCATATTCGCCGGTGGACGGGACATGGTCCTCTGCAAAGGCGGTGGTATAGGTGAAGCCCAAAACGCGCTGATACCATTCGACTGTCGCCTTCGCGTCTTTGCAGCGATAGGCGACATGGTGGATGCGGTCGGTTTTGAAAGGGACGGTCATCAACTCTTTCTCCGTTCGTCCTGAGCCTGTCGAAGGACTAGGCAGCCAAGGTTTGTGGGGTCGTGCTTCGACAAGCTCAGCACGAACGGCAATCTAGGAAGCCACCTCAAGCACACCACGTTCGATCTGGTCGCGCTCGATGCTTTCAAACAGCGCCTTGAAATTGCCCTCGCCAAAGCCTTCGTCGCCGCGGCGCTGGATGAATTCGAAGAAGACAGGGCCTATTTCGGGCTGGGCGAAGATTTGCAACAACAGCCGCGGCGTGCCGCGCTCTGTGCTGCCATCGAGCAAGATACCGCGCGCTTTAAGTTCACCGACCGGCTCGCCATGTCCGGGAAGACGTTCGTCGAGCATCGCATAATAGGTGTCCGGCGGCGGGGTCATGAAGGTGACGCCCAGCTTCTTCAGATTGTCCCAGCAGGTTAGAAGATCGTCGCAGATGAGCGCGATATGCTGTATCCCCTCGCCATTATAGGCACGCAGATATTCCTCGATCTGCCCGCCACCGGCCTTGCCTTCTTCGTTCAAAGGAATGCGGATGCGGCCATCAGGCGCAGTCATCGCCTTGCTGGTGAGGCCAGTATATTCGCCCTTGATATCGAAATAGCGGATCTCGCGGAAGTTGAAGATCCGCTCATACCAGGCGGCCCAATGCGCCATTCGTCCGCCATAGACATTGTGGGTCAGATGGTCGATCCGCGTGAACCCTGCACCCGCCGGGAACTGCTCGACACCCGGCAGATAGACGAAATCAATGTCATAGATCGACAGCGCATCGGGGTTATCCAAAGTGGCATAACGATCAACCAGATAGATGAACGCTCCGCCAATCCCCTTGATCGCCGGGATGCGCAATTCCATCACCCCGGTCTTGCCTTCTACCGGCTCGGCGCCACGCTTTACCGCTTCCGCATAGGCCTTGGCGGCATCTTTTACGCGGAAGGCCATTCCGCAGGCCGAGGCCCCATGTTCGGCGGCGAAATAGGCGGCGGGCGAACGCGGTTCATAGTTGGCGATCAGATTGATCTCCCCTTGCCGCCACAGATCGACATCCTTTGACCGGTGATGCGCGACGCGGGTGAAGCCCATGCTTTCAAACACCGGCTCCAGCAGGCCTTTTTTGGGGGCGGTGAATTCAACAAATTCAAAGCCGTCAAGGCCAAGGGGGTTTTCAAACAGGTCGGGCATAAGGGCGGAAATCCAGCAAAGTTGACAAAGTTGACACCAAGGAGAATGAGCGTCACGCTATATAGTATCAATTGTAACCAGTTTTGCCAAGCCGCGAATTAGAAGCGCGAAAATCAGCCGAACCGCTTTTCCATTTCCGCTACCCGCTCACGCAATTTGGCGAGCATGTCTTCCAGCACCCGTGTCTGTTCACCGCCCAAAATCTCTTCAATCTCGGCCTCGACTGACAGCGCCAGCGGCACAATCTGGTGATAGAGTTCGCGGCCCACATCGGTCAGCGCCAGATGGTGCGAGCGCCCGTCGCTTTCATTGGGTGCACGCGCGATGAGCCCGCGATCCACCAGTTCTTTCGACGCACGGTTCACCGTCACCTTGTCCATCTGCGTCAGGGTGACCAGATCGCGCTGCGTCGCTGAAGGACGCTCGCCGAGCACCGCCATCACCCGCCATTCGGGAATTTTCAGACCAAAACGTCCGCGATAGCTGCGCGCAATCAGGTCGCTTACCGCGTTCGAGGTGATCGAAAGCTGGTAAGGCAGAAATTCGCTGAGCGTGAGTTTCGACTGCGGCATAAGCAAACGCTAGTCAAAATTGTAACGGACGCCAAGCCAAAGCGTGCGGGGATTGGCGCGTTCGATGATACCGGTCGAAGATATCGCCGCCTCGACGCGGGCGTTGAAAATGTTTTCACCGCGCAGGTCGATGCGCAATCGCTCGCTGAGGTCGTATCCTAGCCCGATATCTGCTGTTAAAGCATCGCCGAGAGAACGGATGTTTGCATCATCTTCTGACTGCTTGCCGATATAGCGCAGCGTGGCATCACCATGAAAGCCATCTACCTTCCAACTAGCCCCGACCCGACCCGCATGCTTCGGGACCTGAGCCGGACGCAAACCATCAAGCATCAACGCCACGACCGATCCCCGCACCCGTGCGTCGACAAAGGCATAGCCGAGATTCAGGACAATTTCGCGAGACAGATCAATGCTGGCATCAAACTCTACCCCCTTCGAGCGGATGGAATCGAGATTTTGTCGTTGCCTGTACACGCCGCCTTCGGCAACAAAACCGACACTAGGAAACAGGCCCGGCCCCTGCCCCAGCGTTACATTGGCAATCGCGTCGTCCAGCCTGTTATAGAAAAAGGTCAATCCAATCTCGGCCTTGTCCAGATTGCTTTCCAGCTTGACCTGCCCGCCGACCATCGTTTCGGGGGCCAGCGCCTCGTTCGCCGCAGTTGCATCGGCTCCCAGACGGAAAGGCCGGTATAATTCGTTGAGCGTGGGCAGTCGCCAGCCGCGATAGGCGGACAGTTTGAGCCGCACCGGATCGGCAAACCACCAATTGACTGCGGCCCGACCGGTCCATTGCCATCCGCTGCGATCAGAAAAACGATCATCCGAACGCACAGTGCCGCCAATGTTGGTTTCCAGCCGCCGACCATTGCGGATCGACCAGTGATCAACTCGCCCCGATATCGCAAGATTCACCCGATCCGCATCGGCGGACCATTCGGCGTAGCCGCCGATGGTTTCGGTCAAGCCCCCCGCATCGCGGCTGCGCGTCGGTGCGCCTGCGACGAAATTGGAATTTTCACGCGTCTTTCCGCTGGTGCGCCGCCAGTCGAGGCCAAGCCGTAATTCTCGGTCATTGTAAAAGCCGCCTTCAATCGGACGGACTTCAAAGCGCGCACCCAGTCCCGTTGACGGCACCGCATATTGGTCCAACGTCGGCGTCACCGTTGCCCGGTCAGCCGAAACTGCCCCGAATTCCGAAGCAAACTCCCGCAGTTGCGCATAGGCGAGCAGCATCGAAGACATGCCACCGATATCCTTCAGCACGCGGAAGCTGGCATCGGCACCGCTGTTGCGGTTGTCCGAAAAGGGTAAGCCGCGCGAACGGCGGTCGTCAAACGCCCGGATCGCCGCTTCGATCCGCCCTATGTCTCCGACGTGCGTCACAAAACGCGCGCCCATTCCATAGCTTTGATAGGCGGCAGGTCCATCTGCCAACCCACGTTTCCCGGCGAGGATCGGCACAAAACCATCACCCCGGCTGTAATTGCCGGTTACCGTAATGTCGCCTTCACCTGCATCGAGGCTGAGATGCGCATCGGCATCGACGCTGTTGCGCGACCCATAGGCCAGAGAAGCGTGGCTACCGCCACGCCTGGTAGATATCTGGATCGTTCCCGCCAAGGCCCCTGGTCCGTCGGCCCCGCTGCCGCCACCGTCGATGATCCGCATCCCTTTTAGATACAGAGAGTCGAATGCCGTCCAGTTGACCCAGCCACCAAAAGGGTCAGATTGCGGAACGCCGTCAAGGATAAGCAGAGTCCTGCTTGCCGCATTGCCTCCCATCCCCCTTGCGGTCAGACCCTGGCTGGTCGGATTTGCCGAACGAGCGTCACTGCGGCGGAATTGTTGCCAGCCGGGAAGGTCGCGCACGATATTCTCAACACGCTGCCCGGTACCCTGATCCGGTTCCCAAATGTAGCGGACGGGATCGGCTCTGTCCGACAGCGGCTTTCCCAAAACGCCACCTTCGACAACAATATAGTCCCGTGGCCCATTGTGGATCAGCAAGATTTCATTGCCTGCTGCCTCTTCGCCCTGCTCCTCAACCTCTTGTGCGGCAAGCGGTGTAGCCAAACCCGCCAGCGAGGCAAACATAAGCGAATGTCGCATCAGGGTTTCACCGCCTCCGGAGCCGCCTTGGCAAAAGCCTCTATCTCCCGCAGCGCTGCATCAATCCGCACCAGCTTGGGAAACGCCTCCAGCGGTGTCTCAAACCGCCGGGCATTGGCCATTTGCGGAACGAGGCAAACATCGGCCAGATTGGGCTGCGCGCCGCCGAACAGCCAGGTTTCGGGGGCCATTGACTCCAATGCAGTGAACCCTTCGATGATCCAATGGCGATACCAGTCATCAACCGCCGCCTGTTCCTGCCCCATGTTGCCCTGCAGATATTTGAGCACGCGCAGATTGTTGATCGGGTGGATGTCGGCGGCAATGATCAGCGACTGCGCGAGCGTTTTTGCGCGCTCCGCTGGATTGGAGGATACCATGCGCGGCTCGCGAAATTTGGCATCGAGATAATCGATGATCGCCAGACTTTGCGTCAGGTCGTGCCCATCGATTGACAGCATGGGCACAAAGCCCTGCGGATTGCGTTCCAGATACCCCTCCGCGCGATGCTCGCCATCGATCAGGCTGACAGGCACCGATCGATACGCAACGCCTTTCAAGTTGAGGGCAATACGCACGCGGTAGCTGGCTGACGACCGCCAATAATCATATAGGATCACTTCGCTCATGCCCCGCGCGGTAGCATGAGCGCTGCAGCTTTCAAAGCGGCGTTGAGGGAACCGCCTGGGGCTTGCGGCGAACCCCGGTCAGCCCCGGCCCAAGTTCGACCAATATCCGGTCACAGCGGTAGAGCAGCTCCATATAGCCGCGCAAAAGCTCCGGCTTGTCCTTCCAGTAACCGCTCGCATATTGCGCCGTCATAGCGTCGCGCAGCCGATCACGCGCCTCGCGGATCTCGGCGTTGCTCCCCTGCCGCAGACGATCGCGCAGGCAACAGGCCTGTATGTAAAGTCCGGCAGAAATCCTGTCCGCCATCGCATTTCTCCGCCAAAACGAGAAACGCCTATAGTACGAGAATTGCCCAATCCGCGTCACGCGAAGGCTGGTTCGTTACGGAGCGAACTGCCCCTATGCCTTCAATTTCCAGCCGGAACGGAGCAGAAAGTAGCAGATTAATACAAGAACGATGTTCAGCACGATCAACACGACACTTCCCAACATAATGTCCGAATCGGTTTTGCCTAGAAAGCCATAGCGGAAGCCCGAAATGACATAGAAAAACGGATTGGCGTGGCTGACCGCCTGAAAAGATGGCGCAAGCTTGTCCACCGAGTAGAATGTGCCGGAAAGCAGCGACAACGGTGCGATAACGAAATTGGTGACCGCGGAATTGTGATCAAATTTCTCCGCCCAGATTGAGGTCAGCACACCCAGCAGCGACACCATCGCCGAACCGAGCAGCCCGAACCAAAGAACGATTGCCGGATGTTGCGGCATCACATGCACCCCCGGCCAGAACAGCATCACAAACCAGATGGTCGCGCCGACGAAAAAGGCGCGGGTCATCGCGGCACCCACCATTGCCACCAGCAACTCGCCATTGGACAGGGGCGGCATCAGATAATCGACAATCGTCCCCTGTATCTTGCCCGCCAGCAACGAAAAGCTGGAATTGGCAAAGGCGTTTTGTAGCATTCCCATCATGATCAGGCCGGGGGCGATGAAATCGGCGAAGGGAACGCCCATCACTTGCGCGCCGCCGCGCCCAAGTGCGACCGTAAAAATGACCAGAAACAGCAAGGTGGTAATCGATGGCGCCCAAATCGTCTGCAATTGCACCTTCATGAAGCGCCGCACTTCTTTGAAGTACAGCGTTTTCAATCCGACCCAATTGACGCCTGAAATGGTTCTTTCGACCCCTAAAGCTTGCGGATTGGGGGCATCGTCACTAGATTTGCTCTGGATAGTCATCGCGCAATCGACTACGGCCTTGCCTTTCTCGCGGCAAGCCGCTTTTGCAGAACCTGCAAATTCGCCCGCGCAGCAGATATTTTTTGGAGCAAACATGGCCTGGACCGACGAACGGATCGAGCGACTGAGGACAATGTGGGAAAACGGCCTGACCGCCAGCCAGATCGCCGATGATCTGGGTGGAGTCAGCCGCAATGCCGTAATTGGCAAGGCGCACCGCCTTGGCCTGAAAGCGCGTCCTTCGCCGGTGAAGGCCAACGACGACGAAACAAAGCCAGCAGCCAAGCCCAAGGTAAAGGCAGCAGAAAAACCTGCCGCACCGCGCGCGCCTGTACCGGCCCCTGCCGCATCGAACCGGCCTATTGCTGCAGCACCAATGGCACCGCGTCCGCAATCGGACCTGCCCAAAATCGTTTCTATCGGACCGGGTGGCTTTTTGCGTCAGGGACCCGGCGACCAACAGGCACCGATTCCCCCTGCCCCGCCACGTCGATTGGTTCCGGCCAAGCCCAGCCCCGAAATCGCCGACAAGACGAGCTTGCTCGACCTGTCGGAGCGCATCTGCCGCTGGCCGATGGGGCATCCGGGTGAGCCCGATTTCCATTTCTGTGGCGAAGCGGTGAACCCAGGCTTCCCCTATTGCGTCGAACATTGCGGCCGCGCCTATCAGGCGCAACTGCCTCGCGGCGTGCGTCGTCCGCCGCCGCCCATGCCCTTTGGCGGACCCCGCGTTCGTTAATCGCGTTTGGGCCAGCGTAACATGGCCAGCCGCCCGCATCCTTTTGCTGAGCTGATCGATCTTGCCGTCACCCCGGACGGCAAGGGCGAAAGTGTCGCTTCGCTTGTCGTCGATCAAAAGCATATGAACCCGCACGGTGTGGTGCATGGCGCTGTGATCTATGCGCTTGCCGATACCGGTATGGGAGCAGCACTCTATCCGACGCTGGAGGCAGGTCAGGCCTGCGCAACCATTGAAATCAAGATCAGCTATTTTCGGCCAGTGTCTGGCGGGAAATTACGCTGCGCCACACAGGTCGACAATAAAGGCCGCAACATCGCCCATTTGACTTCCCGGATCGAACTTGACGGGAAACTCGTGGCGCTCGCTACCGGGAGCTTTGCCATTTTGGCAGCGCCCCCGGTATCGCGCTAGACCGCTTATTAACCCGTCACATCGATAACATTATCGTCCGAATTGCGGTCGATGTAGAAATTATACGAGTCGATCCCCGCAAATTTGGGTTTGGTTTTCGAGGTGACGACAATTTGTTGCTTGCCGTTTTTCACCGGCCGGCGCTCGATCGCGATCACATCCTTTTTGCCAAAGGCACCAATTCCGGGACGTTCGTTGAACAGGCCGATTTCAATTGCTTCGGACAGCCCAGCTTCTTTCTCAACGCCCTTTTCATCGGCATAATATTTCTGCGCTTCGACGGTGATTGTGGTTTGCCACAGGCCGTCCCTGCCCTTCACGGCCTTGGCTTCCTTGGCCTTCAGGTCATAGACGGTGATTTTTTCGAACAGATCGGTGATCAGCGCCTGTTGTTCGGGCGTTTTGGCTTCCTTGCGCAGTTCGGCAATCAGATCGACCGAACGATGATAGGGCGCGCCTTTGAATTTCCACGTCTGGATGAAGCGCGATAGCGCACGGTTGACAGCATCTTCGCCCAGCCTTTCTTGCAACAGGTAAAACACCAGACTGCCCTTGCGATAATGGACATAGCCCTGATTCTCGACGCGGTAGAGCGGCTGCTCGCCCACAGCTTCGCCTTTGCGACCGTTCAGATAGCTGTCGAGTTCGAACTTCAGGAAGCGACGGATTTTGTCCGGGCCGTATAGTTTCTTCATCACCATCAGCGCCGAATATTGCGCAAGCGTTTCCGATGTGACCGTCTGCCCCTGCATATCCGCACCGACCACCTGATGCGCCCAATATTGGTGGGCAAGCTCATGTGCGGTGATGTAGGTTACATAGTCGATCGATTCCGGATCGGTGACATCGGCGGCAAAGCCCACGCTTTCGGAATAGGGCATGGTGCCCGCAAAGGCCTGCGCAAAACTTTGATAGCCGGGAAATTCGATGATGCGGGCGTGATCGAACTGATAGGGTCCGAAATTCGCCTGATAATAATCGAGCCCGACCTCCAGCGCCTTCAACATCTTTGGAACGTTCCAGTCATGACGCGCGTCGTGATAGATCGACAGTTTCACGCCCTTGTGCGTGCGTTCGGTCAGCTTGTAGCGCGCGGACTGGATCGACAGGAAATTGTGGATCGGTGCGCTTGACACGAAATGGGCAGTGCGGCGGCCCTCCTTCGTTTGATCCGCGACCTTACGTCCCGGTGCAATCGGTGTCTGATCGGCATCAGTCGTGACGGTAATGTCAGACATGACCCAGTCGGTGCGCACATAATTTTCGCGCGTTGCTGACATATCCTCCAGTTTCGCCATCCGCAATTCAGCCGGCAGCCCTTGCCGCCGCCGCTGGGTGCGATCCTCGAGCACGCCGCCGCGGTTCATGCCGATTATTGGCGCGAATTCGCGATTGTTGATGAAGGTGCCGTTGAGGTTGACCGATGTGTCCGGCGCGCCGTTGCGAAAGCCGCGATGCCAGATCTGTGACTTGAACTTCAGTTCGGCCTCAGCGCCCGGGGCCAGCGGCTGGTCAAATCGGAATATCCGGTAACCGAACTCCTTGTCGTCCTTGATCAGCTTTGCCCCAGCAAGATCCAGTTGGCTGAACTTTGTGTCGCGCCCGCCCTGCCGCACATGCACCTCGGAAATCGGCAAGGCGGTTTCGTTGCGCATCGCATAGCTACCCACCACCTCGAAACGGCGCTCCTTGGGGAAGATTTGCGCGTCAACCTTTACGGTTTTGACCGTCGGGCGGGGCAGATTTTCATATTTGAGATATTTCTTCTCATAATCCGCCTGCCATTTCTCCGCCTGGTCGCTGGTTTCGTAGCGGTTGAGAATCTTGATATTATAATAGGCATAAGCCCCCGTGCCGACCATTGCGGTGACAGCCGCGCCAATCAGCAAGAGCGGGCCACCACGCAAACCTGAGCGGATGCGCTTCAGCCGACTGCGCCAGCGCGTATCCGTCCCGCGCGGCCAGACAAGGTGAGCAATCACCAGCAGGATGGCGGAAAATGCGAGCCAATAGCCCCAGAACACCCACGCACCAGAAATGAATCCGCCCGAACCGTTCATGTCGCTCAGCGGAATTCCGGGACTGCCGCTATAGTCGTACAATGCATTGGAATAGCCCATATTTCGCATGAAGATACGGGCGATGAACCAGACGAGGAACAGCCCCCAACCGACATATTTGTTGGGGCTTAACGCCTGGAAAAACACAGCGAGGATCGCGATCAACAACATATCCACTGTGACAGGTACGATGAACCAACTGAAATAGCTGGCAATGCCGAATTCGGATGCGCCCTTGATCAGCTGGAATACCAACCCGGTGCACATCCCCACCAGATTGATCAACAACAGCACCGTGAAAATCGCCAACACCTTGGGTATGGTGATGACCCAGTTGGCCGTCGGCGTTGAATCGATAATTTCACCAATCTTCACATCGCGTTCGCGCCACACCAGTTCGCCGCCATAGAATACCGCAATGATCATCAGGAATATCCCAAATCCGGCCTTCACAGTATCAATGATGGTGGCCGTCAGCGGATAGGATGGCGTTCCAAAGCTGGTGTTGGTAAACCACAGACCCGCACCAGTGTTGATCACGGCGAGCAACAGCAGCACGATCAACCCGGGACTGCGCAAAACCTGCATAATTTCAGTCTTCAGCCGGATCATGAATTGTGCGCGAGTCGTGCTGCTGTCAAAGCGCTGCGAGAAGGCAGAAGAAACCACAGCTTGGGGTGTCGGCTCAGAGGCGTCGCCATTCTGCATCAAAGCCAGCTTTTTCAGGCGGCGTTTTGAAGGCGCGCGTTCTGCCATCGAAAAACGCCAATAGGTCAGCGCCAGCAGGATTGCCGCTAAGGCGATGACAAAAATGCGGTTGAACAGCAGCACGCCTTCCAACGGCAGCAGCGTGCTGTTCATATCTGCCGCGGTCCAATAGCGTGTGGCTTCGGATATCGCGCCAAAGCCGAATGGCTCATATTGCGCCATGAGCTGCCGATATTCGATCTGCGACCCGAATATGGTCGAAACGATCAAATAGCCCATCACCAGAATGACGACGCCGATATAGCTCCACAGCATTGATCGCGTGATAGTAGCCAGCCCGAACAGCAGGCTGCTGGACAGCAGGATATTGGGAATGGCGATGACAAGATATGGCCACAGATAATAAACGGGATTTTGCGGCCCTACCGTTTCGGGATCGACCCACGGCATCATCGAGCCGCAAAGCATTCCGAAAGGCACAGCAAGATAGCCCAGCAACGCGACAGCAAGCCCGCCAAGAAACCGCCCCGACACATAGTTGCGCTTGCCGATTGCCGTAGCCTTTACAATGGGGCCAAAGCCGGTGGTATCATCGCGCACGATCGCATTGGCGACAAAGGAAGTGATAACAAACAGGTAAAATATCGAAGCCGCGCCGGTCATAGCCGCAATAGCGAAGGGCGCATTTTCGTGCACTGTTCCGGGCGTTCCGATACTCACATTCTCGCTTGCAGTGACACCGAAACCCAACAGGAAAAACAGAAAGAGCGATACCCAGAATACCGGATTACGCAGCTGATAGCGCAGTTCAAAGCGCGCGACATTAAAGAGCATGGTTCAACTCCCCTCAGGCCACGCGGCGCAGGTCAGCAAGCGTCGTGAAATAGACATCCTCTAGCCCCGCCTCGACATCATCGAAACCGGCAGGCCTGCTGTCTGCAAGGATATGGATAATCGTGCGTCCGGCAAACAACCGGGTTGAGATGACCTGATAGCGCTCCTTGTGCGCGTCCAGTTCTTCGCGTCCGATGGTTTTTTTCCAGATACGACCCTTGGTTTGGGCGATCAGGTCTAATGGAGCGCCTTCGAGTTGCACTTTACCGCCAGCCAGCACTGCCATACGCGGACAAAGATCGGCAACATCATCGACGATATGGGTGGACAGGATGATCACGACATTGTCGCTGATCCCGGCGAGCAGGTTGAGGAAACGGTTGCGTTCTTCAGGATCAAGCCCGGCTGTGGGTTCATCGACAATGATCAGTTCAGGATTGCCGAGCAGAGCCTGTGCAATGCCAAAACGCTGACGCATCCCGCCGGAAAAACCGGCGATAAAGTGACCGCGATGGTTCCACAAATTGGTCTGGTTCAAAAGGCTTTCGACCACGGCTTTGCGGTCGCCTTTATCGGCGACGCCTTTCAGCACCGCCATATGTTCGAGCATATCATAAGCGGTCACGCGCGGATAAACGCCAAAATCCTGCGGCAGATAGCCCAGTTTCTTGCGCAATTCTTCGGGCTGCGCCAAAATGTCGAGGTCACCAAATGTAATCGCGCCTTCAGTCGGGGTCTGCAACGTCGCTATCGTCCGCATCAGTGTAGATTTGCCCGCGCCATTGGGCCCAAGCAGCCCGTACATGCCGCGCGGAATCGACAGACTGACATTGTCCAATGCGCGCGTGCCGTTTGCATAAGTGTGGCTGACACCGACGATTTCGAGCATTAATTCCCTCCTGTATTACCTCACTATGACAGTAGCTTGATAACCTGAAAACGGAAACATCCTTCGACGAGGGCGCTTCCGCGCTCGACAGAGAACATTTCCACAACAGAGCGACGTTCGCCTGTTGCACCATGGACTCGCACGCGCCTATAGCGCGAAGCATGAGCGAAGACCTGTTCGGCGGCGAACTGCCCGCTGCTTCTGATCCCGGCGGATATGACGCCTCTGCCATTGAGGTGCTGGAGGGGCTTGAACCTGTCCGGCGGCGTCCCGGCATGTATATTGGCGGCATCGACGAACGCGCCTTGCATCATCTTGCTGCCGAAGTCCTCGACAACAGCATGGACGAGGCTGTTGCAGGCCATGCCAATCGGATCGAAATCACGCTGGGTGTCGGCAACCGGTTGACGGTTAGCGACAACGGCCGTGGCATCCCGGTCGATCCGCATCCGAAATTCCCCGGCAAGTCGGCGCTTGAAGTCATCATGACCACGCTGCATTCGGGCGGCAAATTTGAGGGTAAGGCCTATGCCACTTCGGGCGGGCTGCACGGCGTCGGTGTTTCGGTGGTCAATGCGCTATCGACCGACACGGTGGTCGAGGTAGCGCGCAACAAGCAGCTTTACCGCCAGCGCTTTTCGTGCGGGGTGGCACAAGGCGGATTGGAAGAGTTGGGACCGACCCCCAACCGGCGCGGCACCACCATTGCCTTCACCCCTGATCTGGAAATTTTCGGTGCCGATGCGAAATTCAAGCCCGCACGGTTGTTCAAGCTGGCGCGATCCAAAGCCTATCTGTTTGCCGGTGTTGAGATCCGCTGGAAATGCGACCCCGAACTGGCGAGCGAAGATGTGCCGCAAGAGGCGGTGTTCCAGTTCCCGGGCGGCTTGGCAGACCATCTGAAAGAGCAACTCGGTGCGCGCAATTGCGTGACCACCGATTTCTTCCACGGCAGCCAGGCCTTTCCTGCCAATGAATCGGGAGAAAGCCAGGGTCGGGTGGAGTGGGCGGTCGCCTGGCCGCTATATTCGGACGGAGCCTATAGCTGGTATTGCAACACCATCCCCACCCCCGATGGCGGTACCCATGAGGCAGGCTTGCGCGCCGCGCTGACCAAGGGGCTGCGCGCCTTTGGCGAGATTATCGGCAACAAGAAAGCCGCGCAGATTACTGCCGAGGATATATTCAACGAAGCCGAACTGATGCTGTCGGTCTTTATCCGCAATCCGCAATTTCAAAGCCAGACCAAGGACCGGTTGACTTCTCCCGAAGCTGCGCGGCTCGTCGAGAATGCGGTGCGCGACCATTTCGACCATTTTCTTGCCGACAATATGGAACGCGGCAAGGCGATGCTGGGCTTCATATTGGAGAAGGTCGAGGATCGTCTCCGCCGTAAGGCCGAGCGCGAGGTCAAGCGCAAGACCGCGACCAGCGGCAAGAAAGTCCGCTTGCCCGGCAAGCTGACCGATTGCGCCAATGACGACCCCGCAGGCACCGAATTGTTCATCGTCGAAGGTGACAGCGCCGGCGGCAGCGCCAAGCAGGCGCGTGACCGCAAGACGCAGGCGATCTTGCCTATCCGCGGTAAAATCCTGAATGTCGCCAGCGCCACCAACGACAAGATCCGCGCCAATCAGGAAATCGCCGATCTGGGCCTCGCGTTAGGCTGTGGAATGCGCAAGGACTGCGACCCCGACAATCTGAGATACGACCGTATCATCATCATGACCGACGCCGATGTCGACGGCGCGCATAT
>Ga0075154_10000788_pt1 | contig 24963 bp, 25 predicted proteins | sample JI71714BDNA_FD_70965 | JGI IMG/M metagenome (GOLD analysis project Ga0075154, IMG submission 70965) | Wastewater effluent complex algal communities from Wisconsin, to seasonally profile nutrient transformation and Carbon sequestration -... | ecosystem: Engineered > WWTP > Effluent > Algae...
TGCGAATACGCTGTACTATCTGAAGGCAGATTTAGTTCTATTTTCGTAATAGGCTTTTGCTCTATCTGCACAGGCACCTTACTATTCATTAGTGCTTGCAACTGCGATTGATAAATAAAAATATTTGATTGATTTTGTGCCAACAGATTTTTTATTTCCATTAATTGTGTTTCCGCAGTTGTTTTTTCAAGTAGTGTGTTTTCACCTGCTTTAAAACGACTGATAGATGCATTGGAAAAAGAAGTGAAAATACTATCCTGACTCAACAATAAATTTCTTTCAGCTTGCAGGTACTCTAAATAATAATAAACCGATTTCACCTGATTTATTAATTCGTTTTGAGTTAACTGCAATTTTAATTCACTCCCCTTAATGTTGGCTTTGTTCAGTTGACTTTGACTGCTAAAGAAAGTAGGAAAGGGAATGCTTTGTGAAACTGAAATATTGTTATCAGTATTAAGTGAATTATATTGCCCGTACATTAAAGACACATTGGTTTTACCAATGTCAGTTGATGTTTTCTTTAAGGCTTTACTATAATCAATTTCGTAATTCCCGGCTTTAATACCTGCATTGTTTTTTAACGCTCCATCAATTGCTTGTTGTAATGTAATTCCGTTACTCGTTTGAGCGTTGCTTAATGACGGAACTAACATTAACAGAATAATCACAGCAGCATTTACAGGAATTTTTGGTTTTGTTTTACCAATTTTTTCAAAGAACCAATACAGTACAGGCAATACTAAAAGCGTTAATAATGTAGCCGTGAGTAAACCTCCAATTACAACGGTTGCCAATGGTTTTTGAACTTCTGCACCTGAACCGTGCGATAGTGCCATTGGTAAAAAACCCAGCGAGGCAACTAATGCAGTCATAATTACAGGACGCAATCGCACAGATGTTCCTTTCAGGATAATTTCTTTTATATCAGTCATGCCTTCTTCTTTTAATCTGTTAAACTCTGCTATCAAAACTATTCCATTCAATACTGCTACTCCAAACAAAGCAATAAAACCAACACCTGCCGAAATACTGAATGGCATATCTCTTAACCAAAGTGCAAATACACCTCCAATTGCTGAAAGCGGAATGGCTGTAAAAATGAGAATACTTTGTTTGAACGAATGGAATGTAAAAAATAAGAGCATAAAAATTAAAAGTAAAGCCACAGGAACTGCGATTGATAAACGCTGACGAGCTTCAATCAAATTTTTAAATGTTCCTCCATAAGTAGGATAATAACCTGCACTAAATTTTACTTCTTTGTTTACTCGGTCTTGCATTTCTTTTACAACACTTTCTATATCCTTGCCTCTTACATTAAATCCAACAGTAATTCTGCGTTTGGCATCATCACGTTGTATTTGGTTTGGACTGATCTTAAATTCAATTTCTGCTAATTGCGAAACCGGAACTTGATTTCCATTTGGTGCAGTAACAAACAAGCCTTTAATGTCGTCTAAACTCTGACGGGTTTCTTTTTCCAAACGAACAACCATATCAAATCGTTTTTCTCCTTCATAAACATATCCGGCAGACTCTCCTGCAAACCCTGCTTTGATTACTTGGTTAACATCTTCTATATTTAAACCAAAAAGAGCAATTTTATCTCTATCAAACTTTACTACTATTTGTGATTGTCCCGTCACTTGCTCAACATAAATGTCTTGTGCGCCATCAATAGTTGCTGCAATTTTACCGAGTTTGGTTGCATAGTCAGTCAATGCATTTAAATCTTCGCCATAAACTTTTACAACAACATCCTGCTTTGCGCCAGTCATTAATTCATTAAATCGCATTTGTATTGGTTGCTGAAAACCGAATGTAACGCCCGGAATATCTTCTAAGGCTTCCGCCATTTTCTCCGCTAATTCATCTCTCGTTTCGGCACTTGTCCATTCCGATTTATCTTTTAAAATAACCATCAAATCGCAAGCTTCAACTGGCATTGGATCGGTAGGAATTTCGCCCGACCCAATTTTTCCGATTACTTCTTTTACTTCAGGAAACTTAGCTTTTAATATTTTTGCAGCTCTTAATGAAGCTTCGATGGTTTGCGAAATGGAACTTCCTTGTAATACCCTTGTTTCAACAGCGAAATCGCCTTCATCTAATGTTGGAATAAACTCTCCACCCATATTTATAAATACGGCAATGCTAAAAGCAAACATTAAAACGGCAGTAATTAAAACAGTAACTTTTCGTTTTAAAGCAAAATATATCATTGGCTTATAAATTCTCTGAAAGAAATCCATAATGCGATCAGAGATATTTCTTTTATGAACTGTGTTCTTATTTAAAAACAAAGCAGCTGCCATTGGCACATAGGTTAAAGAAAGAATAAATGCACCGAGAATGGCAAAGGAAACGGTTTGAGCCATTGGCTTAAACATTTTACCTTCAATGCCCACCAATGCAAGGATTGGCAAATACACGATTAAAATAATGATTTCTCCAAATGCTGCTGAACTTCTGATTTTAGAAGCGGACTCGTAAACTTCGAGATTCATTTCATCTTGGCTTAATCTTCTGCCACCAAATTTTTGTAAAAGCGTTCTGCCTGTTAAATGATGGAGTGTAGCTTCTACAATAATTACTGCACCATCCACAATTAAACCGAAGTCAATTGCACCCAAGCTCATTAAGTTGCCGGATACACCAAATAAATTCATTAAGGCAATGGCAAATAACATAGCTAATGGAATAACAGAGGCTACAATTAATCCTGCTCTAAAGTTTCCAAGTAATAATACCAAAACAAAAATGACGATTAATGCTCCTTCAGCAAGGTTTTTAGTTACTGTGCCAATGGCGTTGTTTACCAATTTTGTTCTATCGAGGAACGGTTCAATTACAACTCCTTCAGGAAGATTTTTTTCTATTTGTGATATGCGCTCTTTAACATTGGAAATTACTTCCGATGAATTTGCGCCTTTCAGCATCATTACAATTGCACCCACAACTTCACCTTCATCATTGCGTGTCATTGCACCATATCGGGTTGCGTGTCCGAAATCTACACTTGCCACATTACGAATTAAAACAGGAATGCCATTGTCGTTTACTTTCACAACAATTTTTTCAATATCCTCCTTCGATCCAATTAATCCTTCACTTCTAATAAAATAAGCTTTTGGTTTTTTATCAATGTAAGCGCCTCCTGTATTTTGATTGTTTTTTTGCAATGCTGTAAATACATCGTTGATGCTAATGTTCATACTCCGCAGTTTGTCGGGATTTAAAGCTATTTCGTATTGCTTTAAATAACCACCAAAGCTACTCACATCCGCTACGCCTTCTGTTCCCAACAATTGTCTGCGAACAATCCAATCTTGAATGGTTCGTAATTCCATTGGAGTATATTTTTTTTCATATCCTTTTTTGGTATGAATAACATACTGGTAAATTTCGCCCAAACCTGTGGTAACAGGGGCTAATTCAGGAATACCAACGCCTTGCGGAATTATGGTTTTAGCTTCGTTGAGGCGTTCATTAACCTGCTGACGAGCCCAGTATACATCGATATCATCTTTAAATACGATTGTTACAACAGATAAACCGAAACGGGAAAATGAACGCACTTCTTCAATGCCCGGTATGTTTGCCATTGTTTGTTCAACAGGAAAGGTTACCAACCTTTCAATATCTTCTGCTGCCAATGATGGCGACACGGTAATTACCTGCACTTGATTATTTGTAATATCAGGTACGGCATCTATTGGGAGTTTAGTTACTGAGTAACCTCCCCAAATGATAAGTGCAAGCGTGAGCATGCCTATTATCATTTTGTTTTTTATAGAAAAGTGTATGACTTTATCTAACATAGTTTATAATTGATAATATAAACAAGGTGCTAAACCTTATTTATTTTTGGTTAATACATAAAATGAGAATTGAGCAGAGGATCTCCCTGCACAGAATCAGAATTAACTGACGAAAAAATTAAGCGAGCTTAGGAGGTTGCCAAATGGCAATAACTGCTGATGAAATTTCCGATTCAGGATAAACCGTGTAAATGGAATTAATTTCAGCTATTTGAGTGTGTATAGATTGAAAAGGTTTAACCACAAAATGTGTAGCACAGCACGAACATACACAAAAGGGAGTGCAGGATTCATCCTGATGGTCTCCGGTATTTTGAGAAGTTTGATTGTGTTTTATTTCATTACAATCGTCCTTGTCTCCACAAGGCACAACAGCAAGTGAAATAAAATAGAAACAAAATAATATGTAAAACGCTTTTTTCAAGTACACAAATATACAGATTTTAAGAATACAGCACAAATAGTTGGTTTATAGGTTGTTGCTAAGGGATTTATAGAATTATTTGTAGTGCTAATAATTCAAACTAAGCCCAAGACCAAAGCCCATATCGCTATCATAATGAGTTCTAAAACCAATGTTTTTATTTAAGATATATCGTAAATCAATCATATATTCTTTATCGGTATTAATCATAAACCCTACTCGTAATCTTTTAGTAATAGGTATATCCTCTCGCATTAATTGAAAACGTATATTACCGTCTTGATATACTTCGGCTTGGGCAATTATTAGCATTGGTAAAGTATAATTTATCCCTAAGCTAATTTGCGCTCTATTATCTTTTGTATTTGTTTGCGAAAATAAATTGGTTTCTTGTTCGTCAATACCTAATTTACGGTAACGCCAATCAAAACCAACAAAAGGCATTAACCATTGCATTTTACCAATGTAACGTCCAATGTGTGTTTCTGTCTCGTAACCGTGCATATCGTGATAACCCAAACGCCATTCTGTACCAATGCTCCACCTTGTGTTTTGTAGCATTGCCATTCCATCATTTCCATTTGAAGCAAAATCATTTTCTCCCATAAAATGAAATTTTCTATCATCGCTTTTTAATTTACGATACGCATATTTTGGATTTGGTATAATTGGGTTTGGTGTTTGGTTTTCATAACTCAACACCCTCCCCATACCACTCATCATGTGGTACAAAATGTGGCAGTGAAAAAACCAATCGCCATCTACATTGGCATTAAAAACTAAAGTATCGGTTTCCATTGGCATAATATCTACTATGTTTTTTAGTGGAGCATTATCGCCTTGTCCATTTAGTAATCTAAAATCGTGTCCGTGTAAGTGTATCGGGTGTCGCATCATAGAGCCATTGTATATTACTATTCTAACATTTTCGCCTTTTTTTATTAATATTTTATCGGCTTCGGAAACTACTTTATTATCTAAACTCCATACGTAACGGTTCATATTACCTGTGAGTTCAAAACGTAATTCTTTAACTGGTGCATCTTTTGGAAGGCTTGTGTTTGTTGGCGATTTAAGCATTGCATAATTTAGAGTAACAATATCTGATAGCTTATTGCTATTGTATTGTTCGCTTCCCATTTTCATACCATTCATTTTTGGTTTATTATCTCCAGTAATTTCGGGATACATAACCACATTCATATCCATTTGATTAAGGCTCATTTGCATATTCATATCGTCTAAATCACCATTCATCTTCATCATACCGTTCATCATCTTCATTCCCTCAAAATACTTTAATTTTGGTAGAGGAGCTGTTAGTTGCTTAATTCCACTTCCTAAATACAATGAGGCAGAATTAATACGGTCTTCGGAGGTTGCTAAAAATTCGTAAGAAGTGCTATCGTTTGGTATAGTAACTATCACATCGTATGTTTCCGAAACAGCTATAATTAATCTATCTACGTCCACAGGTTCTACATCGTTGCCATCATTAGCAACAACAGTCATTTTACTACCTGCATAAGTTAGCCAAAAATAGGTTGAAGCTCCGCCATTTGAAATTCGTAATCGAACTTTATCTCCACCCTTAAATTGTGAAAGTTGCTGTTCGTTTATTCCATTCATTAAAAATTTATCGTAATAAACATCGCTTACGTCCATAGCCAACATTCGTTTCCATTCATTTTTAAGTTTGGTTTTTAAGTGCTTTTGTTTTATTGCCTCTGCATAACTTTGTGTAGTGCCTTTTTTTATGGCAAACCAATCCGTTGCATTATGCAACATTCTATGTACATTTTTAGGGTTATAATTTGTCCACTCGCTTAATACAACTGGTATGATAGCTAAATCATCAATACCTTTTCTAAACGTTTTATCATCGTTTCTTTTATTCATTATAAACGAACCATACATTCCTATTTGTTCTTGTAAGCCCGAATGACTGTGATACCAATGCGTGCCATTTTGTATAATTGGAAACTTATACAAATGAGTTGTATGAGGTTTAATTGGCATTTGCGTAAGATAAGGTACGCCATCTTCTTTATTGGGTAAAAATAAACCGTGCCAATGTAACGACGTGCTTTCGTTTAAATCATTATGTACATATATTTCGGCGGTATCTCCCTCTGTAAAAGTGAGTGTAGGCATTGGTATTTGACCATTTACAGCAATGGCTCGTTTTTCCTTTCCTGCAAAATTTACTATGGTATCTTTAACATACAAATCGTAGCGAACAGTTTTTTGTGCAATAACAACATTAGCTGTAACTAACAACATGATTACTTGCAACAGTTTTTTGTAACTACTTTTTTTAATATCCATTTTAGTACAATTAGTATTTTAATCATTTAGTAACATTAAAAAAGGTGTATTCAAATTTTATCAGAAAGCCATTGGAAGCTGTGCGAAGCATATTACTATATAATTCTTTTCGATATGCGAAATCTATTCTCGCTCTACTTCTTATAATAAATTGAATAGACGGAACAACATCTAAATTTGATTTACCATTTTGATTAAGCGTTTGCCCTAAAAACTCTAACATTAAATTGATGTTAGTTTGTTTTAAGTTTTTATAAACTCTTGGAAACATTAACCTGCCAAACGACAAGGTATAATTAGTAGCATTGTTACTTTGAGTTTCAGGAAACTTATTGATAGAAGTATTATCTATCGCTTTTTCATAACTAACGGAAGTGCTAATTGCTAACTTGTTTACTAGTTGTGTAGCAACGATGCCTAATTCGCCACCCGAATTATGCCCCATTGTTTCTATTTCTTCTTGATGAATATCTGCTCTGTTTATACTAACACGCCCATAGGTAGCTAACCTAAAGTGTTTATGAATATCATCGTTGCTATAAAATCTGTACTTAGCATACAAACTTCCGCCTTCTATATTTAAGCCTTTCGTAGTCCTGTTACTTTGAAAGCTTTGAAAATGCACCATCCATTTTTGATTAATGCCCCACATAATTTCAGGCATTAAATGATAATTAAGATTATTACTTTTATTAAACATAAAGCTATTCATTAATCTAATCCCGATAGAGCCAGTAGGCATATTGCTTGCAGGTTCTGTCATTACAAAAAGTTCTTGCCCTTTAGTTTGGGAATGAATTAATAGTGTAACAAAAAGAAAAAAAAATACTCTCATTATTGAATTAATTTTATGTGAAAATCATTCTCATTGTTTGTTGCATAGGATGCGTATTTAGTGTATGATTTTAAAAGTTTTTTAAACTCCTTTGCAGTTACATAACCCTTATCAAGCACTCTAAATTGCTTCTCTCCATTTAACGTTTGTTGTTTAGTATCAATGAAAAAGTAAATTCCCTCTTGTTTACCATCATCAATAAGCAAATTGGAATAATCTATATACAACACCATTGAACCAATAAAAAATCCTGCTTTTTCCACTTTATCTTTAAAGTCTTTAGGGCTTAGATTATGTTCGTTTTTTAGAATTACAGTAAATAAATTTTTATTTAAGTCTATTTCAACTTTATCTACTCCGTTTATTGATTGAAGTTGCTTATAAATAGCATTACTGCACATCGAACAAGTAAGCCCTGTGGCTACTATATCAATCTTTTTTATTTGTGCATAAGCCGTATTAATTAGTAATACAGTACACATAAAAAACAAAATACGTTTCATAACTAATATTATTTTATAGTTTCTACTGTTTTACCGCAACTCAACATTTGTGAGCCATAGTAAGGATTTTTAATCGTACTTTCTTTACTTAACCAATTTGCTCCTTTACCATCATTTGCCATTGGGCAATACTGATAATAAACTACTTCATCTTGTTTAGAAGCTTTAATAACTTCGTATATATTTTTTGAGAGCGTCATAAAGCTTGGGCGCTGATGTGCTACATCTTTTGTTTCTGCTATATGCCCTGCATCAAATGCTAAATCTTTTGAAGCCTTCATCCAAGCAGTATGTTCTTGAGATGTGAGTTTGTCCATTTTTATTTCATTAATAGATTTCAATAATTCACTTGCTTTTTGTGAAGCTAAATTTCCATCTGTACTAACCAAAGCATCTTTTAAAGCAAAATAATTACTAAATACTTTTGTTAATTGATTAGTAACTTGTGTTGCTGAATTTGTTTCTGTCTGATTTTTGGTTTTGTCTTTTACTGTTGTGGTTTGCTTGCGTTCGTATTTACAGCAACCGTGTAAACTTGCATATACTTCATTAGGGGCAAGATATTTTTCATTATCATAACCTGACAAAGCAATACGTTTTAATACTGCATCTGAACTTGTTTTTTTTGTATCGTAAGTTATAATTGCCATTTTACTATCTGTATTCCATACTACTTTTGATATTTTCTTTTTACTACCTGCTTTTTCTATTGCTTTTTTACACATTTCGCAATTACCTGATACTTTGAGTGTATCTGTTTTTGTATTTTTAATTTGTGCTTGGCTAATCATAAATGATACTAATAATGCCACAATGCTTAATCCTGTTTTTTTCATTTTGGAAGTTTTAATTGTTTATTTTTATTGATTGATGCAATCGTAATGTGCCAAATATTGTATTAAAAGATTTAGTTGATTCTATATTTTTAAACCCAGCTTGTTCGATATATTTAGGCAAAAGTCCTTTCACATTATCATTGGTTGTCTTAAATCCATCCAACAGTTGCACAAAATAAAACAAGCCTCGCATGAACGGGTTTGCAGCTTCCCCCCAATCCGCAATATGAAGTTCTCCGTTTGGCTTTAGTATCCTTTTAATTTCTTTTAAAGAATTAAGTTTTTGGCCTTTATCCAAATGATGAAATACAAGGCTTGTAATAACTCTATCGAATGAATTATCTACATACGGTAGGATAATACCATCATATTTAGTTATTATAATTTGTGCCTTTTCTTTTTCAACTTTTTCTTTCGCTATTCTCAATATTTTTTCATCTACATCCACCCCATCAATTACACATTCGGGCTGAGTTTTTCTTAAAAGTAGAGATAGAGTGGCTGTACCTATTCCAAAATCTAGAACATGGTGATGAGGTAAAATATTTGCTTGTTCTATAAGTGCTGATTTAAACTTTAACTCAGGCATAGTAAATGCAATAAGTGGGTTGTAGAGCTTTGTAAGCCATTTAAACCTTAAAGCTGGTATATAATTCAAGTTTTCCATATTAATTTAGTTTTGATAAATATAAATTATGTCCAAATATTCTCAGTCCATGATAAATACTAACTTGCAAGACTTTACCAGATTTTACTTTTGCCGAACAACTTGCGTTATGTTTATCGGCAGGCATTATAAATGTCCCATTTTCATAGTCATCTCCATCCGCCTCAAGATTCTTTATGACAACTTTTCCAATTTCATTACTTTTTTTTTGGTCTTTAACCCAAATAATTTTACCGAAATATTTATTGTCTGTTTTGTAAATTGTAATTTTTCGTTCACCGTCCAATGTAAGCCAGTTGCCTTCAATACCATTGGCTTGAGCAAGGGTAATTTTAATTACAAAAGAAAAAATTATTAACACTAAAACTCTCATATTTTTAATTTTTAAAGTATATTAATTAACATAATCAAACTCATTCCAATCATTAAAGCGTCTTCGATTATTGTTATTGTACTCATTGGCAGGTTGAAAACATCGCCTAAGCACGCACATTTTATTTTCTGTTTATTAAGTACACTTTGGAGTACACCAACAATGCTTATAATCATCACAATTGCTGTTACTATGTTCGTGAGCAATGGATTAAATCCAATAAGGTAAGCAATACCCAAAGACAACTCTATAAAAACATATATATAACCATAACTTTTTATTCGTTTTGCAATAATATCATACATAGCGTAGCTTTCTGCAAAGCCTTTTACGTTTAACATTTTAAAGAAAGAGAACACCAAAAAGAACCCAGCCATAAAATGATTCATCCATTGCATCAAATTAAAATAACCACTTACTGCTTGCACTAAAATTGTTATTCCTGTTATGTATCCGAACACTAAAAAAATTGGGCGGTACGTTTCTAACCAACTTTTTTGTTCTTCTTCCAAAGCAGTAGCGATGGTATTAGACATTTCTACTGTTTGTCTGCTTAACTGATACTTTGGATGTTCTTTTAATGCATTTTTTAATTCTGATGTTTCGACGTGATATTGCATCGCAACATCTGCCTCTCCTTTTTCTAAATCAATGGTAACTTTATTTACTCCTTTTACCTGTGATAATAAATGTTGAACTTTTGCTTGACAACTTGCACAAGTCATACCTGATATTTTATAAGTGTGCTTCATTTTCTAATCGTTAAATGTGCGTAAATACTATTTATAATTTAGATAACGTAAGAGCGCAATATTTGATGAAAACTTATTAGCTATGAAAAAGCAAAAAACCAAATTTATTACGCTCAAACCGTTATCATACTTTTATTCTTTTTTATTAAAGCCAAATAAATAACCAATTTGTAAACCTATAACCAAATTTTTTCCTACTTGACCATTGTCCGCCAACACACCTCCAAAAACAGTTTTAAATCCAGCATTTGCAAATAATGATATTTGAATAATATCTTTTTCTACTCGTGGGATATTTAAACCAACACTTGCTAACGAGCTAAAATCAGTCGCTTTTGAATCATTAACTAAATTATAAGCTTCGTAATTGTTTACCCGTTGAGAATTTAGCAAACGATTGTACCCACCCGCTAAATTAAAACACAATTTACTTTTCTTAATTATTTCTTTTGTTTGATAGGCAACGCCAAGCATTAAATCTAAATAATTAAATTTATAACTGGGATTATAGGTGTATATTCCCCTGTCGAATATTGCCCCTCGTTGCTGATAAAAAGCATTAAATGTTATTCCTAATTTATCATTAATTGCATACAACCCTTTTGCTCCTATACCATTACTTATTTTCATGGAGTAAATAGGTAGTTCCTCGCCAATCATGTGCGCACTATTCATTTTATTACCATAATAAGTAGAAGCACCAATGTTATAACCTACGCCAACTTTAATTTTGGATTGCGCTTGAGCAACTTGCGTTAGTGCAAATAATGCGAGTATTAAAAAAGTCTGTTTCATATTTATATAATTTTATAGTTCAACATCATTCCGCTATCTTCATGTTCCAAATTATGGCAATGAAAAGCAAACTTTCCTAAATTGGTAGGAAAGGTCATTATTACTTTTACTTTTTCGCTTGGCATACATAATACCGTATCTTTCCAGCCTGTTTCGTGCGGAAGTATAATTCCTCTACCACCTATGCGAGAAACCACTTGAAAATGCACGCCATGTAAGTGCATGGGGTGCAAGTCTGCCCCAGCTGAATTATCAAACTCCCAAATTTCGGTTGTGCCAGCGGTAACAGTTTCATCAATTCTATCCATATCAAAACTTTTTCCGCCAATTTTATGTATAGATGAAGAGCTACCCATGTTCATTCCACCATGCCCACCAGCGTGATTGTTTGCAATTTCAAACGAACGTGTTTTAATGGACTGTGATGTGGGAATTGGATTAAATACTACTAAGGAAGTAGGAATAGAAAATGTTTCAGTTAGTTGTTCAGTTACTTTAAACTTCATTATTTTAAATGATTCTGTTCCTTGAGAATCGCCACCACTAAAGGAATTATTCTGTAAATAAATTTCTGTTCCTACTGATACAGTACTGAAATCCACTAATACATCTGCTCTTTCGCCTGGCGATAAAATTAAACTACTTGCTACTTGTGTTGTTCCCAACAATCCACCATCTGAACCAATAATATTAAAGGCCGCACCGTTACTAAATGATAAATTATACACTCTCGCATTTGAACCGTTTAAAAGTCGGATGCGATATATTTTTGTTTTAATATTATGAAAGGCAGACCATGAACCATTAACACAAATGTATTGACCAAAGTAACCACTCATTACATCTGTTCCTTCGGGAGAATAATTTATACTTCCATCGGAATAAATACGTTTATCTTGAATAATTAAAGGTAATTCAAATTCGCCCGATGGTAGATTTAATGCTGTTTCTTCGGTATCGTTTATAATAAACATACCTGCTAAACCTTTATTTACTTGCTTGCCAGTAGTTAAATGTGGGTGTGGATGAAACCAATTTGTGCCTGCTTTTTGATTAATCGCAAATTGATAATTAAACGCTGAGCCTTGCTTTACAGTATATTGAGGGTGTCCATCCATATTTTCGGGAATAATTAATCCGTGCCAATGAATGTTTGTTTTTTCTTCTAACTGATTTGTAAAATTAATAGAAACTGTTTGCCCATTATTTACTTTAATAATCGGAGCTAAAATATCATCTGTATAACCTAATGCCTTTGTTGTTTTACCTTTAATAATTGTTGTTGTAATTTGTTTTGCGGTAAAATTTATTGGCGATGAGCCGTTTAAGATTGGAAGTAAACGTAATGGATTATCAAAATTGCCACTATTAACAGCAATTGATTTTGCCATGTTCATAGCTGTTTTTTTACAGCCTTCTAACAACCAGCCAATCCCACCAAAAAGCGTAAACACGGTTGCGCTACTTGAAAGTTTTATAAATTTTTTTCTGTCCATGAGTACAAATTTTAATACAGGGAAGAAATAAGTCTCCCCTGTTTATTTATTTAATTTACTGTAACGGTAATTGTTTTTTCGTCTTCCTTTTTCATGTTTTTAGACATGGCTTTAATTTTAGCCGTATAAGTTCCAGCTGTGTTGTAAGCATGAGTGGTAGTTGCACCCGACCCAGTTCCGCCATCGCCAAATTCCCATTCGTAATGGTGTGCATCCATCGAGCAACTGGCATCAAAGGAAATAGATTGACCTACCGTTCCTGTTTTTGAGGCGGTATCTATACAGGCCATAGGTTTTTTCATACAGCTACTAAAACTTAGTACTGCAAAAGCTGCTACTGCAACTATAATTGATTGTTTTTTCATTTTGTATTTGTTTTTAGTTGTTATTAATTTTCTTAATTTAATATCAATTTTTTAATTAATGTTTTATTCTGTTTTATTTCAAAAAAGTAAGTCCCTTTTGCCAATGCCGAAACATCAATTACCGTTTTGTTTTCTTTAATAATTTTATCGAAAACTAATCTTCCAGCGTTATCATAAATATTTATTTGTATTGGCGAAAGGATTGGTTGAGTAATATTTATTGTAACAATATCTTTTGATGGATTTGGATAAAGAATAACGTCGTTCGCTGATAAGTTTCTTTCATCAATTCCTATTACACTTCCATTAAATTGTAAGTTATCAATGTACATAAAGCTGTTGTTTAATGGGTTATTACTACTAGCTGAAATAACTATGCACGCCGAGTCAGGATTTTCTCCACTTATATAATTTAAGTAAGTATAATTAGTAAACCATGAATGAGCCATTGCATTAAAAATGCTTTTTCCAAAAGCTATTGTATCTCGTTTCATTAACAAATTGTTCCATTTTGATAATGTTACTGAAACGTATGCGGTATCACTTGGCAATGAAACCATATATTGCATATTATACGATAAGCTGACAGGACGTGTGCTAAAAGAAAAACCTGAAATAGGTTTATAGGTTACAGTATCTATTTTTCCTAAAACTACTCTGCCCGGTACAACTCCTTTGCCTGTTATACTTTTCGATATTACTGCTAAGTAACTATTTCCAGGATTTCCCGGCGATAATTTGCCGCAAGTGTAAACCGAATAGGATTTTGTTGTTACGTTTAAATTACCCCAACCGTTTGGAGAAGTATATCCATTTACAATTGTCCATAGCTCGAATCCATTATTGGGAATTTGAGCTTTTAAACTCATAAAGCCAATTAATACTATTAAAAATGCTATTGTTTTCATTTCAAGTTATTGAATAATGAGTTTTTTGTATAATTTATGATTTGTGCTTTTCAGGCTGATTAAATATATCCCAGCATTTAATCCTAGCTGTTTAGCTGAGTAGCTGTAATTAGTTTTTTCAAGGTTATCGGTAACGTTTAGTGTTTTAACGACTTTACCATGTAAATCCATTATTTTAACCTCGTTAATTTCGTTGCCTGCTTCAATTTCAAACTTATCGTTCGTAGGATTAGGGAATAATTTAACGGATTGGATGCTATTAATTGCTTCATTTATTCCGGTAGTATTAGCTGGTGTAAGAACAAGCGAACGTGTGTATGGGAAATCTCCAGTTGTGGCATGATTATGATTAGTTGTAAGCGCACCCAAATAAAGAGTAATATTCCCTTCATTAGTTAATGGAGCTTGCCAATTAAATGACCATTCATTAAAGCCTAATGAAATTACATCTGCTGCACAAGGTTTATGACTTACATAATTTCTTGACCCATCAATATAGGTTCTCGTTCGCATAGCATCGGTTAATTGAAAATTACCTATTGTTGTATTATTGGAGTTCTTTAATGCTAAACATGAAAATCCCATTTTATCTATGCCAGTTTGAGTTATTGAAACTGTAACTGAATACACTTGACCGGGAGTGTACTGAGTTACTCCACCAGCAATACTAAATGTTATGTTTGCTGCCCCACTATTGTCCGTTCCCGCATGGCAGCCCGAACAACTTGTTTCTCCGGGTGCGCCAGTATGTCCACCAACCAAAGGAGCATCACAAGGAGAAATATTAGTATTTAAAATAGTCCAACTTGCTAAAACAAGAATTATTACAAATAACCCGAATATTACAATTAGTTTTTTCATGTTTCTTTAGATTTAAGGTTTTCTTTCGTATTTACAGCACTCATGTAAATTATTGTAAGCGGCTCCATCGCCATTGTATTTATCGTTATCGTAGCCAACAGAAGCAATGTGTTTTTGGATAGCATCTATGCTAATTTTAGTAGAATCATAGCTTACTTCGATTTGTTTTGACTCTGTGTCCCATTCAGCTTTTGAAACGCCATCTACTTTAAGCGAGCCTTCAATGGTTTCTTTACACATATTGCAATTGCCCCAAACTTTAAAGTTTGCAGTTGTATTAGCAATTGAATTGGCGGTTTGATTGCAAGAAGTTAAAAGAATGCAACCTAGTATAATAAACATTAGTTTTTTCATAATTTATCTTTTATTAGTGATTTGAATTCAGTTGGAGATTTTCCCTCAACTTGTTTAAATTGATTTGTAAAATGTGCAGGACTACTGTAACCTAATTGATAGCCAATTTCACTAAAAGTTAAATCTGCTTCTTGTATTAATTGCTTTGCCTTATCTATTTTCAGTTTTATAAAATATTTTTCAATACTTATTTTTTCAAAATCAGAAAATAATGTGCTTAAATAATGATATTCATAATGAACCTTATTACTCAAATAAACACTTAAATTTGTTTTTAGGGTAAGATCTTTATTGCATAATAATTCTGTTAATGCGGATTTTATTCGTGATGTGATTTTCTCTGCATTGTCATCAATAATTGAATAACCAAGCGGCAAAAGAAATTTATTCAATTTAGTAAGAACTTCCTTTTCAGGCTTAATTGCAAGGGTTACTCTGCAAAAAGATATTTCAGTAGAATGCAATCCTGCATCTTTAAATATTTGGTCAACAACCGCAAATGACTTTGTGTTAACCATATTTTTGATATACAAAAAGTATGACATAATTTATTATTTAATTAATACAATAAAAATCATTGGTAAAAAAACCAATAATTAATTAGAGCAAAATCAAATCAATAAATTTCTATTCATTATAAAGAGAGGGGTGGGCGGTTCGGTTGGAGGATGAACAAAGGCCATCACATATTTTACCACCCTAAATTCATTAATACCACATTCAAAAGAATGAGTATATAGTAAACTAAATTCAAAAGGTTTACAAACTTTAAATTGACTTTGTATTCCTGTTTTTTGTGTATCTGCTTTTAGAATTTTTGTTTCAGACTTACAGCATTCTTTGTTATGTTGTTTATTATCATGACTACAACCACACTTACTTCCAGAACCTATACTAATACCATATAAAGAATGAGAAACGCTACTACCACAGTAATGCTTACTATACAAAACACCCGATGATACTAACGTAAAGTAAAATGTAAATAATATGTGTAAGAGTTTAATCATACAATCCTACAAATTAACAAAATAATTAGCAAAATATTGCCTGTAAAGTGGTAATTCTTAAAATTATGTAAATGAATAATTTAACATAAGAATTACATTAGCTGAAAATTATAAGAATTATGAAACAAATCTTTACCTTAGTTTTAGCCGTTATTTGTGCTTTTGCACCTGTTTTTGGGCAAAACGCTATTAAATTAAATATAACACACAAATTAGGCAATAATGCTTTTGCAGTTAATCAAGCTGCTACAAACAATCTAGGGCATAGTTTCAACCTTAACCGTATGCAATATTATATGTCGGGTTTCGTTATCACCCATGATGGCGCTCAAACCACCACATTATCAGGGGTTTACGCACTTGTTGATGCCGCCGCTCCTGCTCAAATTAATTTAGGTAGTTTTCCAGCCATTACAAATGTTGAAGCTATTAAATTCTCTATCGGGGTTAATTCACCTGAAAACAACGCAGACCCGGCCCTTTGGCCTTCAACTCATCCCTTAGCACCAAAGTCGCCATCTATGCACTGGGGCTGGTCTTCGGGTTACTTTTTTATAGCATTAGGTGGAAATTCAAGCCCAGCTTTAAATCAGCAATTAGAGTTACACGCTTTAGGAAACACAAATTACTTTAGTCAAACTATTGTAACAACAGCAACTGTTTCAGGTATTGATAAAATAATTTCTATTAATGCCGATTATGAAATGGCTTTAAAAAACATTACCGTTTCAAGTGGTCTTGTGCTTCATGGCTCGTCAGGTGCTAACGCAACAATGGTAAACAATTTTAAAAACTTTGTTTTTACTGCGGCAAACTTAAATACAGTTGGTATTGATGAAAAATCAAATACTAATGACGGAATCTTGGTTTACCCTAATCCTTCAACTAATGGTGTTTTTACAATTTTATCATCTTTTAATGGAGATAATTACAGCTATCAAATTACTGATATAACTGGTAAAATAATTGAATTTGGTAAATTAGTGGAGAAAAGTGGTGAACAAATTACAATACAAAATAAAGGGATGTATTTTATATCATTTTATGAAGGTAAATCAAATTTAAAAACACAAAAATTAATTGTTCAATAAAACAAGTGCTTATAAATAATAAAAAGAACAGAATATTACTTTTTCTCTCAATTGCTGTTCTTTTTACTGCATGTTTAAATCGTTCTTTTTTTTCAGGTTCAACAGTTCTAAAAAAAATTATTGTTCCTAAAGGCTTTCCCGAAATTAATTTTCCAGACGATAATCATTTTACAAAAGAAAGATGGTTGTTAGGTAAAAAACTCTTTTTTGATAAATCACTTTCATTAGATAGCTCTATAAGTTGCTCCTCCTGCCATCAAACAGCTTTAGCTTTTAGCGATAGTGTTGCGCTTAGTTTAGGCGTGGGAAATTTAAAAGGTACTCAAAACGCACCTACTCTAACAAATGTGGCATATCATCCTTATTTTACGAGATTAGGCGGTGTTTCAACTTTAGAGAAACAAATACTAGTTCCTATACAAGAGCATAATGAATTTAATTTTAATATCATTGAAATTGCAAAACGTTTACAGTCAAACAAAGAGTATGTGCTATTAAGTAAAAAAGCGTATAAAAGAGAATTTGACTATTATGTTATAACAAGAGCAATCGCAAATTTTGAAAGAAGTTTAATTAGCGGAGAAAGTAAATACGATAGGCATAAACGAGGATTAGCTAAATTAAATGAAAATGAAATTCAGGGAATGAAATTGTTTTTTAGCGAAAAAACTAATTGTACTAAGTGTCATGAAGGATTTAACTTCTCAAACTATAAGTTTGAAAATAATGGGCTTTATGAAAAGTACAAAGATGTAGGCAGAAAAAGATTAACGGAGAAAGATGAAGACTTAGAAAAATTTAAAGTGCCAACCTTACGCAATGTAGAATTAACAGCTCCATATATGCACGATGGTTCATTTAAAACACTAGAAGAAGTTGTTAAGCATTATAATAGCGGCGGTAAAAGTAATAAGCAAAAAAGCAGCTTAATTAAACCAATCAACTTAACAGGATTAGAACAACAGAACTTGATTGCATTTTTAAAAACATTAACAGACAAAAATTTTTGTAACAATAAATACTTTATTAAATGAAAAAAAATAGTGTTGTAGCATTATCACTTTTGACCACTTTTTTATTTGTGTTAATAGCCTGTAAGAAAGATATAAAAACGACATCGCCTGATGGCGAGGAAGCTAAGCATGATGGCACGCCATATTCCTTTAGTAGTGGCAGCTTCCCAACTCCAAATTGGGCAACTGATAATGCACTAACTGAACAAGGTGTTCAATTAGGCAGAATGCTGTTTTACGAAAAAACGCTTTCTAAAAATAATATGATTGCTTGTGCAAGCTGCCATAAACAAGAATTCGCTTTTGATGATACTTCAAAATTTTCGGTTGGTGTTTTAGGTCTTAATGGAAAAAGACAGGCGATGGCTATTTTTAATACTGCTTGGCATACTAACGAATTTTTTTGGGATGGGCGTGCGCATTTACTTCGTGACCAATCTTTGCTACCAATACAAGATACTTTAGAGATGTTTGAAACTTTGCCAAGTATCATTGCTAAACTATCTAACAATCCAATGTACAAAATACAATTCGTCAAAGCATTTGGTTCGAGTGAAATCACTTCCGAAAAAATATCAAAAGCTATGGAGCAATTTATGAATTCGATAGTTTCAAACGATTCTAAATATGATAGATATTTAGCAGGTAGTGCCACTTTAACTGCAAGTGAAGATAGTGGGCGTAAATTATTTTTTCAAGAGTATAATCAGTTTTTTCCTTCGCAATCAGGCGCAGAGTGTTCACATTGTCATAGCGGATTCAACTTTACAAATAACGATTACATGAATAACGGCTTAGATACTGATGCTTCTATTACAGATATTGGTAGAGAAAAAGTTACTAATAATACAACTGATAAAGCAAAATTCAAAGTACCAAGCCTAAGAAATATTGCACTAACATCTCCATATATGCACGATGGACGATTTAAAACTTTAGAGGAAGTTGTTGACCATTATAACAGCGGATTAAAGGCATCTACTTATATTGACCCCGCTTTAGAAAACACAAGAGGTACTGGACTTATGTTATCTGCTCAACAAAAAACTGATTTGGTAAACTTCCTCAAAACACTTACTGATAACTCAATGTTAACTAATCCCAAGTATAAAAGTCCTTTTTGATTTTCGTTTTAGTTAAAGCTCCAAGAAGGTTATCACCAACTTTTACCCCTGACTTTTTTAAGAAAGAGTTTAGAAGTTTAACTAACGTATTAAATATACCTTGCTAATAGTTCCAACTGATTTATTATTGTAATCAAAGCAACGTAAAATTTATTCCTTAAATCTATCTCATTGACAAAGTTAATTTTCATAACTTTGTTTATGTCTAAATCCGAAACCAAAGATTCAAAAAAACGCAAACCACGCAAAGGCGTTTACTTATCAGATACAGCCCTAAAGGAAATTACAGAGGTTTTAACACATTACGATACCGAACAAAAAATTGAACTAATTGAACATTTGCAACAAATGTTTAAAGAAATAACGGACTACTTTAAAAGCAATAGCGAAAGTGTTTACAGAGGTTATGCGGATAGGCAACAAGAGCTACTTAAAAAGTACGGCAAACTGTTTAAACCATTTGCCAGCAAACGCTTTGATTATTATTTTGATTTCAAGCATATTTTAAGCATAAAGGATTATTACAGCGCAGAAGAATACAATCAATTAGAAAGCAACGAAGATTTAAACGAGCAGGATATTTATGAACTTACTACGTCCACACGTAATTTTTTAAACGGAGAACTTCATTTTCTGTATTTAGATCGCGAACCACAATTTGCTAATGCAGAAAATGATTCAAAACAAGAAAATGACAAAGAGAGCTCGGAGATGCAACAACTATTAGCATTGCATTACATCTTAAAAGCTGGATTTGAAATTCAAGCAAGAGGAAGTAATTCTGTAAGCGATATGACTCAACTAGCGCACATGCTTTTGGGAAAGAAATTTACCACTTTACAAAATTCAAGTATCTATAAAAAGTATAAAAAGCTACCAAATTTTGATAGCACTTCACAACTCGTCAAAGATTTAAGGCACATCCGCCCTTACTTTGAGAAATTAGACCTACAAAGCATTGTAGAACTCATTAATAAAGACTTAAAAACCGCTGAAAGCGATAAGAAAAACGCTAAGAAGTAGTTATATCAATCAATTTTATTGCATTTACCAATCAAAAAGCCGTCAACGGCTTTAATTATCCGTCAATAATTTCTTTAAAAAGCGTCAATCGATTTTTACGATGCGTCAATTCATGGAAAATTACCCTTCATTGTTTTAATTTACCCGTCAATTGAATTATAATTCATTGGAATTTTGCATCAATTCAAATTATCTACTACTCGGTTTTTAATTCCTCCCGGAATAATCCCAGAATACAGTTTTGACGTTTCTTTTTAGAAACAACATCAAAATTTCATTATTGATTATCAAACTCTTATGCAAATGGGTATACCCCATAGCTCAGTCCATGCCCTAAATCCGCCTCTACCTTTGTGTTGTTAAACTAAAAAATCAAACTGACAACAAAAAAAAACGACAAGTATGGCAACAATAACTAAAACAACCATGATTTGCACAAGTAATGCAACGCATGAGACAGTGCTACAAATCTTAGAAGAAAACAAGATTACTTATATAGAACTAGGCAAAGACCAAAAAGAAAACACCGTTTTACAACTCACTTACACAGAAAAGCAGCAGCCAATAATTGACGACATTCAGCTCCTTATCAATTTTATCGAAGATGCTATGGACTTATTTATGCCTTTGATAATAAAGTTCTTAAAAGCCTTTGGCCAAGAAGCAGAAATAGCTCTAGAAAAATTACAAGAGAAGTATGCTGATAAAAAACTTTCAACTAATGGTCTAGTAAAAAACACAACTAAACAAGAAACTGATGGAGACGAAAAAGGAAAATAATCAAAGCCCGCCACCAAATAATGCCACACCCAACATACCTGAATGGGTCATGCATTTGCTCACGGGTTTGGGTACAATGGGAGCTGAGTATATGCTATTCATTAAACCCTTGCAGGAAAAAATGGAGTTACAAACGAAGTTAATTAACGAGCAAAGTGAACGTATTGACGCTTTAGAAGAGTTACTTCAAAACAAACGCAAAACCAAAAGAACCATTTACAAGGAACAAGACGATGAAAATGAGGATGAAGACGATAATGAGCAGGATGATAAACTGTTCAGCATCAAACGTAAACCATTTGCTTCAAATAAAGCAAGTAAGCCAACACATTTAAGACTTTAAACAATGAAACCAAGAAATACAAAGGAAGAATGCATTAAAATACCTACGGATATTTTACTAGATGTGTTGACAATCATTGTAAAAGAACACATCCGTCACGAAATCGCTGATGTATTGGAAAGTAGAGGAATAGTTAAAGTATCGCTTTATCTCAATGAAAATTTGCTTAAGCATCAAAAGGTATTACATAATATACAAAGTATCATAGACGAGTATAATGAATACCGCTATTCGGAAACCGAAGAATTAAACTGGAAAGATTAACATGGAAAAAGAATGCCAACATTGTAAAAAAACGTTCACAGTTAAACGGATTGACTCTGTCTATTGTTCCCGTTCTTGCAGGCAGTTGGCTTATATAGCGCGAAAAGCAACGAAACCGAAAGTTATGGGGATGGAAGGAGAGATTCCCTCTACTTTGGATGTAAATGTAACAGAGGATAAGCTCTCTCAAATCAGGCAAGAAAAAATAATAGTACCCAAACAAGAGCAAAAATATGTACCGCATGGAAGCAGAATCCTGAACTTGATTCATGATCGCATTAATGATGATAAAAAATTGTTGGCTCTGAATACCTGCTTAAATACGCAAGAGGATATTCATACTTATTGGGTTGGTTTAAGGTTGCGATGTTTGTTGGAATGCCTATTACTGTTTTCTGAGGCAAAGTTCGCACGGATTAGTGATTTAATGGAATTATGCAATGCCTTAACTCAGGTTCGCAAATCCAGACACTATCAAAATCTGCCTGAATTATTTCCCTATAAAAGCACCATAGAAAATGTCCATTATAAATTAAGAACCCTTTGTATTAAAGCACAGAAAGTAGAACAGATAAAATTTAGTATGAAAGAACAGGATAAAATAGAACTTATAGCCGTCCGCTATGAGTTTGCCCAATTCTTTAGAAAAGCAAAGTTTAGTCAACTAGATTTTGAATAAACAAATTTAAGAACAAGAAAATAGCAGTATTTACAGTCTATTTGGGCTGTTAAAAAAAGAACTTTTGTATGTGGAAAGATTTGATTATCTTAGACATGAACACCGAATTTTATTGGGTTTACAAGAGTTCTTTGACATGCTGGGAGGTGAAAAATGAAAAAACATAAAAAACTGAGCATAGAAGAACTAAAGGCTTATCCGGGCTTTGAAAATTTTACAAAAGAAGAAGCAGAGGAAGCTATCAAATCATTAGAAAGCTTATCTATTCTTCTTTACGAACTGTTCATGAAAGAGAAGATTGAAAATGTTAAACATTTAAAACAAACAGAAAAACATGAAACAGAACAACAACAACAACGCCTTGCTGCTTAATAAATTTGCAAAAGGCAAACAAGCGGATACCATCATAACTGAGGTACTAAATTGTGTTATTTACACTCGTGTAAGTTCAAAAGAGCAGATGGACACAAACCAAAGTCTTGAATGGCAAAAAAAATACTGCGAAGAGTACGCAATCAAAAATAAACTCAACATCAAAGGTTGTTTTGGTGGAACCTACGAAAGCGCTAAAAGTGATGAGCGTAAAGAGTTCAACCGAATGCTAAAATTTGTAAAGGCAAGTAAAGAAGAAATAACTTACATTCTTGTTTACAGTTTGGATAGGTTTAGCAGAACCGGAGATAGTGCCATTTATATTGCAAGTGAATTAAAAAAAGTTGGTGTAAATATTATGGCTGTAACACAGCCAATAGATACCAATTCTCACGCTGGGGCTTTACAGCAAAACATCCAGTTTATTTTCAGTAAGTACGACAATGATTTACGAAGGCAAAAAACCATTGACGGTATGCGAGAAAAGTTATTGCGTGGTGAATGGATTGGTGTTGCTCCAAAAGGATATAGCTATGTGAAAGGAGCAGAAAAGCAAACCATCATTGTCAATGAACAAGGAGAGTTGCTTCGACAAGCCTTTGAATGGAGAGCTAATGGAGTGACGTACGATCACATTGTAGAAAAGTTAGCGGCTTATGGAATGAAACTACCAAAACAAACCCTGACTGATACATTTAGAAATCCATTTTATTGCGGGTATCTTTCGCACAACCTTCTTAATGGAGAATTAGCTAAAGGAAAACATCCTGCTCTTATCAGCGAGGAATTATTCTTTAGGGTTAATGAACTTAAGAAGACAGAAGGCTTTAAATGCAACAAAGTAAATGACAATCTTCCGCTACGGGTTTTTGTAAAGGATGCAGAAACAGGTGTTCCATTCACTGGTTATCTTGTGAGAAAGAAGGGGCTTTATTATTATAAGGTCAATAAGATTGGCATACACGTCAATAGAAGTGTCAAGATTATGCATTCTAAGTTTCAGGATCTATTGTCCCAATACGAAGTAAACCCTGCCTATTTAGAGCCTTTAAAGGCACAATTAGGTTATACTTGGGAAAATCTAACAGAAAGCAACACAAGCGATAAAAAGGGGCTTTCCTTGCAATTACATTCAGCAGAGGAGGAGTTCAAAATATTACGTAAAAGACATGCTTTAGGTCAGGTAAGTTTGGATGTTTATACCGAGTTTGGCGAAGAGATGGAAAAGAAGATTAAAGCCATTTCTGAAGAATTGGGAAAATTGGAACAAAATTTATCGAACCCAAAAGAACTGATTAATTACACCTGCAAAATGGCCTGTAACCTCAGTAAAATTTGGGATTGTGGCGACTTCTACCAAAAACAGATTTTCCAAAATACCATCTTTCCTGCGGGTTTGGGTTATGATGCAAAAATTGAGCAATATCGAACCACAGAAGTTAATTGTGTGTTCTCTCTAATCTCAGGATTATCAAAGGATTGGAGCGAAATTAAAAACGGGACTTCTCAAAATTTTATTGAAAAGTCCCGTTTAGTACTCCCGACCGGAATCGAACCGGTACGGCCGTGAAGCCACAGGATTTTAAGTCCTGCGTGTCTACCTGTTCCACCACGGGAGCATCCTTTTGTTGTAGACCCCCAACTCCTAAAAGTCAGGATTAAAAAAAAGAGCCTCTCAGCTCTTCTTTTTGAGCGAAAGACGGGTCTCGAACCCGCGACCTTAACCTTGGCAAGGTTACGCTCTACCAACTGAGCTACTTTCGCTTGTATTTTCCCGCCTCCTTATCTCCTCAATACCCCTTTTTTCGCCGGCGGAGTGCAAATGTACTCATAATTTTTATTCTACAAAAAAAATTTTCGCAAAAAATCAAGCCCCCTCAACCCCCCACCAATCGCTTAATCTCATTGAGTTTCAACAAGGCCTCCACAGGCGTCAAGGTATT
>Ga0075154_10000793_pt1 | contig 24930 bp, 25 predicted proteins | sample JI71714BDNA_FD_70965 | JGI IMG/M metagenome (GOLD analysis project Ga0075154, IMG submission 70965) | Wastewater effluent complex algal communities from Wisconsin, to seasonally profile nutrient transformation and Carbon sequestration -... | ecosystem: Engineered > WWTP > Effluent > Algae...
GAAAAGCAAAGAACAGCTTTCAAATAATAAAACCTCTTTAGCAAAAAATTATGTTTTTATATTCATAGGCGTAATTATATGCTTGTTGTTTTCATACGGATTATTTACCAACGAAGAGCCTGAAGAAAATAAATTGGCTAATACTGATAGTAAGTATATGGAGTATATTCAATATGGAGATGACTTATTTGTTAAAGGTAAATATGAAGAAGCAATAACATATTACGATAAAGCGATAAAACGCGATCCAAAATCAAACATGGCTTATAATAACAAAGGGGCAGCTCTACAAACACTTGGTAAATATAAAGAGGCAATAAAATATTATGACAAGGCAATAAAATACGCCCCTAAATCAAGTACGGCTTACGAAAACAAAGGATTCTCTTTACATGAACTTGGTAAGTACGAAGAGGCGGTAAAAACGTATGATAAAGCAATCGAATTAGACCCTACATCAACTGCAACTTATAACAACAAAGGATTTATCTTAGAAAAACTTGGTAAGCACGAAGAAGCGGTAAAAACGTATGATAAAGCAATCGAATTAGACCCTAAACTAACTGGAACTTACACTAACAAAGGAAATGCCTTACAAGAACTTGGTAAGCACGAAGAAGCGGTAAAAACGTATGATAAAGCAATCGAATTGGATCCTGCATCAAGTACGAATTACGAAAACAAAGGAATTGCCTTACAAGAACTTGGTAAATACGAAGAGGCGGTAAAAACGTATGATAAAGCAATCGAATTAGGTACTACTTCAAAAGGAGTTTACTTTTTTAAAGCATCTGCATTAAGAATGCTTCGTAAGTACGAAGAGGCGGTAAAAGCATATGATAAAGCAATCGAATTAGACCCTAGCTCAGAAGTAATTTATCTTTATAAAGCGTCTGCATTAGAAATCCTTCATAGGGACGAAGAGGCGGTAAAAGCATATGATAAAGCAATCGAATTGGATCCTACATCAACTGCAACTTATAACACAAAAGGATTTACCTTAGAAAAACTTGGTAAATACGAAGAGGCGATAAGAGCATATGATAAAGCGATCGAATTGGATCCTACATCAACTGCAACTTATAACAACAAAGGAATTGCCTTAGAAAAACTTGGTAAATACGAAGAAGCGGTAAAAGCATATGATAAAGCGATCGAATTACAGCCTAACGACGAATCTTACTTTTATAAAGCATCTGCATTAAGAAAGCTTGGTAAGTACGAAGAAGCAATAAAAGCCTACGATAAAGCGATCGAACTAGATAACAGCGCCGCTTTTTTTTATACTAATAAAGCTGATATTTTAAAATTATTGGACAGAAACGATGAAGCCCAAGCAGCTTACGATAAAGCAGCTAGTTTAAATTCTGGAAATAGTGGATAATAGCCAGTACTTATTGCAATAGAACCAGATCTATTTTTAAAATTATTGTTTTTTTCATCACCAATTACAAGGAATTAAGGTAATTAATTCCTTGTAATACCATACCCAAACTTGTTTTAGATTTGAACTAGTCTTCGTTATAAACTAAAAATCAAACTGCAACCCTACCCTTAAAAATCAAACTGCACCCCTACCCTTACCATCGCCGAACTATCCAAAGGCATACCTTCTACGAAACCAGAAGTTTTATAACCAGCAGAAACTAGAAGGCTAGTGTTTTTTAATAACCCAGACACAGTATTGACCATTAACATCCCCCCTTTTTGCATATTAGCATTAATAGGATTATCTCCAAGCATCTTGGGAGACAACCAAGCAGCAATATCAAACCCTATGTCAGTATTATAAAGTTTTAGAACATTGTTAGTGTTTGCTATAAAACTGTAATATTTAAAACGTTTATTACTGCCATATCCTAAACCAATTTGATAGTATTTATCATCAAACTTAAAATGGTTGATTAATCTTACTTCAGCTCCATAAGGAGTCAAAACAAGTCTGGCACTTGGTAAATATTTAAAATTTTTAGCTACTTCAAACATTGGGATATCCAAATCTTTATCTGACATAAAGGCATATAAAGAATAGACTAAAAATGGATCCAATAGATCTAAATATGATAATCTCTGCAATTTTTGACGAGTCAAATTCGCATGATATAAATCATTTGTCTTTTTTATATATGAAACTACATTGTTACTATCAGTATTGGAAACCCAAATAATCTGATCCATTCTTGCTAACGCATAATTAATAGCATATACAGGGTTAATAAAACCTGACTCTATCATTCTGGTTTTAACTTTCTCTGATAATATATAATTTGCTTCAATACCAGCAATACTTACAGACTGTTGCTTGTGAGGATGAAGCTGGTTAAAATCTTTATGTGAAAAATTAGTAGAACCATCTAGCGGACGAATTGAATATCTAGTATCAGCAAGTTTATATTCGCGCGCTCTTGCTCCATGACCTCCAATTTCATGATTTGTCACTACAATCCAGCTAGCACTTAAAAGCCTTGTAAAAACTTTAACTATTTCAGTAAATTTATCATTTTTACCTATCACATTACTTGCATTAGTAAAATTTACATCAGTAAAGGCGTTATCATCGATTTGTCTATAGCCTTCCACCACCGACATCGAAAGATCAGCACTACTAATCGAAGACATATTTTTATCAATACTTACTACATAGCTGTAACTATGGACATTATTCTTAGAAGCACCAATCGCAAAGCTACTTGTTAGTATTAGCATTAACCAAACAATAAGAGATTTAGCTGAATTCTTTAAACTACTTATAAACATTTAAATTATGAATTAATTATGATGGTATAGAAACACAACTTATCTACAGCTTTTTCAATCATATAGCAACTTTATAAGAATGATCATATATTTTAAGTGATTTAGCCGTATCAATTTAAACAGCTACACAAGAAGATTACTTAACATAATTTAGTCCATCTAGTAACCCTTCAGTCAAGAAAGGAAGAGTCATGATCTTTCCTAGCCTATTAAAATAAGCTATTTTATTTTTACGAATTGAGTAATTAAGCTATAGAGCTTCTGCTCCAGAAATAATTTCTGTGAGTTCAGTAGTAATAATCGCTTGTCTTGACCTATTTAACTTTAATGTCAACTTATCCATTAATTCCGAAGCATTTCTGGTAGCATTATCCATAGCAGTCATTCTAGCTGCTTCTTCACTTGCCTTATTTTGTAAAAATCCATACTTTATTACGCCAGTTATGTATAGGTTGATTAGATTATCGATCAATTCCAACCCTTCATACTCATAATTAGAAGGTCTGTTCTGCAATTCTTGTTTTTGTTGTACTTCGACTGGCAAAATTTGACGTTTAGTCATAATTTGAGTCAAAGCATTTTTAAATTCGTTATAATATAAATAACAACTATCTATCTGATCAGACTCTACTAACCCAACGATTTTTTCTTTAACTTGGATAGATATAGGTAAGAAATTCTCCTTCTCTATATTGCAATATTCGATAATTAAATCAGCATACATTCCCTTTAAAGCATCATATCCCTTCTTCCCCACCACAAGTAATTTCACTTTGATATCTTGAGCCTTGAATTTAGCAATATCATTTCTTACCGATTTGGTTATCTGTGAATTAAAACTTCCGCACAATCCCCTCTCTGAAGTCATAACCACAAGTAAACAAGATTTTTTAGCACTATTATTGCAAAAAAATTTGGACTCGTTAGGAGTTAATTCCACAAATTTTGCATTTAGCCTGATATCATTCATAATATCACTCAATATGTTTGAGTAATCGTCAAAAGCTTCGGCTTTATCTTTTACCCTGCGCAACTTTGAAGCTGACACAACCTGCATGGCTTTAGTAATTTTTTTAGTAGATTTAATAGTTTTAATCCGATTCCTTAGATGCTTTAACCCAGACATAATTATATATACCTATTCCTATCTAAAAAATCTTTCAAAAACCTTTCTAAATAAGCCTTCAACTTTTCCTCAGTAGGAACCGTTAAATCCTTTTCCTCCCTTATACTCTTTAGTATATCTTCACCTTTTAAACGCATGTCATCAAGCAGTTCATGTTCAAACTTCTTCACATCTGTGGTTTTTATTTTCTCAAGATACCCCCTTACTCCTACATAAAGGCTTATTACCTGCTCTTCTATTGCAAAAGGCGAGTAATTAGCTTGTTTCAGCAATTCTGTAAGCTTAACACCGTGCTGAATCATCCTTTGTGTCGCAGCATCCAAATCTGAACCAAATTGAGCAAAAGATTCCATCTCACGAAACTGAGCAAGCTCTAGTTTAAGCGAACCAGCCACCTTCTTAATCGCTTTGATCTGCGCTGCAGACCCTACCCTACTAACTGAAATACCAACATTAACTGCCGGCCTAATTCCTTTATGGAAAAGCTCATTTTCTAAAAATATCTGACCATCCGTAATTGAAATCACATTCGTTGGAATATAAGCAGAAACATCACCAGCTTGTGTCTCAATAATTGGCAAAGCGGTTAAAGACCCCCCTCCTCTGTTATCAGATAATTTAGCAGCTCTTTCCAATAACCTGGAATGTAAGTAAAATACATCGCCAGGATAAGCTTCACGACCAGGCGGCCTTCTAAGTAACAAAGAAATCTGACGGTAAGCAACAGCATGTTTGCTTAAATCGTCATAAATAACAAGAGCATGCATGCCGTTATCCCTAAAATATTCACCTATAGCACAACCAGTATAAGGAGCTAAAAACTGCAATGGTGCAGGGTCAGAAGCGGTAGCCGAAACCACCACTGTATAATCCATTGCTCCAGCCTCTTCCAGTTTTTTAACTATCTGAGCTACTGTTGACCTTTTTTGACCAATTGCAACATAAACACAAAAAATCTTATCAGCTTCATTACCAGATAAGTGAACATGTTTTTGGTTAATTATAGTATCTATAGCAATAGTTGTCTTACCCGTTTGTCTATCACCAATAATCAGTTCTCTTTGTCCTCTACCAATTGGTATTAGCGCATCGATCGATTTAATACCAGTCTGCATTGGTTCATGCACACTCTTCCTAGGTACAATACCAGGAGCTTTGGTTTCAACTTTTCGATATTCCGTACTCTTTATTGCCCCCTTGCCATCTATTGGATTCCCCAAAGCATCTACCACTCTTCCAAGCATTGCTTTGCCAACCGGAGTTGTTAAAATATCACCAGTTAACTTCACCATATCTCCTTGCATTACTGTTTTATCGTCACCCATAATAACAGCACTAATAGTGTCTTCCTCCAGATTGAGCACCATCCCCTTTACTCCAGAAGAAAATTCTACCACACCTCCAGCTTGAGCATTATCGATTCCGTAAATTTTAGCAATACCATCACCTACAGCCACTACATAACCAACCTCCTGCAATTCAGAAAGCTGTTCCACATTACCAATTTCTTTTTTTAAAATTTCAGATATTTCTGATGGACTCAAATTCATCTTCTAATTCTCCTTAAAATTTTTAGTTTTATATTAGGCACTGTATCTAACATTTATCTAACATTTATATGCTAAACTCCCTAGCTGGGCAGCTCCATACTACGGCCACAATTCCGCTAGTACCTAACTCCTAGTCTCTTTTAATAGTTTTTCAAATTTATTAACCGCTCCGATTGTCGAAAAATCATAAAGTAAACTATCATACTTCATCACCACCCCACCAATTAATGATTCATTCTCAACGATATTAAATTCAATGGTTTTTTCTAACTTATTTTCTAAATATTTTTGTAAAACACCAATTTCTTTTTGACTAAGTTTTACAGGAGTCTCTAAAGTAACAAATTTAATACCATTAGAATTCGCAATAAGTTCGTGATATTCTGCTATTATTTCTGATAAAATTCTAAAACGAGCATTCTTTATTATCACTTTGAAAAACTGAAGTAAAACTTCATCAAAGTTAAATTTTTCATCGAATCTTAAAATCACCTTAATTTTATCCGTTTTAGAGATAGTCGGTGAATATAACACAAAACGCAGCAGCTCAGAAGTTTTAAGCATTTCAGCCAACAAACGCATTTGCTCTAACACTTTCTGAAGCCGCTCCATTGAATTTATATTTTCAAATAAACAGCTAGCATAATTCCTAATGACTTTCTTCTCTATCATAACAACCCTAAAACAAACATACCGCTAACAACCCACATCAACAAAGCATTTATCGTCAATTTTTTCAAGGAAAAAATCATAAAATTTAATACAAATTTTTATTATGTCTCAAACATGTTCTCAAAATTATCGTACGACAATTTTGAAGCAGCTAAAATCATCATTGATATAATTAAAGCAAAGTAACCATATACTAAAGAAAAATTTTCAGTATATTTCCAAATCAACATACAGAAAAAAGGTATCGTTGCAGAAAAAATCATGCTACCAAGCGAATGCGCTAAACTATACATCCTAACCCTAGCAACTACAGAAAACATAGATTGTAACTTAATTTGCAGGGGAATCATATAAATAGGCATAAAAACTACAAGAATTAACTGACAAGAGAACAAAAATTTATGCATTATACTTAACTGCGCTATCGAAATAGTAATTAAAACAGCTATAAGCGCTAAAAAAACCTGCTGATAGATAGAACGAGCTTTATCAGCCCACAGCCCAGAAACTATGCATGAAATAGCATAAGTACCAATTAAAATTACATTATTTTTAGCAGCTTCAACTGGTGAAATGATTCCAACCACATTACTTGCAAAGGTGCCAAGAAAAATAATCAAAAAATTATAACTAGCACCAATACCACCACTTAAAATTAAAGCTAACAAAAATTTTCGACTATTTTTAACTACTAGTTTTATGGTACCTAAATTAAATTCTTCCTGATGTATATTTTTTTTCTCATTATAATAATCACTTTCTTTCAAGTGACTTCTTAAATAAAAAACTATCAATCCTAAAATGCCACCTATTATAAAATTTATTCTCCACAACCATGCAACATCATTATTATAGGACAAAGTAAAACTATACATAGAAGCAGCAATTAACACTCCTATTTGCGCAAAAAAGGAGACCAACCCACTAACCAAATTTCTGTGTTTTTTACCAATTTTTTCAGCTATATAAACTTTTATGGTATCTACTTCACCCGCTAAACTCATTAAAAAAAACATCCTGCAGATGGTAACAATAGCTGCGGCAATAACTCCAATTACTTGATATTGCGGAAGAATTCCTAAAATCAAAACAGTGCTCGCTGAAATAATAGTAGTAATTTTAAAACAATATGTCCTACCAATTTTATCAGCCATGCGGCCAAAAATAATAGACCCTAATGGCTTGGCAATAACAGAAAAACTAAAGATCATAAAAAAATCTAGTAACTTGTCGCTATTTGAAGCACTAGGCATAAAATTACTAGCAATAGCAGCGGCTGAAATCCCAAACAACGAATAGTCATAATAACGAACAATAGTCGCAAAAAATACAATAAAATAAGACTTCTTGTTTAACTTAGTTACGGACATTACTGCTCACTATTCAACTACGCAACAGGTTTTATTAAACTACTTCTAGAAAGAATATATACCACTAAAGTAGATATTAAAGCAAAAAAAACAATATAAAACAAAGGAAATAGCAGTATTTTATGAATATTCATAAAATATAGCGATACATAGCCAGCCGTTCCAGACATTAACATTGAACCAATGGTATGCCCAAGACTTACGCCTCTATATCTTTCCTTGGTTTTAAAAACTTTTATCATAACCCCGTGTGCAAGCGCATTAAACGGAGCAACCGCTGCCGCTAGAGCTATGCTTGAAATCAGAATCAAATTCATCATCTGATAATTAATACCAATAATCAATAATGTAGCGGTAATAATTGTTAGCGATAGACTGATTTTTACAACCAAAACTTCGCCAAATTTATCAGCTAAAAATCCAGCTACCGGCATCGAAGCACCAAATACAAAAACTATAATCACCGAAATACTGGTAATTATAGTAGTAGTAACAGGAGCAACAATAGGTAAATATTGATTCATAAAAATAACTGATAATTGATAAGTTACCCCAAACCCGCCAGCAAACAAAATAACTAATAACAAAGGTATAAAACTATTTTGTACAAACTTAAAAGTTTTAACAAACTCCATTTTTTGCTTTGCTGTATCCATAAAATCTGGTGTTTCACTCAAATATTTTCGATAGTGAATGGTTAATAGAGCCAATGGCAATGACAACAGAAAAGGTATACGCCACCCCCATTCTGGAAACACAGACGACTTAAAAAAATTACTTACAACAATCCCAAGAAGCAACCCACTAACCCCGGTTGCTCTGGTAATGCTTGAAGCTGTATAGTGATATTTTTGGCCCAAATGTTCAATGACATAAATCGCTGCCCCATCATATTCCCCGCCAACAAAAAAACCTTGCGTAAACCGACAAATGATGAGTATATAAGCACTTAAAACACCTATACTATTAAAGTCAGGTAAAATTCCTATAGCAAAAGTTGGTATTGCAATACCAATAATTGTAATCTTCAGCGCAATTAGCCTACCATAAAGATCTCCTATGTAGCTAAATATTATCGACCCCATAGGCTTTGAAATATAAGACATAGCATAAATTCCAAACACATACATTAGACTGTCTAGTTTATCTAATTCTGGAAAGAATTTTGCCGCTAAAATAGCTGCCGAAAACCCATATAAACTATAATCGTAATATTCGACTATAGTTCCTAAAAATGCCCCAGCAATCTTCTTTTTTTTATTGACTGAAAATGTCATAAAACTTCTTTTGTTTTTGAATTTTTAACACTTTGAAAATCTTACTGCTTTATAAGCCTTTTTAGGGCTTCCTGTAAACCTAAAATTTCTATCATCTCAAAAACACTAGCAGATTTTGTATCACCAGCGATAAAAACTCTAACAAAATGCATCAATTCACCAAGTTTTAGACCATTCGCAAAGGCAATCTCTTTGAGCTTTTCACTAATTGATTCTTTAGAGAAATCGTCGATATCTTTAAGACCCATACACACCTGGTTCAAAAGATTTTCGTCTGTTTGCGCAATTACCTTTGAAGCTTCTTCGGTAAAATTAATTGGTAAATCAATAGTATAAATTGCAGCCATAGCTTCGAGTTCAAGTAACGTTTCAACTCTTGGCTTTAAAGCTGGTATAGCCTTTAAAATATTAACTTTTGACTTCTCTGAAATAACCTGTTTTTCTTCAATCAGATCAATTACCATTTTAGCAAGCTCTGCATCTTCCTTTTGTCTTAAATAATGAGCATTTAAGTGCTTCATTTTATTAAAGTCTAATCTTGCAGGAGCCTTGCCAAGACCTTCAATGCTAAACCAGTCTATTGCCTGTAATCGACTTATAATTTCATCATCTTTATGAGACCAACCAAGCCTTAGCAAATAATTACACAAGGCTTCTGGTAAGTAACCCATTTCTTTATAACTCTCAACCCCCAGAGCTCCATGTCTTTTGGATAGCTTAGCTCCGTCAGGACCGTGAATCAAAGGAATATGAACCATAGCAGGAATTTTATATCCAAGCATTTCGTATAACATTTGCTGGCGCGAAGCATTACTTAAATGATCATCCCCCCTAATGATATGAGTAATGGCCATATCATGGTCATCGACTACTACTGCTAACATGTAAGTTGCACTACCATCACCACGTAGCAAAACCATATCATCTAAATGGTCATTTTGCACTACCACATCACCTTGCAACAAGTCCCTTACAACCGTTGCTCCGTCCCTTGGAGCTTTTAATCTAACCACAGGCTTTATATCTTTCGGATAACTAGAAGGGTCCGCGTCTCGCCAAGGACTTCGGAAAATAAAATGCTTCTTTTGACTAAGAGCTTCTTCTCGCAAAGCAGCGATTTCTTCTTGTGAGGAAAAACAAAAATAAGCCTTACCACTAGCAACTAAGCTATGAGCAGCCTCCTGATGCCTTTCCTGACGCGCAGATTGATAAACTACCTCATCATCATGGTCTATCCCAAGCCAGCGAAGCGACCGAAAAATAGCTTCCGTCGCCTCTTTTGTCGACCTTTCTTTGTCAGTATCTTCAATTCTGAGAAGGAATTTTCCGCTATTATGCTTTGCAAATAAATAATTAAATAAAGCAGTCCTCGCCACTCCAATATGAAGATACCCAGTTGGTGACGGAGCAAATCTTGTAACTACGCTCATATTATTGATAATAAAATTATGAAAAATTTATAGAAGAACTATTATAACATTATAACAAAGAACTATTATAAAAAGGGAATTCTTACAAAAAGGCCATTTTTGCCAGAACTCCTAAGGTACTTAGGGACAAAGTGAGTATCCCAACAAGTAACCCCATCCCCCATCTCATATCCCTTTTTATCTCGGCGATCTCGGTTTTAACCTCGGCAATATCAGCTTTCAACTCTGCTTTAACCTCGGCGATCTCAGCCCTAACCTCTGCGATATCAGCTTTCAATTCTGCTTTAACGTCGGCGATTTCTCTTCTAACTTCTGAAATAGCAAGCTTAAGGTCACCCTTAGTTGCCAAATCAGATTGCGTTTTCTCTATAGTGATAGTCGCAACAATGACTTCCGCTTGATTTTCCGGAAGTCCGGCTGCTATTAAACTTTTTACCGCTGTATGGGTGTCTAAACTTTTCATTAACATCCTCTAATCCTAATTCTATTTTTTAAGCCGATTATACATTTATTTCTTTCTACAGGAAGGCAATCTTTGCTAGAACCCCAAGCATACTCAAACACAAAGTGAGTATCCCAACAAGCAATCCCATCCCCCATTTAAGATCTCTTTTTATCTCCGCGATCTCGGTTTTAACCTCCGTTCTAAGCTCAGCTATATCAGCTTTCAACTCTGCTTTAACCTCTGATATTTCTCTTCTAACTTCTGAAATGGCGACCCTAAGATCAGCTTTAGTTACCAAATCAGACTGCGCTTTTTCTATGGTGATAGTCGCAACAATGACCTCCGCTTGGTTTTCTGGAAGCCCGGCTGCTATCAAGCTTTTCACTGCTGTATGGGTGTCTAAACTTTTCATTAACATCCTCTAATCCTAAATTATTTTGTACATCATCTCTACAGAAAAGCAATCTTTGCTAGAACCCCAAGCATACTCAAACACAAAGTGAGTATCCCAACAAGCAACCCCATCCCCCATTTCATATCTCTTTTTATCTCAGCGATCTCCGTTCTGACCTCAGCGATAGCAAGCTTAAGGTCGCTTTTAGTTACCAAATCAGACTGCGCTTTTTCTATGGTGATAGTCGCAACAATGACTTCCGCTTGATTTTCCGGAAGCCCAGCTGCTATTAAACTTTTTACCGCTGTATGGGTGTCTAAACTTTTCATCAACATTCTCTCATCCTAAATTATTTTGTGCATCATCTCTTACAAAAAGGCAATCTTTGCTAGAACCCCAAGCATACTCAAACACAAAGTGAGTATCCCAACAAGCAACCCCATCCCCCATTTCAGATCTCTTTTTATCTCGGCAATCTCGATTTTAACCTCCGCGATCTCCGTTCTGACCTCAGCGATAGCAAGCTTAAGATCGCTTTTAGTTACCAATTTTGTCCCAAATTACATTTTGAATTGATTATACACTATTAAATTCAAGATTTCTAGACTTAAAAACTTTTAAATTCATCGGCTCTTTCATTGTTTCCATAGTAAACCATACATTTTGGTTTGGAACTAAAAATTTAAAAATCATCGTTTAGATTGATTTTAAACCAAATCAATTGTATTATCCGTCTTAGTTGAAGATTTTTATCGAAATACTTAATTAATGTATGTGAGGTTATAATGACTATATTCATAGGAGAACTTGCTCCGGATTTTACAGCTAAAGCTGTAATGCCAGATGATTCTATAGATAACAATTTTAATTTAAAAAGTTACTTAAAAGGCCATAAAGGAATTTTATTTTTTTACCCTTTAGATTTCACTTTTGTTTGCCCTTCGGAAATTATTGCTTTTAATAACAGACTTGGAGACTTTACAGCAAGAGGTACAAGAGTAATTGGTGCAAGCGTTGATTCACATTTTTCGCATTACGCTTGGAAATCGACTCCTGTTAACAAAGGAGGCATAGGTAGTATACAGTTCCCTATAGTTTCAGATTTAAACAAAGAGATTTCTATAGCCTACAATGTTTTGAGTTCTGAAAGCATATCTTTTAGAGGCACGTTCCTGATAGACGAACATTTTAAAATAAGGCATTATCTGGTAAATGATTTTCCTCTTGGTAGAAACATAGATGAAAATTTAAGACTAATCGATGCTCTTGACCATCACAACACACACGGAGAAGTGTGCCCTGCTGGTTGGAAGAAAGGTTCGCAAGGTATGAGTCCGACAAAGCAAGGTGTAGCGGATTATCTCACTTCAAACGCTGAAGGATTATAGCTTTATTAGTGCTTTTTAGTTGATTTAGAGTTTATTTTAAAGTCAAATTGTAAATATTAAAATATACTTAACGAAAACCTTGAACTTAAATTCAACTAAAAACTAGATTTTAAATAAAATATGTTTGAGAATCTCTTTACAAAACAAAAATCTGCAGAATATTCTAGCGAAACTATTGATATATTAAGACTGATTAGAAGCGAAAACGTTGGACCAAAAACTTTTTTTAATTTAATAAAATTTTTTGGTTCAGCTAGTAACGCTCTTGAAAATATTCAAGAATTTTCAATAAAAGGCGGCAGAGCAAAACCTATTAAATTATACTCAAAGGAAGCGGCTTTAAAAGAAGTTGAAGCCTTAGAGAAAAATGACAGTTACCTGATAACTTACAAAGATTCAAATTATTCAGAGCTACTTTTGCAGATACATGATTATCCACCAATATTATCCTACAAGGGAAATATATCATTATTAAATCACGATAAAATTGTTGCGATAGTAGGGGCTAGGAACAGTTCGATAAATGGACAAAATTTTGCATCTAAACTAAGCAAAGATTTAATAAAAAATGGATATATAACGGTTTCTGGAATGGCAAGGGGAATAGATAGCGCTGTCCATTCAGCTGGTACAGAAAATACAATCGCGGTTCTTGCAGGAGGAATAGATCACATATACCCTCCAGAAAACAAAAATTTGTATAAATCGATAGCGGAAAATGGCCTTATTTTGGCTGAGTTAGCAATAGGCTCTAGTCCTTTAAGCCAACATTTTCCACAACGTAATAGGATTATATCCGGCTTAGCTCTTGCAACGGTGGTAATTGAAGCTGGCTTAAAGTCTGGCTCATTAATCACAGCTAATTTTGCATTAGAACAAAACAGAGAAGTTATGGCTGTACCGGGTTTTCCTCTTGACCCTAGATGCATGGGAAGTAATCAATTAATAAAAAATGGCGCTGTTTTAGTGGAATCTGTTGATGACGTACTAAGAAATATGCTATCTAAAAATAGTGTGAAGAGTTCTTTAAAAGATTCCTCGACTCAGACAGAAAATTTTAGTATTTTTATGAAAAATGATATAAACATAACAGACAAAGATCGTAAATCAGTATTATCTCTGCTTTCTGCTTCACCTATAACTTTGGAAACAATAGCTAACGAATTAAAGCTGGACTTACCAATTTTGTATACTATATGCTTAGAGCTCGAATTGGCTGGTAAAATTACTAGATCCAGTGGTAATAAAATCTCGTTAATATATTAGATAATTTATTTTTAATTTTTAGAAAAACATGAAACTCGTAATTGTTGAATCTCCTGCTAAAGCCAAAGCTATAAACAAATATTTAGGAAGTAGCTATAAGGTGATAGCTTCTTTTGGTCATATTAGAGAATTACCATCTAAAAATGGTTCTGTCCTACCAGACCGTGATTTTGAAATGAAATATGAAATTTCTGAAAAAGCTAGCAAATATGTTAACGAAATAGTGAACGCCGCTAAAAAAGCAAGTGATATATATTTGGCAACCGATCCTGATCGCGAAGGAGAGTCTATTTCATGGCATATAGCAGAAGTTTTGAAATCAAAAAAGATAGTAAAAGATGAAAGCAAATTTAAACGCATTGCTTTTAATGAAATTACTAAGAAAGCGGTGTTAGAAGCGGTTGCTCACCCTAGAAGCATAGATAACGATCTAGTTAACGCTCAGCAAGCTCGCAGGGCATTGGATTACTTAGTTGGATTCACTTTATCTCCTATTTTATGGAGAAAATTACCTGGATGCAAATCAGCCGGAAGAGTTCAGTCTGTTGCTTTAAGGCTTATTTGCGAAAGAGAAGATGAAATAGAAAGATTTATCTCGCAAGAGTTCTGGGATATTTCCTTGGATTTACTAAACAGCAAAAAGGAACCTTTTTCTGCAAAATTGACTTATATTGACGGAAAGAAACTAGAAAAATTTTCTATCACCAATCAAAGTCAGGCTAACAGCATAGTTACTGAGCTAAAATCTAAAAGCTTTTTTATTTCGTCTATCGAAAAGAAAAAGCAAAAAAGGAAACCCCCTGCTCCATTCATTACTTCTTCTATGCAGCAGGAAGCATCTAGAAAACTTGGTTTTAGCGCTAAGAAGACTATGCAAATTGCTCAAAAACTGTATGAAGGAATAGACATTGGCGGTGAAACTACAGGTCTTATAACTTATATGAGAACTGATGGTGTAACAATTGCAAGCGAAGCTGTGGAAACCATTAGAGCGCTAATAGAGCAAAAATATGGTGATAAATATCTTCCAGAAAAAGCACTGATATATAAATCCAAGTCGAAAAATGCTCAAGAAGCACACGAAGCTATAAGACCTACTAATGTTAATTTAACATCTGAAAAACTGGCAAAATCTCTAGATAAAGATCAACTAAGGCTTTACGACTTAATTTGGAAAAGAACAGTTGCTTGCCAGATGGAATCAGTAATAATAGACATGGTGGGAGCGGACCTTAGCTCGGAGGATCAAAAATTTGTAGCACGCGCTACTGGGTCTACTATCGAATTCGATGGTTTTTACAAAGTTTATCAGGAAGGATTTGACGACAAAAACGACGAAGAAAATAGTAGGATGTTACCTCAGCTTATTGAAGGTGAAAATATTACAACTAAGAAAATCACTCCTGATCAACATTTTACCGAAAGCCCACCTAGATATTCTGAGGCAAGTCTTGTTAAAAAATTAGAAGAATTAGGCATCGGTAGACCATCAACATACGCAACGATAATTTCTGTATTACAAGATAGAGGATATGCGGTAACAGAAAAAAAACGCTTTGTACCAAGCGAAATTGGCAGATTGTTGACAGCTTTTCTGATTGGATTTTTTGAAAAATATGTACAATACGACTTCACAGCAGAGCTTGAAGACGATCTTGACAAAATTGCGGGTGGAGGGCTTAGTTGGAAAGATTTACTACTTAGTTTTTGGCAAGGTTTTAACAGTAATGTAGAAAAAGTTGCTCCTCACAAAATGAGCGAGGTTATAGAATACGTAGCAAATGCGCTTGATTATCACTTATTTGGAGATAAAAACTCTCCAGAATATGAAAAAAACAAAAAATGTTCTTCTTGCAGCAATGGAAAATTATCTTTAAAACTTGGTAAATTTGGAGCATTTTTAGCTTGCACCAATTATCCTGACTGTACTTACAAAAAGCAGATCTCTAATGCTGTTGCAGAGGATGACACAGGAAATGATGCATCTTTACCAGATAATAAGAAGGATCTTGGTTTAGATGGCGACGGACTTCCTGTAACTCTAAAAAAAGGACCATATGGTTGGTATGTACAACTTGGAGAAGATGCTTCAGGCAAAAAAAAGCCAAAAAGAGCTCCTTTGTTGAAGGGTACAAATCTAGAAAACGTTACTTTGGAAAGCGCTTTAAAATTACTTAGCTTACCTTTATCTATTGGAATTAATCCGATTTCTGGAAAGCAAGTTTCAATAGGGATAGGACGTTTTGGACCTTATATAAAACACGATGATAAATTCGCCTCTATTCCAAAAGGTACAGATCCATTTAGCGTTGATTTAGGCGAAGCGATTAGAATCATTGATATAAAATCTCAAAAAGAATCGACGAATCCCAAAGCTAAAGCTAAACCTAAGGCTAAAGTTAAAGCCAAGACTAAGGCCAAACCTAAGGCTAAAGTTAAACCTAAGGCCAGGGCTAAAGGATCGGAAAAAACCTAATGTTGATAAATAGTCAAAAAAACTATGGAATTTTCAAGGATATGAAGTATTAGCAACTTTTTGCTAACGATGTTTAAGCATTTTGTGATAAACTAAATAATCTATGGATAGCTTTCCTGGACCGTATAAAATTATCGTTCCAGTTAAAAATCCCCAGTATAAATGTTCAACAGAGTCTAAATAGGTAAACTCTATAATTATTGTCATAAAGAGCAAAGGTATGGCGAAAAGTCTGCTAAATAAACCAACAACTATGAAGAATGGCATTATTAATTCCGTGCTCATAGCAAGATAAGTAGCTATCTCCGGATTAATAAACGGTACTCTATATTCATTCTCAAATAAAAATATAGCGCCCTTGATGTCAGAAAATTTTGCAAGACCTGAGTACCAAAAAATCTTACCAATCCAGATTCTCATTGCTAAAACTAATAACGAAAAAAGATTCACAGAAGCAAACTCACACAAAGCTATGTAACGTTTTCCGATATTGCTGCACAAAATACTATCAACTAGTTGATTCATCTCTTGACTCATCTCTTGACTCATAGTTTGTGCAATAAATTTGAGTTAGCATTTTGCATGATAAAATAAATTTAAAAATCTCTTCGAGTTCAATATAAAATTCCATCTTTCTTGCTTTTCTAAATGCAGCTCTTAGAGTTTTACCTTCAAAAAGAGACAACAAAAAATGCCAAGAGGATTGGCTAAGAGCCGCAGTATTGATTTTATCATCGACTCTGTAAACAATCAGATACGAATCTTCTTCTTGTAAATTAATTGTCTCATGACCATCATCATCTAGTAACTGTTGAATTTTTAGCAGAGGGAATTTTGACGTCATAAAAAATACTGAAGAGTTAAATTTTACTTTATATGACTCTAATTTTTCAAGATTAATTTTACTTAAATCTGATTCATCGACCAACTCTTCCCGCTTAGCATCATGACTTAAAGATCTTAACCATTCAAGTTTTGCAAAATCTGGTAAGTACTCAAGATGCTGGGTAGAAGGAAATTTTTTTAAATGATCTGGAAAATTAGCTCCAAATTTGCTGATCTTGCTTTGAGATGGAATATTAGTAAATTTATGAGAGTAAGCTAGCGCCACGCCTCTTGCGCACTCTTCTCCTATTAATTTCCATATTCCTGGATAAGTTATCCTCAAACTATTGATAAAATTCTCCAAAACTGTATAACGGTGAATTAAAAATCTATCCTTAGCGCTAATATCACCAAATCTTTTAATGAAATCGAGCTCTCCCAAATTCGCTGAAAAAATGGATTTTAATACTTTATCTTGAATAATTGTTAATTCAGAAGACATAAGCATAGGCCTCAATTTCTTGTAAATAGGAATTTGCTTTTTTTGCTTCCATTAAAAGCACGTCAAACTCAGGAATCTTCATGTCCCATTCTATCAAAGTATGCACCCCTCCAAAAAGCAACAAGGCTTTTCTGTACAAATCCCATACTTCTAACGATACAAGGCTATCGTGCGAGTCTAGTAATAGTTTTCTATTTTTGCCTATAACATTTTCAGAATAACCAGCAAGATGTATCTCCTTAACATGTTTTGGCTTAATATTTTGTAAATATTCCAGGCTAGACCATCCATTATTAAAGCTTGATACATAGATATTATTCAGATCCAGCAATATACCAGCTCCCGTAGATTCTGCTAATATATTTAGGAAATCATCCTCTTTATATGTAGAAGAATTATATTCAAAATAGGTGGAAGGGTTTTCTATCAATATCTCTTTGCCTAAAAAATCTTGCGCTTTATTGATATTGTCAGTAAACAGTTCTAATGACTCATCATTACAAGGATTCGGCAACAACTCCGGTAAAAAATGTTTTTTTCTAGTGCTCCAAGATAAATGATCTGAAATAAAAATTGGATTTACGATATTAATCAGCTCTTTTAATTGCTTTAAATGCTCAATATCAAGGCCTTCCACAGATCCAAGTGACATACCTATCGAATGCAAACTTACAGGATAGTCTTCTCTTATTTTCATTAAATAATCAAAAGAAGGGCCGCCGCAATTTATATAATTCTCGCTATGAACTTCAACCCAACCAACAGGAGGTTTTTGGGTGATAAAATCGTTGTAATGTTTTTGTCTTAAACCAACACCTATCAGCGGATCAAGCATATAATTCACATACCAGTTAATTTGAAATAAAAATCAAGTCCAAAAACGTTTTAAGATCATCTAATTTTGTTAAATGGTCAACGCTTTTGAACTTATAAAAGATAAATTTAAATTATTTTTGCGGTAAATCTAATTTAGCTTTGACCTCATCTGAAACACCAGAAAAATCACCTTTATTAATTTTATCACACTCTCCTTTTGGCACCATTATCCAAGCTTCACTATCGCCAGCTTTGTTTTGACCGCTACAGCTATTATTTTTGCTCGCACAATCACTTTTATGCTCCTTAACAATGCTTTTTCCTTCGGCATTAACTGCCTTGCATTTTTCCATATCACCCTTAGCTTCTTCGGCAGCATAAGCATTAGAAACCGAAAAAATAGCTGTAGCAAATGCTGTAGCTAATAATTTTGTCCTTTTCATAAATATACCTAAAATTTTAATTTAATTAAGAAGTTTAGCTAGATAACCCGACCCAGCTTAAGGAATGATACAACAGTACTAGTTAAGATTTGTACTAAATTTAGTTTAATAAATTACTTTTTATGAAATATTGTATGTTTTTTAGCACAAATATTTACCACTTTTCAACTTTTATTGTTACGTGGATAACCGCGCCAAACGAGGAAAGGGGGTTGAGAACAAGAGTGAATAACCCAAAATACCTATTTAGTGGCTTTTTCGTCACCTGGTAAAATATATTCACTAGGACCTCTCCATGGAGAAGTGAAATCAAAATTACGAAATTCTTGATCAAGCAGTACTGGCTCATAGACAACTTTCTCTAAAGCTGAGTCGTATTTCACCTGAACATGTCCGGTAACTGGAAAATCTTTCCGCAAAGGATGTCCTTTAAACCCATAATCGGTCAAGATGCGTCTTAAATCAGGTGAATTTTCAAAAGTGATACCAAACATATCGAATATCTCTCTCTCATACCAACAAGCTGCGCTATAGACAGATGCCGCGGAAGATATTGGATCATCTTCTCCCAGATCTGTTTTTAATAACAATCTTTTATTGAGTTTAAGACTTAATAGACTATAGACCACTTCAAAACGTTGCTTACGTTCCGGAAAATCAGCCGCAAAAAGGTCGTTAAGAATTGCAAATCTTAGTTCTTTATCACACTTCAAGAAATCAAGAAAGACCATTAAATCTCTTGATAATATTCTATAACCGACGATATCATCAACTTCGAATTTAATATATACTATTTTCTTCTTCTTCAAGAAGTCATTAATAATTCCTGTAAAACTCATAGTCTAATCTTTAAATTTGCTTGTTCTTTTTATTTTTCTTTGTAACTGCATCAAACCATAAATCAAAGCTTCAGCAGTTGGTGGACAACCAGGAACATAAACATCCACAGGTACTATCCTGTCGCATCCCCTAACTACTGAATAAGAATAGTGATAATAACCCCCACCATTAGCGCAACTTCCCATTGATATGACATATTTAGGATCCGCCATCTGGTCGTAAACCCTTCGCATTGGAGCAGCCATTTTGTTAGTCAACGTTCCAGCGACTATCATTAAATCAGCTTGCCTTGGGCTTGGCCTGAACAAAAAACCAAACCTGTCCATGTCATACCTAGAAGCTGCGGCTTGCATCATTTCCACAGCACAACAAGCAAGACCGAAAGTCATAGGCCACAAGGAATTTGCCCTAGCCCAAGCGACCAAATCGTCAACTTTTGTTAATAAAAACCCCCTATCTGAGAGTTCTTTTTCAAAAAACTTATCCTGAGATGCTAATGTTTCTGCCATATCTTATTTGCTCCTAATCATTTTACTCTCACTCCTATTCCCATTCTAGGGCTCCCTTTTTCCACTCATATATAAAACCGACAGTAAGCACCAATAAAAACACCATCATTGACCAAAATCCAATTATTCCTATCGATTTTAAATTAGTTGCCCAAGGAATTAAGAAAGCTACTTCTAAGTCAAAAATAATGAATAATATAGCGACCAAATAAAACCTGACATCAAACTTACCTCTAGCGTCTCCAAACGCATCAAAGCCACATTCATATGCTTTTAGTTTATCTTTTTGAGGAAGGTTTTTGGCAAGTAATTTAGGAAGAATCGTAATAATCAACGAGAGAAAGATTGCAATACCAAAAAAAACAACTATAGGCAAATATTCGGATAAAATCTTATAATCAGCTTGCATAAACTTAACAGAAATTCACTTGTACATATATTAAGTGCTACACCAAAGAGCTGCAATTAGCAATCAAATTCAATTATATAAAAATTTTTATAAAAATTCACATGTATTTCGGCACTAATTTTGAAATATGATAAATTATTAACAGAAAGTTTATTTGTTAATTATTGACTTAATTATGCAAATTGTTGTTTACTTAAACTTAATGCTAGGTGCTTCCCGTTCAAAAGATAAAAGATAGAAATCATGGCAAAAAAAACTAAACTGGAATTGTCTAATATTGCACAAAAAACTCTTGATGATGTAACAGGTCTAACTGGTAGGCTTAATACTTATCTCAAAAATATCAAAGCATCGAACCCAAATTTTAAAGATGAAAGATCATTATTCCAATCTGCTGCTATTAGTGTTTTAGAAGGTCTTGGAGCTGAAATTATTCATAATAATTTGCCAAATTCAGAAGTTGTTAATCTTATAGATTCGATAAATCGAAATACCAAAGCTTGTGTAAATTTAACCAACGAACCAAAAGAAAAAGAAAAGATAGAGTTTCACGCAGCAAGAGGTGAAGCTGCTCTTAAAGGGTTTGCACTTCCTTTATCTCTTGGTGGCACCTTAGATGTAGTAAAAGGAAAAATGACTAAACCTATAAAAGATGAAGATTGTCTAACTGCAATGGAAGCCACTAAGCAGGCTATGAAAGATCTGTGGAATCAAAATATACCAACAGAAAAATACCCCGAAGCATTAATTAACAAAACTGCTGCAATTCTTAAAGATGACTCAAGAAAATTTTCTAAAGAACAACTGTCGCAATTTAATGAGTTTATCACAAAGGGGGTAAAAGTACAAAACCCCCCTAAGATTAATCACAAGGAGCTTGAACTAATTAAAGATTCAACTTCAAGAACGGTGAATTATTTCATAAAATCATTTGACAGCAACACAGCAACCATTAAAAACTCTGAAAACCAGATAGACAAAATCCTAGAACAAAGTTTAAATGATTTGCAGTCACGAAGATATAAAGTCAGCGAACCTACCAAAAAATTATTAGCTGAAAATTTAAGAGAAGAGTTACTTAAATTAGATCCAGAATATCTAAAAACTCATAGCAAAGAACTATCAAAAGAATTCTCTGCGTCTCTAAGAGCAAATAGACCATGGAGATCTTTGTTCTCCTCAAATTATGAAATTGCAGAGCCTACCCTAAAACAAAGAGTAACATTAGCGCTATCCAAAAAGCATTTACCATTAAGCCAAACAGAGGCTGCTAACAGACTTAAAGAGTCGTCATTACAAGTTAAATCTAAACCTAAACTACCAGAAGTTTCAAGGATAGAACACGAGCAACGGAAACTTGGGCAAAGCAGCAAAACACTAGAAACCCAAAAAATTGTAAAAAACAAGAAAACACAGCAATACAAGAAACCACAGCAATCTAGCGCTGTTACTGCTCCGCCCACTGATAGTCCAAACAAGCGTAAGATGGTTGAAAAAATATCTTCAGAAATTGCAGCTAAAAGGAATAAAAGTAGTAATTTTTCTAGGTAGCATTTTATAGGGAATGAGAAATTTATTTTTGGTAGGTTATAGCTATGTTTGATCAAGAACTTTTGGAAATGGTGAAGAAAATTAAAGCTGAGGCTGTAGAAAAAAACTATAAGATAGCAGTCGCTGAATCTTGCACTGGTGGATTAGTTTCTTCCTATTTAACATCAATTTCTGGAGCTTCAAGCTATTTTATTACAGGAATAGTTAGCTATTCAAATGAAATAAAAACTAAATTGCTAAATGTTCCAGCTGAGGTTTTAAGTAGATCTGGAGCAGTATCCGAAGAAGTAGCCAAATACATGGTTAAAGGAGTTCAAAAGCTCTCTAATGCTGATGTTGCACTCTCAGTAACTGGTCTTGCAGGACCAGATTCAGACGAAAGTAATAATCCTATTGGTATGGTGTGCTTTGGTTTATATAAAAACAAGGAAATTTTTACTAGCATTCTTTACTTTTCAAGGAACAGAGATGAAATACGTCACCTAGCTTGCTCTCATGCATTAACTTTAATACTGCAAAATTTATAAATAATAATTATTTAATACTTAATTTATGCTCTCCCAAGCTTAAGAGACAAAAATACTTGAAAAAATGGATAATATAAACTAGACTAACATGGGATTGATAGCTAATATACCTATCGTAGTTTAATTTTAATCTATTTAAGTAGTTTTTTATGGCCAGAGTAACAGTTGAAGATTGTATTGAAAAAATTCCTAATAGATTTGCTTTAGTAGGAATCGCTTCCCAAAGAGCAAAAGCAATTAATTGCGGTTCACCAATAGTTGTTGAGCGAGATAATGATAAAAATGCAGTCGTAGCTTTGCGTGAAATAGCTTCTGCCAAAATAGATATTGACCAACTATATGAAGATTTAGTAGCCAGCTTACAGACCCGTAACAAAGTGGATCTTATAGAAGAGGAAAACTTGCATGCTGAAAATCAAGACAATTTGCCAGAAGAATTGGATTTAGACAACTCTTCAATTTCTTTATTTAACGACGATTTAGATTTAAGCAATGCTGCGTTTGATGATAATATAACAGACGAGGAGCAAGATAAGTAGTTTATAAATCTTTTGACAGAGATTAGTTAACTTGTTAATATTCATGAAGTGTATTTTTCTAGCGTTGATTAAATTTTATCAATTTTTTATTTCTCCATGGCTGGGAAAAAATTGTCGGTTTGACCCAACTTGTTCAGAATATGCATATCATGCTATAGATAGCTACGGTATAATAAAAGGTTTAATTCTTGGCTTTAGAAGAATTTTAAGGTGCCAGCCTTTTGCCAAAGGTGGCTATGATCCATTACCTAAAAATACCAATGAGTAATTTAAACAGTGCTGATAAATCTGAGTCCACAAAAAATATAATCGGAAGAGATTTAATCAAGTCTCATTTGGAGGACGCCCCAGAGCATTCTGGAGTTTACAAGATGTTGGGCGCTGACAAAAAAATTATATATATCGGCAAGGCTAAAAACCTAAAAAATAGACTAAAACAATATAGCAGTGGGGATTTAACTTTAAAAAATCAAACCATGATTTCACTAACGCATTATTTAGAATATAGCGTTACAGAATCTGAATCCGCAGCCCTTTTGCTCGAAGCTCAATTGATCAAGAAATTCAAACCTAAGTTTAATATTTTACTTAAAGATGACAAATCCTTTCCATACATAAAACTTAGATTAGACAATAATTTCCCACAATTACTGAAATACCGAGGAAAAGATTTCACGGATGGTCAATTTTTAGGCCCCTTTGCTTCAGTAAAACAAGTCGACGTAACTTTGCTTGAGTTGCAAAAAATATTCAAATTAAGATCATGCTCAGATTCATATTTTGCCTCACGAAAAAGGCCTTGCTTGCAATATCAGATTAATCGTTGCTACGCCCCGTGCACCGGCAAAATTTCTAAACAAGATTACGACGAATTGGTAGAGCAAGTAAAAGAATTTTTGCTAGGAAAGAATAAAAGGCTTCAAGAATTTCTAGCTCAAAAAATGCAAATTTTAAGCGATGAATTAAAATTCGAACAAGCCGCAGAAATAAGAAATCGTATAAAAGCACTGAGTTATATTCAGTTAAAATCTGAAGGTTCCGGATTCATCAAAGATACAGACTTAATAGCTTTGGCAGAAAGCAATGGGGCTTATAGCTCTGATCATCTATATTGCATAGAGTTATGTATCTATAGAGCTGGACAAGCTTGTGGAAACCAGGCTTATTTTTTAGAACATACCCAAGAGGGATCCATTAACGAGATAATGGAAGCATTTATAATGAGGTTATACCAAGACAATGTTCCGCCTCAAAACATAATTCTAAGCCATCAAATTGAAAACATTTCCAATATTGAAAAGGCCTTAAAAGAATTACACGGAATAAAAGTTGAGATATTAACTCCTAAAAAGGGTTTTGGTTCGAATAAAACCAAACTTCTGGAAGTAGCAATAGAAAACGCTCAGATAGCTTTAGAACAAAAGATCAAAAAATCAGTACAAAACTTACATGCTTTGAAAGAAGTGCAGAAATTGTTTAATTTACATAATATCCCAAATCGAATTGAAGTTTATGATAACAGCCACATACAGGGTAGTTTTGCTATAGGAGCAATGATTGTTGCAGGGTTAGAAGGTTTTGAAAAAAAAGAATACCGGCTATTTTCAATAAAAGAACAGGCAAAAAATCCTGTTGGCGGTGATGATTATGCTATGCTTAGGGAAGTTTTAACCAGAAAATTTAATAGATTAAAAACAGAACCACAAAGGCGTCCTGACCTAATGATTATCGATGGAGGACGTGGTCATATGAAGATTGTAAGCGAAGTATTAGAAAAATTTGGTCTTGATATTCCTTTTGTCTGCATGTCAAAAGGCA
>Ga0075154_10000794_pt1 | contig 24880 bp, 30 predicted proteins | sample JI71714BDNA_FD_70965 | JGI IMG/M metagenome (GOLD analysis project Ga0075154, IMG submission 70965) | Wastewater effluent complex algal communities from Wisconsin, to seasonally profile nutrient transformation and Carbon sequestration -... | ecosystem: Engineered > WWTP > Effluent > Algae...
GTAAAAGTTTAAGTAGCTTGCGAACAGAATCCAGAATAAATAAGGAAGCATCAAAAGTGATACCGCTCGTATCTTTGGATAGGCTAGGCAAACGAGTGCACCGACCAGAATATCCATGAGCCCCAAAACTACAAGGGAAAGTCCGGTAAAATGGAAACCGAAAAACAAAGGCGTCCAGCTCCAATTTAAGATGAGCTGGGTCACGTATAAGGTTTTGATAACACTGAGTCTAGGCAATGATGCCTCTCGCCAAATAAGCCAGCCGCAGGCGCCAATAATGCCGTATAAAATAGTCCAGGCGACCGGGAATACATAATTCGGCGGTGTCAGGTTTGAGCGATTTAATGTGCTATACCAAGCACTAATCTCTGGCTTGGTTAAAGAGCCAATTACCCCGCCAATTGCGATCAGGCCTAGGGTCCAGAGGATTAAAGAAATATTATAACTTTTCAAACTCATAGATTAAACTCACATTTGTATCTTGAATTCCCATATGGCCCCTTAAATCCATGACAGATAAAACCTGATTTAGCATAAAAATCTACCGATTCCGTGTCTGTTTCAGCAATAATTCTATAGCGCTCATAACATTTCTTGAGGAAGTCCAAAAGCAAAGTTCCAATACCTCGTCTTTGGAAATCTTGGAGCAAGGCAATGTGGCGAATGGTAATGACCTCACTTGCTTTACAGAATCCTAAAACTCCAACAAGAATATCACCTACAAAGGCGCCTATGATTTCATGGTCTATAGCCCCGTAGCTTTTGATTACTTCTAGAATTTTCGCCTTCGAAGGATTACCAATTGCGCTGGTAATGACCGAAGGTAGTCCGGGATTATCAACCCTTATATGTTTTATGGTAATTTTATCCATTCATCACCTCATCAATAATTCGTTTCTGTAAGCATGCCTCAGAGCTGTTTTTATCTACAATTTGGCATAGCTCAAATGTTGCTTTCCAAAGTACCCAGGTGCAGGTTTGGAGCAAGGTAGATTGATCAGGAGCTATTTTCAGTAAAAAAACATTTTATATTTTTATTATATCATCTATTGTTAATCTACCATTTTCTTTATGAATTGTATTATATATTTTATGAAGATTATTAGCTTTTCTTGTTGGAGAACAAAGATTTACGTAAGGTAATTGCCTGGTATCAATTACAGTTAAAACAGAATTTAGATCATAATTTTTCTTATATTCCTTTATAAAGGATTCGTTACCTAAAATAGCTTTACCTTTTAATTTCTCGTTGTACTTAGGGGCAAAGTATTTAATTCAGCATGCTTCCATCAGATCTACTATTTTTTTGATGTTATGATTTTTCGTTAAATCTTTTAGCTCTTGTAAGCTATTATTCTTTGTATATTTAGAGTCAAAAAATTGACCTCCAGAAAAAGCGATATTATAAGGAGCTTGAATAGTGCAAAGTATTATAAATATTTCATGATGCGGTTCATGTTCTAAAGTGTTTGACAGTATTGTTTGTAATTGATCATGCCCTTTACCGGTTCTGATGAATGCATTTGATTTTTCTTTCTTTCCTACGCTCTGTCCAATATACAGAATTTCATAATCCATAATACTATGATTAGAAAATTGTAAAAAATCATTGTACGGAATGGAGGAAAATATAGGGAATATAAACTCTATGGGCACAGTTCGAGATGAATTACTAGGGTAGTATATAGTGATTTTTGATTTATAGGTTTTATGTAGTTCAAATCCTATTGCGTTATTGAAATAGCTATTATAATTATATAAAGCACCAATTTGTTTGTACGTTTTATTTATACTGAATAATTCAAATCCGATTTGTAAAGTATTTTTATCGAAAAATAAAGTATCAGGGATAAAATTAAACCTAGGTTTTTTACATATAAAGTATAAATGAGTGTTATTTATTATTTCCTTTTGCTGTGGCAATAGATTTTTTACAAAATCTTTTCCATCACTATGTCTCAATATAGCGATTTCTTTCGTCGAAAGTTCAAGAAAATTTTCAAATAAAAACTTTTGATGAATATTCATTATAAATCCTCTATATGCGATCATCCTGTAGTTGTTTTTCTATTGTCATTATCGGCAGATTAGAATATTCTGGAAATTGCTCTTCTATAAGTTTGCGTGCAAGATGAATGGTTGGCATAATCGATTTGTCGTTCATAAAATGATCTCCAAATAAGGAAGATCCTTTTCAGAAAACATAGAATAGGTTTGTAATTCAGCTAATGACCCATCATACCTTGGCCAGCCACCTTTTTGCGCATATTCAAGCTTAAATCCTAGTTTTAATGGAACTTTGGTTGAGGCTATATTTTCAGCATCACAGTATATTTCAAGCTTTTTAGCTTTAAGAACTTTAAACGCAAGCAATGCCATAGCATGTGCTGCTTCTGTAGCATATCCCTTGCTCCTTTTGCTTTTGCATATAAAATAAGAAATACCAAACTGCGGAATCATCCAGTTAGCTTGGAATGATGGAAAGGCGCACCTTCCGACTATTTTGTCAGTCTTTTTTTCTATAATGAGATAACGGATAAACTCCTTTAGAATAAAATCAGCATGATGCCTGCGACATTCTTCTTCAAGTGTTTCAGGATTGGCGATATTTGGAGACCAATTCAGCCACTTTACATAGTCTTCATAACCATCACTAATCGCTTGATGCAGTTTTTCACCAAATCCTGCTTTTGGCATTTGTAGTTTTAAACGTGGCGTTTGAATAAATTCTGGCAGATCGATTAGTAATTTACTCATCATCACCTCCCAAATCTTTTGCAAGCTCAGCCTCTAACTCTTCAATCGTTGGTAATGCGGTTTTGAGATTTTCAGGTAGTGCGTCCTCTAGCCTATACTCGGCAAGCCCTATAGGCTTTGTCATATCACGTAGTGCATATTCAGCGATCACGCCAACTTTTGAACGGCATAAAATAAGGCCAATTGAAGGGTTATCACCTGGCTGACGCAGCAGATCATCTACGCTCGATAGATAAAAATTCATTTTCCCTGCATATTCTGGCTTAAATTTTCCTGATTTTAACTCGATCACCACAAAGCATCGTAGCTTGATATGGTAAAATAACAGGTCAATGTAGAAATCTTGATCTTCAATTTCAAGGTGGTATTGCCTACCTAAAAATGCAAAACCCTCACCAAGTTCAAGAAGAAATTTTTCAATATGCGCTACTAACCCCTTTTCTATCTCCCGTTCATGGGCATTTTTCCCAAGGCTAAGGAAGTCAAATAAATAAGGATTTTTCAATGTGTTTTGTGCCAAATCAGACTGTGGAGAAGGCAATTTATCGTTGAAATTTGTAACTGCACTACCTTGGCGTTTAAATAGATCGGTCTCGATTTGCATTGATAAAATATTACGTGACCATCCGTTAGTTCTTGCTTCATTGATATAGAACATCCTCTTACCTTCATCTGAAACAGAATACATTATTGTCACGATATGTCCCCAAGGTATTTGTGCAACAGCTTGTTGCACAAATTGACTATCCGGATATTCTGCCGCAAATTTGCGCATATATTTCAGATTTCTTGTAGAGAACCCTTTCATTTCCGGGAATTCAGATACGAGATCTTTCGATAATTGATCAATAACTTTAGCGCCCCAACCTTGCTGCTCCTGCGCCTCAAGTATTTGCATGCCGATATGATGATAAAGCAGAATGAGCTCACGATTCACCGATAAAGCCGCTTTATACCTTGATGTGCTAACCCGCTCCTTTAGATCGGCAAGAAATTTGCTGTATTCCCCGTTGATAATGTTTTTAGTCATAGTGTTTTCCTCAAATATAATTTCATGCCTTCATGGCTTGGGATATTATGTTTATTAATTTTTGCTTCATTCCTCATTCTTTGATAAAAAGATAATATTGCTCATGCCTCGTCAGCTTGTGGGTTGATATTGACTCTGTGCTGATGCATGTAAATGATCTCCTTTGAAATAATTTAATTCTGGTTTCCCGCCTGCGCGGAATGACATACAAAACGTACTGTCTACGCATAGAATATATTTGCGCGAAAACCCAAACTATGTCAAGATGAATCCGTTTTTATCAAATATTAAGGAATAAATGAAAATGCAAAAAACAATGATAGCGCTAACAGAATTAAAATTGGTCGGCATAACTACGAGAACCAATAATTCTCAAATATTTGAAAAAGATCCGAAGGTTAATAAAATTGCAGCTACAGTCCAGAAGTATTTTCACAATGGATTAGCCGAAAAGATCAAAGATAAAAAAAATCCTGGAACAACCTTCTGCGTTTATACCAATTACGAAAGCGATGTAAATGGTGATTACACGTATTTTATCGGTGAAGAGGTGACCTCTTTTGAAAACATAGATAAAGAATTTGAAATGCTAACAATACCAGCTCAGAATTATGCAAAATTCACGAATCAGCCAGGACCAATGCCTGCTGTATGCATCGATATGTGGCAAAACATATGGAAAATGAATGCTGATGATTTAGGCGGCGCTAGAGCTTATATTGCAGACTTTGAAGTCTATGATGAGCGAAGTGGCGATCATAACAACGTAACGCTCGATATTTATATTGGAATTAAAAAATGAGCCTTGAGCACACATCTAATCCTTTAAGTGAAGATATCGATTTTTTAACACAAAAAATTAATCAATCCGCCTACGTGCTTTCGCACTATGGCGTGATCAGTCACGACGAAGCTTTAGCGAAGGCGGACGGCAGCATTTATACAGATCAATTGTGGGTACATCCGGCTCATCGTAACAATGGTTTAGGACATCAACTAATGGAAGCTGTTCATGATTACGGCCGCAAGTCAGGATGCCGGATCGCAACCGTTGCCACGATGAGCTTTCATCTACCTGCGCTCTACGAGCTTCGGCAGACAAGAGGCGCTTTAGATTTTGCTTGTCCCGCCGTAGCTCTGAAAGAGCGAAGGAGGAAGAGGCCGGGGTATACGCAAAATTCTAACTGCCATTTTATGAGGAAGGAGTTATGAAGAAAATTATTGAAATCGTTCCCTATGACCCAAATTGGCCCCATATTTTTGAACAAGAAGCAGCGCTTATCCAGCGAGCATTGGGTGATAACTGCATGGCTATTCATCATGTCGGCTCAACGGCGGTACCGGGTTTAGCTGCTAAGCCTAAAATTGACATTATCGCAGTTGTCAAAGATTTGTTTTTTGATAAATCGCTGGTTGAGGCTATCGGGTATAAATATAGAGGTGGATTTAATATACCTCTGCGAAAGTGCTTCACAATAAGAACAGTTGATAGGAATATCAATCTTCATGTTTTTGAAGAAAACGATCCTGAAATTGAATTAAATATTTTGTTTAGAGATCATTTGCGCGAGAACCCTGCTGCTCGGGATGAATATGCGCTACTTAAATACAAACTGATTTCTCAAGACTCGAACCACCAGCAAAACGACTCTATTTATAGAGGATATACTTTGGGTAAGCATGACTTTATCCAAAATATCCTGCAAAAGTCTGGCTTCAAAAAGCACCGATTTGTGCTATGCACCCACACTTTAGAGTGGGAGGCTGCTAAACATTTCCGCGAGCACTATTTCTTTGGCCCTCACGGCATAGATGATCCATACACATGGACTTTTAACCACAAAGAGCATGCCCATCTTGTTTTATATCAAGGCGCAAGAGTAGTCGCTTACGCCCATATTCAGTTCTGGCCTTACAGCAGAGCGGCAATTCGTATTATCGTTGTTAATGAGAATAAGCGAAATCAAAATTTCGGAACTAGGTTTCTAGCGCTTATAGAGAAATGGCTACGAAGTTTAGGCTTTAAAAGCATTCATGCTGAATCCAGACAGAGCAGTTTAAGGTTCTATCTAAAAAATGGCTATACGAGCATGCCGTTTGATGACCCAAATGGCGATGAATGTGGTCCTCCTGATGTTCCAGTGGGTAAGTTGATATGAAAAATCAGATTCAAATTCGCCCCCTCATAGAAGAAGATATTGCAACTATTTTTGAAGCTTTCAACGCAATCGGCTGGAATAAGCCAGCATCCCTTTTTGAAGGATATTTAAAGGAACAAGAGCTAGGCGCGCGAATTGTTTGGGTGGCTCACTTCAAGGGCGAATTTGCCGGTTATGTAACATTGAAATGGCAATCTGGGTATCCGTCATTTAAAGCGCAAAACATCCCAGAAATTATGGATTTAAACGCACTGCCAGACTTTCGAAAAATGGGCATTGGTTCAATGTTGCTTGATACAGCGGAAAAAGAAGCTGCCACAAGAAGGGAAATTGTTGGCATCGGTGTTGGCCTATATGCAGGTGAAGATGTCAGCCTTCGCTCTAATGAGCTTCGACCTGATGACAATGGCTATGGACCCGCGCAAAGACTTTATGTAAAGCGTGGATATATCCCTGACGGCAAAGGCGTTACTTATAATTACGAACCAACAATACCAGGCAATAGCTATCTGCTTGATGATGATTTGGTGCTGTGGTTTTTGAGGAGGTTACCATAATAAGTTGCTTGACAATATTGTACCACAAACTGTACAATAAAGATATGGTAAATTATATAAAAAGAAGTTATGGAAATATATACTACAAGTCAAGCAAGACATGATTTATTTAAATTGGTTGACGCAACGAACCAAACTCATAAACCGGTTTATATAGTTGGCAAACGTAATAAGGCTGTGTTAATTTCCGAAGAAGATTATAGAGCAATGGTTGAGACATTGTATATTATGTCCGTTCCTGGATTGAAGGAATCCATTCTTGAGATGAATAATAAGCCTCTTGAGGAATATTCGGAAGATATAGATTTATGACTTATAAAATAATGTTTTCAAAAGCAGCGCAAAAAGATGTAGAAAAAATAAAGAATTCTAATTTGCATAGTAAGTGCAAAACTTTAATTGAAGCACTGAGAATTGATCCATTCACAAAAATTCCACCATTTGAGAAGTTAATTGGAGACTTGGATGGTTTTTATTCTAGGCGTATTAATATCCAGCATAGATTAGTTTATAGCGTAAATCAAAAAGAGAGTATAGTGAAGGTGCTAAGAATGTGGACGCATTATGAATAGTACCATTTTCCCCTACAAACTAATCGACTTAACCCACGAACTCGATAGCACGATCCCTACATGGAATGGCGGATGCGGTTTTAATCATGAAAATAAATGCTAAATTTATGAAAAAACTGCTTGACCCTATAGTTACTATATACCTTATCCTATCAAATAACGAGGTAAAACGATGGCACAATGGTTTGTCAAAACTTTGAGCAAGTTAACTGGTGTATCGGTGCAGACATTGCATCATTACGACCGTATTGATTTATTAAAGCCTAGCTTGCGACTATCCAATGGTTATCGCCTTTACTCCGAAAAGGATTTATTGCAATTACAACAGATTATCGCTTTAAAATTTTTTGGCTTTGAGCTTTCGCAAATTAAAGCATTACTCACTGGTAGTGCGGGAGCAATTGAACATTTTTCAGTTCAAGCCAAATTGTTGGAGCAAACAGCGATGACGATGCTAGATAGCAGCAAAGCACTAAAAAACATTATTTCTGAAGTAAATGACGATAAATCTATTCCGTGGGAAACTATTATTAAACTAATTGAGGTATATCGTATGACACAAGAACTTGAAAAAACATGGGCGGGTAAGGTGTTTACCCCAGAGGAACTAAAACAATATGCAAATTTTGAGGCCGGATTAAAAGCCAAATTCACCCCAGAAGATAAGAAAGTTTTTACAGCAAATTGGCTTAATTTGATTGACCAGGTAAGGTCAAATCTGGCTGTAGATCCTAGAAGTGATTTTGGTTCTAGCATTGCCAAACAAATTATGGATCAGGTGAGCAGTCTCTATGGAAAAGAACATGCAAATTTGCGGCATTCTATTTGGGAAAAAGGGTTCAAAAAAGGAAAAATGGAAGGAGATCGTGCTATTGAGCCAGAGATTGTAGCATGGCTTGATAAAGCTACGGATAATTATTGGCGTGAGCGGATTTACAGTTTACTTGATGAGGTAGAGCAAGGCCCTACACCTCTATTGAAACAACGCTGGAATGATTTAATGACAGAAATGTTTGGTGATTCTGAAGAGTTAAAACAGGCCGCTTATGCAGCTGGAGCTTCTAAGGATGACCCGCGCGTTGGACCCAAAGCAAAAGCATGGTTAGAACAATTTTTTAAGTTGTGATAATAATGGATCGAACGGCGGGTAGCTTTCTTGCCACCCGAAGCTCTCGCCACGGCAGAGCCGATAAGCGTAGCTGGGTTAGCGCAGGGTGGCGGACATGACAAATCATTCCGTTACTTTTATCGGCATGTTATGTTTGACTTATACGCTACTTATCGGCATAATAGATAATGCGAGAGAAACTGATAATGCTCGCGAAAGTTTATGACAAATGGGACGACGCCAGACCGCTTGATTTATATCCGGCATTTCAAAACTAGAAGTCTAAGCTGGAAGGATTGATCAGAGTTTATGTTTTTATGACTCGCTATCAGCCTCAAAAATCTCACTTTTCTTTTCCTCAAAAGGGCCTAGCGTCATAAAACAGTTCGATTTTAGAGATGAGCCGATCCGTGAACTCCATCATGACTGCTGCTCTAAAACTACCAATAGGCGGAAGGGTGACCATGTCATAGGCGAACATGATTTGATCGCCAGCTGTAAAGCGTGACCTGATCTGGATATCCTGCAATATTCTGCAGAAGTTTTTTGCAGCTGCAAGATCGGCTCCTTGCCGTGCATTTCTGCAAGTGGGGAGGTGAAATGCACATTATCATGCAGGTAGCCGGCCATCTTATCAAAATGTTTGGCAAGCATGGCATTGTAATAGCTTTCAGCAACGCCTAAGTTATCACTTGCTTCAAAAACGCTTGTGTTCATATTAAACTCCTATTATAGTATAAGCATGCTGATAACATATTATAAGGGAGCTGATATGTCAAGAGATAAAGAGGTAGGTGCCCCTTCAATTAATGTGGGGAGTTTGCTTGGGTACAAACTGAAAAAGACCCAGCATGCTTTGCGCACTTCTATGGATGAAGCGTTACGCTCTATTGATCTCACCACCCCACAATATGCGGTACTTGCACAACTCGAGTTAAAGCCTGGAGCTTCTAATGCAGCACTTGCGCGGGTTTCCTTTATCACAGCGCAAACTATGCATGGTATTGTCGCTAATTTAGAAAAGCGGGGTTTAATTCAGCGTAAAAGTGATGCATCGCACGGTAGGATTCTATGCACAGAATTGACTGATCAAGGTCACAAAGTTGTGACTCAAGCACATGATATGATTCTCGATGTTGAAGGGCGTATGCTAGCTACAGTAAGTCCAGAGCATCTGGTGCTTCTTGAAAAGCTGCTGCTAGAGTGTTTTAATAATTTGCAGTAGCGAGATATTGCCTCTACTAAATCGAGCCTCGATTGAATTTTTGAATATTTGGATCATTCATAATCATACAAATTTCTCTCTTCAGATAAAGGATAAATAGCCCATGGATGACTTGGATTCTCAGGTGGTCTATGAAAAATAGGCTCAGCGTTGCCAAGATCAATAATTGGGAGGCCTAAAATTTCTTGCACAACTGAGTAAACGCCCCCATGAGATACAATTAAAACTGGGCCATTATGCTCTAATGCCTTTTCTAGCCCTCGCTTGATTCTTGTTGAAAAGTCAGAGTAGTCTTCCGCTCCTTTGATATCTTCTCCGTTCCGCCAACCATTGATCCATAAACCGCTGCCTTTAAGTTTCCCTTCTTGCTCGAAGCAACATGCTTCTTGTAATTCAGCAATTTCAATGACAGGAGCCTTGATTTGCTCGGCAACGATATCTGCAGTCTTGCGAGCTCTCTGCAATGGTGAGCTTATAATCGTCGTTATGGTTTCATTTTTCAGCGATTCTGATGCACTCAAGCTTTCAGAAAAACCTAAATCGTTGAGAGAGACGTCTTGGCTGCCCATGGCTCTATGCTCAAGGTTCCAATCAGTCTAGCCATTCCTAAGGAAATAAAAAGGTTTAAGAGCAAGTCCTGTCATAATTCTTTTCGCAAATAAAATTTGGCCATAGGACCTTCATTTTTATATCCGATGCGTTTGTAAAATTCATGAGTGCCATCCTGAACACGTCTCAGACCAGAGGTTAGGTCAATAATGGCTGGTGAATGTTGTTGTGCAATACCTTCAACGAATGCCATGAGCTTTTTTCCTATACCCATGTTTCTGTGATTTGTTGATACAACGATCCCAACAATGGAAAAGCGTGTTGCATCTGAAATCAAATGATCTGTTGTTGCCCAAGCAACAAAGTCGCCTCGGCCATGACCGAGGCGAAAGATTTGCTATCAATAGCTTGCGTTAGAATAAGATATTAAGTTTTAGTGAACCCTGATGGCTAACGTATTTTTTCTTCATATAACTATTATAGTTAACAGATAATTCCATATTTTTACGCTCGAATGCGACCCCAGCAGCTAGATTAAAACCAACCTTGCTCTTTTGTTCATTACTAAGCTCATTAGTAAATTCCTGTTTAGCCCATTTTAATTTGGTTTTATTTTTTTGCTGAGTTTCATGAATTATTCCATCTAAAGCAAGACCAACCATAGGTGTAGCTACTATGTTTTCAGTCAAAACTACAGAAGTCATAACTTTACCACCAACCGTTGCAACCAAAGATTTATAAGATTTTGCGGCTATAGACATATTATAAACACCGCTACCAGTTTCACTATAACCACCATCGCGGCCTCTGCCATATCTCAGCCCTACAGTTGGTAGCACTAAAAAGTCGGTTGAATATTTATTAAAGTTAATTTTATAGCTAGCAGAGCTATCCAAATTAAAACCAGAACTATTAAATTTACCACTTGCAACTTTATATTCCGGACCTGTCGGAGTATTTGCAACTAATCTCAGACTTTTATTTACCCCATTACTTTTAATAAAGGATATAGAAGCCTGTAAAATAAGCTTATTAAAAACCGACTGGTTATAGAGAGAGAAAATGTGGCTATCAACATTCAACTTATCTTTCTGCGATTTAAATAAAGAATTAATGTTGCTATAAGTCGCGCCCATAGTTACATCATCATCTCCATCAAAAATACAATCAACACCGATGCTACCACCAGTAACTGACCCATTGTAACTAGGTCTTTTACCAACCTTACCTTGTTTGCTAGAGCCAAAAAGACCACTCGCCCAAACACCTCTTATCGGATTTTTAAATCCTGGTTCATCACCAGAAGAAATTCCAGTCTCTCCAGAAGAAACTCCACTTCTAGCATTCGCTACTATGCCACTTTGGTCTAAAGTTATATTAGTCATTCTATTGTCCAAAATCTTAGACACTAAATGCGCAGCATTAGTCACAGGGCTTTCCATAGATGCCGTTTGTTTTAACGTTTCCTGTGACTCCTTCCTCTGTTCCTCAGTCATATTTAATTGAGAAGACACAAACGCAACAGCTTGCGCCAAAGCAGACTTGTTTTCAGAATAAGTATCACCTTGAAGCATTACATCAACGATATCAACCGTTCTTGTTTTAGAGCTTCTTTCTTGCCCAGCTACACTAACTGTTTCAGTAGATTTCCAACCAATATTAACATTACTTTCCGATAATTGATTGATAATACTCTCAATATTACCAGTACTTACCACAGTTGAGTTAATTAAATTGTTTGCCTCTGACCCAATCTGTAAAATTGGCTCTACAACAGTAACAACTACAGGTTCTGGAGCCGCCATTCTAGCTGGTCTGGAATCCTCATAACCGTAATAATCTCCCCTACCCGGAGCTCTATTTTGCCCCTGATCATTGCGATCATTATTGCTGCTATTGTTATTATTGCTGTTATTGCTGCTATTACTGTTATTAGCAGATGTAGAAGAAGTAGCTGAAGAATTACTACTTGGAACTCCTGCAGCTTCCTCTAACAACCCTATTACGGCATCAGCATTCAACCTGTCTCTAGTAGCAGTTTGGCTAATATTTCTTAATCTATCTAGAGCTGTATTTCCTTCAGGATTATTCTGGTTTGCTAATTGCTGCAAGCGTTCCAACAACTCGGCAGAACGTACAGCTTGCTGGTCTGTAGCACGCTCGAACCTTCCAGATAATACCCCAACAACACCAGTTACCCGCCTAGCACGTTCAGGATCAACAGGCGCCGCAGACACCGCAACCGCGCGATCTGGCGATGAAGTAGCGGCAGAGCTTGCAGGAGCAGCAGAAGTTGACGCATCCATCGGCGGAGGTGGAGGGGGACCGTCACCGTCCATCGGAGGAGGTGGAGGCGGACCGTCATCGTCACCAGTTGTAGGCGCTGTAGGCGCTGCTGTAGCGACTGCCGGACTAGGGGTTGTTGTAGCTGTAGCGACTGCCGGACGAGGGGCTGGAGTTGCAGAAGCTACAGAAGCTACAGGAGTCGTTCTTTCAACTACTCTTACTACAGCAGTTGTTGGCATTGCTATTCCTAATCCACGTGCCCGGTCTGCTATTTCAGGAGGAATCGGGACATTTAATTCAGCTGCTTTTGTTATAAAATGACGCATTCTTTCAACTGGTGTTAAGGCATTTACCCTGTTTAGTTCAGCCCTTACTGCATTACCTCGAGCAGTGGGTACAGAATTTCCCTGATTATCAACGTTTGCAAGCGCTGTATCTGTTCGGAACCGGTCAGGAGTTATCTCTCTTTCATGACCATAAAGCCTTCGGTGCTCTCGTCGGTAATTTGCTCTTACTTGATTTTCAAACTCTGCAGTTATAGCTGCTTTTACGGAATTTTCAAAAAATGATAAGGTTCTTGCAGCTTGTTGTTCAGGGGTGTAAGTCCGGGTCCTTATAACTCTGTTAGCAGAAGAAGATCTTAAAACAGATCGAGCACTAGCTATCTCTGTAGCGCTAGCACCAGACCCAAAAGCATCCGCGATGGTTATGGTACTAAGCAATGCTGCAATGCTGCAATGCTTTAGTTAATTTACTTTTCTTCATAAATAATAAATATTGGTATTTAAATATGGTTTAAAACTGAAGGAATATACTACACCACCGAAGAAAAGTCAACAGATTTTAATTATTAGTACGAAATCTTTGGTTAAAATTATTAACTAAAGTTTACTTAACTGATTTACAAAAAATTAACTAGTTAGCATACGCTGTTAGTCTCTATTAGATGAAACCAAATACTAACTGACTTGCGACTTAACGACTAAATAGACATATTTAGTACTTTTTCAAATGCTTCTAGGAATTTATTGCGAACCTCTACTATTGTTTTCATAGTATTAGTTGCCTGAGTTGTAGCTGTTAATACATCTATCAAAGATGCTTCATTAATCAGAGATTTTCTGACTAAATCTTCTTGAGATACTAAAGTTTTTCTTACTTCTTTTACAGCGCTAGTAATAACATGACCATCTGCGCGTCCAATTGCAGCTGCGCCCCCCCCTCCTCCCGCTTTTGCATTTTGAATATGCTGTAAAATCTGTTCAGGAGACATTTTTGCAAAATTATTAAAATCTTTTTGCATTATTTTTTGAAAGCTAACTGCTTCGTTAACAACGCCTTCTTGCGACCCTTCTGAAACTTTAGGTTTGTTTTGAATTTGACTATAACTATTGTGAGCTAATAATGAAACGCTATCTATTGCCATAATTTTTATACTTGGCACTTTAAATAAGTACCAGCCTCCTTTTATTTCATTGCATCTATAGTTTTGTGTATCAAAGAATTACTTATCTCAATAACTCCTAAATTTGCTTCATAACCACGTTGTGCTTCACTAGCATCCGCTCTTTCAATCTCTTTGTAAACATTTGGGTACTTCACATAACCTTCAGCATTTGCTGCAGGATGACCAGGATCGTACTTCAAAATAAAATCAGACTTATCTACATCTACCTTTTTTGTTCTAACAACTTTGCTTTTTAACGACCTGTCATACACATTATCCACCAAAACTATCTTTCTCCGATAAGGATCCCCGCCAGCTTTTATAGATGTGGTATCTTCATTAGCTAAATTCTCCGCAGCTACTTTGAGTCTTTCAGCTTGGAAATGCCCTCCGCGAGCTGCAACCTCGACCGCTTTTTTAAGATCGTCTTCCAAAGCATAGCACGGCTTAATCAAAAAACCGGTCATTGTCAAAATATAAAACACAATTATAACTATTTTTTTCATAACCACTACTTACCAAGTACTGCTGAAATTAATGCATTCGTAGTTGAGTAACTTTTCACTGCCGTATTGTAATCGCTCTGATTTCGTGACAACTTAGTCATTTGCTGAGCTAAAGACACATTATTACCGTTTGGCTTAATCTCGTAAGGATCTTTTATCTTGCGGGATGTAAACCTACTTTTTTTAGAAGATGTAGCGCTACCGACAATATGATGATTGTTTGTTGTAGCAAGAAAAACCCTATCTGATGCGCCAGCTTTTGCTGATACTAGATCTTCATATTTTTGCGGTACTGATACATCTTCTGCTTTGTAGTTTGGAGTGTTTATATTAGCGATATTTTCTGACAAAACTTTATGACGAAAAGCTGAAAATTCCAAATAGGACTTTAGCAGATCGTTAGTATTAGGATTTCTATTTTTTTTTGCAGTATCAGGTGGGTTTAAAGGTAAGTGTCTTTTGTTGGCAGCAGAAACACTGTGGCCAAATAATAAATTACTTCCAATCAATAGAGCGCAAACTATCAGAAAAAATCGTAGCTTTTGCATAATTCATTCAATTTGACATTATCTCAAATCTGATAATTAACATATTTACTATTAAACCTCAATGCATTAAAGGTTTTTTATATTTATTCACATATAAAAATGTAAATTTCAAACAAAATGTAGCAAATTTAGCTCTGGTATCAAGAAAAGTTAATAAGGTTAATTATATAACTATTTGATAATTAATTGCATCAAATGATCCACAAACACTTTAAGCTTGCTGAAAACATAAGGAATTATAACTATCATAGAAAGATAGACCGCAATAATTTTAGGAACAAAAGTAAGGGTAGATTCTTGTATCTGAGTTAAAGCTTGCAGCAAGGAAATAGCTAACCCTACGACTAAAGCAACAACTAAAATTGGTGTTGAGGTTGCTATAAGTACATAAACTGCTTCTCTGCTAATGTCAGAAACTGTTCCTATATCCATAAAAATCCTTTTATAAATTAGCTTCACCTCTTTAGGGTTCTATTACGCTAGCCCTAATCCTCGTAAATAAATTCTTTACTACAATAAGGACATTGAACTTTACCAAATTTAGGGATTATGTACAAATATATTCTTGGATGGTCGTAAGGCGCCTCTTTACCCTGACAAACCACAGACAAAGATTTTGTTTTCTCAAATTCAGGTGCTTCCATATTAATTTCTGTTTTTTGTAACAATTTTAAATGTATAGTTGAGTATATCAACTATATTTCCTTTTTAAAACAAAATTTAAATGGTACTAAATTATATGCAAGACAAAGTAGTGTTAGTAACTGGTTCAACGAGTGGAATTGGTTTTGGTATAATTTCAAAATTTGCTAAAGCTGGGGCTAGACTTGTAGTAAATGGTTTTGCTTCAAGTGATGTTATAGATAAAATATCTCAAGATTTATTAAAGCTTGGCGCAAGTGATGTATTGTTTGACGGGGCTGACCTTTCAAAGCCAGAAGAAATCAATAATATGTTCAATAACATTATCCAAAAATATAAAAAAATCGATATTTTAGTGAATAATGCAGGTATGCAATTTGTATCCCCTATAGAAGATTTTCCAGATGAAAAACTAGAGATGATAATGCGAGTTAATTTGCTAGCAGCATGCTATAGTACCAAAAAATCAATACCATTCATGAAGGAACAAAAATGGGGGAGAATAATTAACATCGCTTCAGCCCATGGTTTAGTCGCGTCACCTTTCAAATCTGCTTATGTTGCAAGTAAACACGGTATTGTTGGATTTACTAAATCTGTTGCCCTAGAAGTTGCTCAGCACGGCATAACAGTTAATGCTATTTGTCCAGGTTACGTTAAAACTCCACTAGTACTGAACCAAGTTGCCGATACCGCAAAGGCAAGGTCAATGAGCGAGGAAGATGTGGTGAAAAATGTCCTACTTGCTGCTCAAGCTACTAAGAAATTTGTTGAAATTGAAGAAATTGCTGACTTTGTGCATTTCCTTGCTTCTAACAGTGCTGCTTCAATTACAGGAGCTGCTTTATCGATTGATGGGGGATGGACCTCTCAATAAATTAGTCTTAGTGATCGTATTTTACTGATGTATAAGCATAAGGTCGTGATAAACAAATCAAGGATGAACTTATGCTTAAAAATTATATCAAAAAACTGCGTCGTTCTTCTGAAAAAAAATCTAGTAACATACTAGATATTCCAGATTCTCTATTTTCTTCGGAAAATACAGTGAGTTACGAGCAATATCTAAATAACGTTGTAGTACATAGATGCGTTAGTTTAATCTCTTCTTCTGCTAGCCATGTTCCGTGGATGTTGTATAAAAATCATGGAAATAGCAGTGTTTTAGAAAACCACCCAGCTGCTAGACTTTTAAAAAAACCTAATCCGGAAGTCTCTGGTGCTGATTTTTTTACTGAAGTAGTTTCTAGTTTATTACTCCACGGTAATAGCTATATTTTTCTTGCGGGCTCTGATAAATCTATTCCGTCTGGAATGTATACATTACATCCAAAATCGGTGGAAATAGTCTCTCATCATAACAAACCTGTTGCCTATAAATATCGAAGTTTAAGTGGCGAAAAAATTTATTCTATCGATCACATTAGCAGAATCAGCCGAATCTTGCATTTGAAGAATTACAACCCAGCAAATAGCCTATACGGAATTTCATCAATTCAAGCGGCAGCTAAATCGATAAACTTATATGCCAAAACCTTAGAGTGGAATAAAGCTTTGCTAAAAAATGCTGTTAAACCAAGTGGAGCTTTGGTTTTTCAAGATGGTAATGGCTATTTAACCGACGAACAATTCGAAAGACTCCAACAGCAATTTTATGATAATTTTAGCGGATCCTCCAATTCTGGAAAACCTTTAATACTTGAAGGCGGGCTGAAATGGCAAGAAACTAATAATGCAGAAAAATTTGAAAAATTTCTTGAACTGAAAGATTCAAGCGCTAGAGACATCGCTATTGCATTCAATGTTCCTCCTCAGTTGCTAGGTATTAATGGCGACAACACCTACAGCAACATGCAAGAAGCAAGACTTGCTTTATGGGAGGAAAATATCATTCCGTTACTAGACAAACTAGCTGACGCTTTAACTAATTGGTTCTGTTACTGGTTTGAAGATGATCTATTAGTCGATTTTGACCGGGAGTCAATTTCAGCTTTAATTCAAAGGAGAGAAAATTTGTGGAATAAAATAGCTGGGGCTTCGTTTATGACCATCAACGAAAAAAGAGCTTTAGTGGGTCTTGGAGCACTCAAAGGCGGAGATGTATTGTAAATGACTATGAAAAATACCGTCAATAAGCTTTATAGTTTTATTGCTAGACTTATAACGCTTTTAGAAGATGAATTAGACGACTTAGGTAACAATAGATCTAAAAATGCTTTATCCATCAAAAAAAGCCTTACTGAGACTTTGAATAAACTAGTTATCGTAATCACTCAGCTAAATAAACTTAGTAAAGAAGATTCCGACGATAAGTATGAAATGATTTCTGAAGATAAAAACATTATCAAACGCTTTATCGAAAAATATAATTCTCAGAATTAGGATTATTATGGAATATGAAAAAGAACTTCTAGAAGCCGTTTTAAGAGAAGATTTTGCTAGCTTTATCGGCAAAGTTTTTAACACAATTAATCCTGGAGCAGAATATCAGCCAAATTGGCATATTGATTTAATAGCCGAATATCTTGAAGCTGTACGCCTTGGACAGATTAAGAGGTTAATAATCAATATGCCTCCCAGGGCTTTAAAATCCGTTTGCGTAAGTGTTGCGTGGCCAGCATGGCTGCTTGCTCTTAATCCATCTTCAAGAATAATGGTTGCAAGCTACTCGCTGATGTTGAGCATCAAACATTCAATGGATTCTAGAATGGTATTATCATCTAGCTGGTATTCAGAAATTTTTCCAAGAACTAAATTATCTAAAAATCATAATCAAAAAAGTAAGTTCCTAACTACGGAAAACGGATTTCGTTTTGCAACAAGCGTTGGCGGGTCTGCAACAGGGGAAGGTGGCGATTTCCTGATCATAGACGACCCGCACAATCCCACGCAGATTAATTCCTTAAAGATGAGAAATAGAGTAATTGAATGGTTTGAACAGACTTTTGTAACTCGTCTTAACGATAAAAACAAAGGCTCAATCGTACTTGTAATGCAGCGGTTGCATCAAGACGATTTATCAGCTCATTTAAAATCTTCCGGTAATTGGGAATTACTCAAAATTCCAGCATTAGCATCTAGCGATATTGAATATAAAATGCCTAAATTTTATAAATTATATAAAGAAGGGGAATTGCTAAACATTCTTCGCGATAAAAAAGAATTCTTGCAAAATCTTGAACAAGAAATTGGTAGCAGAAACTATGCTGCTCAGTTTTTGCAGGAACCTTTGCCAAGTAATTATAACCTTCTTTCTCCAGATAATATTCATTATTTCGACAAGATACCTGATAAGTTCGATTTCTTTGTTCATAGCTGGGATACGGCGATCAAAGTTTCTGAAAAAGCAGATTATACCGTCGGAACGATTTGGGGAGTAGTTAAAAATAAATACCATTTAGTACAGATGATTAGGAAAAAACTATCATATTCAGACTTGAAAAATGATATAGAAAAACAAATCCATAAATATAAGCCAAGATTTATTTTAATTGAAGACAAAGCGAGTGGTCAATCCTTGATCCAAGATTTAAAACTGGCAGGTTTTAGCGGCATCAAAGCTATTAAACCTTCTGTAGATAAAGTCACCAGATTTGCCTCAGTGGTTTGTTTATTTGAAAATGGCCGGGTACTATTTCCTACAAAATCTGCTTTCAATCGAGCATTAATTTCTGAGATCACTAGTTTTCCCAACAGTAAAAATGACGATATAGTTGACTCTATAAGTCAATTTTTAAACTTTATTAAAAAAGAAGATAATAGTAGCAACCACGGACGGATAAGGAGTTTATAGTTTTTTTACTTTAAGATGGGGATACTCAAATTGCAAGCGCTTCCTTACAACCAACACATCACGCGCGAGTAACTAACAGAAACGTAACCTCCCCATCTCCTTATCTCCTCCTTCTCCACCCCTTCTTTAATGATCAAATTTTAACATTTCCCAGTATTTTTCATAAACAACTATTGCATCGCCTACATCATCTTGAAACTCACCTTTTTCTTGAATCTCTTTCCCAGGATATATAGTAGGATTATTACGTATTTCTTCAATGATTAATGGTATCGCCGCTTTGTTAGCCGTAGCGAAACCTATCGTCTCACTTATTTCTTTTGCTATTTCTGGCCTTAATAAGAATTCTATAAACTCATATACTTCCTCTAAATTCTTAGCATTCGCAGGAATTGCCAAGCTATCCATCCATAGAATAGCGCCTTCTTTTGGATAAACATATTTTATATCATGATTCTCCAATGATGCCATATAAGCCTCTCCGCTATGATTTAAACCTATAATCACCTCTTCATTAATATAATTTAGCTTAGGAGAAGCAGAGTTGAACATCTTCACATTAGGCATCAAGGTTTTTAATTTTTCATAAGCTTGTTTTATGTGGTCTGGATTAGTTTCATTTCCGCTATATCCAAGTAGCTTAAGAGCAACATGAAATACTTCCCTAGCATCATCTGTAAGAAGTACTTTATTTTTATATTTAGGATCAAACAATACATTCCAACTATCAATTGGTCCAGTAACATATTTAGCATTATAACAAATAGCGCTACTACCCCATAAATATGGTATACTGTAGCTATTTTCAGGATCAAAAGGTTTATTGATCAGTTTTTCATCAATATTTTTAAAATTTTTCAATTTGGCTTGATCGATCTCCATGAGCAATTTCTCATTTCTCATTTTACTAACAAAATAAGTAGATGGAACTATTATATCGTAGCCATTTTTAGAATTGCTTAGCAATTTTACTTTAGCGTACAAACTCTCATTATTATCATAAGTAGAGATATTAACCTTAATACCAGTTTCTTTAACAAATTTTTCAACAACAGTTTCTGGTAAGTATTCAGACCAAATATAAACATTAAGTTCCCGTCCAGCCATGACTTCTAAATGAACAACGAAAAACAATATGACTAAAATTACGCGTAAATATTTCATTATACTTTTCTCCTAAATACAAAATGAGATACAAAAATTAACACCAAAGTTACACCAAAAATCATAGTACAAAGAGCATTGATTTCTGATTTTATACCAAGCCTTGTCATTGAAAATAAAGTTAAAGGCAGTACTTCAAAATTTGGTCCAGTAACAAAAAAACTTATTACTACATCATCCAAAGACAAAGTAAACGCCAGCAACCATGCAGATATAACAGATGACATAATCAGGGGCAATATAATTTTGCTGAATACCACCCATTCGCTAGCACCTAAGTCCTTAGCTGCATCTATTAAGTTTCGATTAAAGCTCCTTAAACGAGAAATGACTATAATTATTACAAAAGGTAAGTTAAATGTAATGTGCGCAAGTAATAAAGTGTAGAAGCCCAAATTCATATGCACCAAGTTAAATAAAATAAGCAAACTAATGCCCATAATAATATCTGGAGATATAGCCAGCACGTAAACTACAGACACAAAAAGCTTCGCTCCCCTAAATTTATACCTATAAAGCCCTAAAGCTGAAAGAGTCCCTATCAGGGTAGCAATAGAAGCAGAGAGAGTCGCTATCAAAAAAGAATTCTTAGTAGAGCTAATTAAACCACTATTTGAGATCAATTTCTTATACCAATCCAAAGTAATTCCTTGCCAAGCTGTACCATATTTTGAAGCATTAAACGAATAGACTATCAATACTACTATTGGTAAGTACAAAAATACATAGACTAATATGGAATATAGCCTTGCTAATCTATTCATTTTCTATACCACCACCTAAATTCCATAATCCTTTAACTCTAAACTACTACTTGGTAACGATTAGTGTCTTTAGTGTTTCTGGCATAAACTACCATCAACACCACCACCAAAATAGTAAGTATAGTAGCAATAGCTGTTCCCAATGGCCAATCTCGCGCCACTAAAAACTGATTTTTTATCAAGTTTCCAATTAATATCTCTTTACTACCGCCAAGAAGTTCTGGAATAAAAAACATCCCTAGAGTCCCTAAAAAAACTAAAATGCAACCAGCAGCAATGCCAGATTTCGTCAGAGGAATAATTACTTTAGTAAGGACATTAAATTTATTAGCTCCTAAATCTTGAGCAGCATTAATGTAGTTATGATCGAGCTTTTCAAATGCAGTATATAATGGCAATATCATAAATGGCAGTGAAGAATATACAAGACCAACAATTATAGCAAACCAATTATACAGCATTTCAATTGGCTCGTTAATCACTCCAACACCCAACAGAAAACTATTAAGCAACCCATTAACCCTAAGAACAAGCATCATCGCGTATGTCCTAATCAAAGAGCTAGTCCAAAAAGGAATTATCACCAAAATAAGTAAAAAATCTTTTGTAGATTTGTTTTTAATTGTATGGGAAATTATATAAACAAAAGGATAACTAATAACTAAGCAAATGGTTGTAACGCACAACGCTACGCTAAAAGTTTTTAAAAACACTTTTAAATAAATTTCGGAAGCTAATCTTTGATAATTATTTAGAGTAAAAGTAAAATCAATAAAATTAGCTTCATCTCTTGTTAAAAAACTGATCCCCATAACCCCTAGGTTAGGTATTAAGACAAAAATCGTCAACCACGAAATTATTAACAAAATTGTAAAAGGCCTAAATAAATCTTTTTTTATCATTTAGTTAGCACCTCCTTGTCAGCTATCCACTCAATAATTATTTCTGCCCCTTCTGCATAATCAGCCACACCTTCAGTTTTATTGTGAAATGATGTAGCTATTATTTTTTTGTTATTATTAAGAGTGATTAAGTAGTCAAGCAAAGCACCTCGATAACGGACTTCATTAAGCCTTCCCTTTAAAACTTGTGGATTATCAGCAGCTTCAGAAGCATTATGTGAATCTAATCTTAGAGGAGTTAATTTTAGATTCTCCGGGCGTAGTAATAATTTCACTTTATCGTTAATTTCAAACTTCTCTTCAAAATTACCTTTAACATTTTGTTTATTGGGCATTTTATAAAGACATTCATCTTCCAACAACAAAGTTATGTAATCACTATCTTTACTTTTAATTACTGCATCTAGCACGTTCAATTCACCGACAAAACCAGCCACAAAACTATTTACTGGATTTTCGTATATTTCACTAGGAGACCCTATTTGTTCTATATTGCCATTATTTACTACAATCACAGTGTCAGATATAGACAAAGCCTCTTCTTGATCATGAGTAACTAAGATAAAAGTAATACCCAAATCTTTTTGCATTTGCTTGAGCTCTGTTTGCATCTCTTTTCTGAGTTTTTCATCCAAAGCACTAAGCGGCTCATCTAATAGTAAAATCAGTGGTTTATTAACTATTGCTCTTGCAACAGCAACCCTTTGTTGCTGACCACCAGAAAGCTGATCTGGCTTTCTGTCGGCAAATTTTTCCATCTTGATTATTTTTAAGACATCCCTAACTGCGTTATCGATATAGGCTTTGTCTTTCTTTTTCATTTTCAAACCAAAAGCTATGTTCTCATAAACGCTCATATGAGGAAATAAGCTATAATTTTGAAAAACAGTATTTACTTCACGTTTATTAGGAGCTAGATCGTTCACTCTAACGCCATTTAGTATTATCTCTCCTTCATCTATCAGCTCAAACCCTGCTATCAACTTAATGATAGTAGTTTTACCAGAACCTGAGGGCCCTAAAATTGTAACGAACTGATTCTGATCGAGAGTAAAATTGAAGTTATTTAATATAACTTCTGAATTGAAGCTTTTATTTATATTTCTAAGCTCAATGATAGGCACTTGTTCAATAACAGATGTTTGTGATTGGTCCAACTCTATGATTCCCTTATAAAATTTTTTAGTATTTTATAGATAACAATTGCCCTGCCGTCAACTACCAATATTTCAGTATAAATGATTAGCCAGTTTCTTGCAACAACCTTCGATAAGCTTCTTTGGGCAAAAACCCTGTTTTTTCAAGTTTTTATCCGCTAACATTCAATGCAATGCGTAGTGATTCAAGGAATCCCTCGAATCGCTACACATAAACTATTTAATGATGACCACCTCCTCCACCGCTGTTATGGTTATTACTACCATTGTCGTGACTACTATCATGACTAGCCACATTACTGTCGTCGTTACGGTGATCGGCATGTTTGTCCTGACTATCATGATGTCCAACATCGTCATGCTTGGAATCAACGTGCTCTAACCAGTTAGTAGGTTGCTGGCTATGATCAGAAGAATTATGACTATCATCACTAACTTTTTGCGTCCAACTACTATGATCCATAGCATCTATGTTGGTGTCAACGTAATTATCAGAACCATCATGACCATTTGAGTGATGAGCATCACTACCACCGATCATAGTATTTGCGTGCAAGCCATTACCACCACCATCATCTGAATGATGAGAATTAGAGCTTTCATCACCCTTATTACCATGACTTTTATCATCATGGTCTTTACCAGACTGGTCATCCTTATGATCCTTATCGGACTTGTCGTCCTTCTCGTCCTTATGATCCTTATCGGACTTATCGTCCTTCTCGTCCTTATGATCCTTATCGGACTTATCGTTTTTATCATCCTTATGATCCTTGTCGGACTTATCGTTTTTATCATCCTTATGATCCTTATCGGACTTATCGTTTTTATCATCCTTATGATCTTTATCGGACTTATCGTTTTTATCGTCCTTATGATCTTTGTCGGACTTATCGTCTTTATCATCCTTATGATCCTTATCGGACTTATCGTTGTAACCGCCTCCGTGGTGGTCATCGCCTCCTCCGCCATGATGGTGGTGATTCCCATCATCATATGGTTCTTGATAAGCATCTAATTTAACGTTAACAATTACGTCGTTATAGTCCTTATCTCCGCCACCTGCCAAATCTTCAAAACTGACTTGGTTACCATCATTATGAGTATAATCAATTTCTCCACTATTAAGACTTGGATCAGAGAACAAGGCCGGAGATCCTTGTCCACTTACAGGTTCACCGTTAACAACAGGTGTCCATTGCCCACTATTCAACGAGAATGTCACATTAGTCCCGTCAGTTAAACTAGTATTTAACGATGCACCATTAGGCACGATAAAGAAACCAACAGTAGTAGCTCCTGCCGGAATATCTTCTGGACCATAATTAATGGTGACTGCATTGCCTTCACCGAGAGAACCTTTAACATTAACAAAATCAATAGCACCAGAAATTGGATTGCCACTACTATCGGCAAAATAATGACCAAAAGAGTTGTTATATCCAGCATCAGATTCAATTGAATCTACAGTTATAGAGAATCCTTGGCCTGGAACTAAACCATAGTTACCGTTTGGTAACTGAGTCGGTGGATCTGGTTGATGATGACCTCCGCCATGGTGGTCACCTCCACCTCCTCCGCCGCCGTGGTGGTCATCATCTCCTCCGCCGCCACCGCCTCCGCCGTTGTGGTCATCATCTCCTCCACCGCCGCCACCGCCGTGATGGTGGTCATCTCCTCCACCGCCGCCACCGCCGTGATGGTGGTCATCTCC
>Ga0075154_10000796_pt1 | contig 24797 bp, 20 predicted proteins | sample JI71714BDNA_FD_70965 | JGI IMG/M metagenome (GOLD analysis project Ga0075154, IMG submission 70965) | Wastewater effluent complex algal communities from Wisconsin, to seasonally profile nutrient transformation and Carbon sequestration -... | ecosystem: Engineered > WWTP > Effluent > Algae...
TGCAACCGCATTAAAACCTGGCTCTGCGACACGGCCATTTTTTGGTGTGCAACCGGCCATCGTCGATAACGAAGGCAATCTGCTTGAAGGTACCTGTGAGGGCAACCTGGTGCTGCTGGACAGCTGGCCGGGCCAAATGCGCTCTGTTTATGGCGACCATGAACGTTTCGAACAGACATATTTCTCAACTTACAAAGGCATGTATTTCACCGGTGACGGTGCAAAACGGGACGACGATGGCTACTACTGGTTAACGGGCCGCGTCGATGACGTCCTGAACGTCTCTGGCCATCGTTTAGGAACTGCTGAAATCGAAAGCTGCCTGGTTGCGCATGAAGCGATCGCTGAGGCCGCGGTTGTCGGTTACCCGCATGACCTCAAAGGTCAGGGTATCTATGTCTTTATTGCACCACGAGTCGGTGTTGAACCCAGCGAGGATTTGACCAAAGCGGTGCGGGATTGGGTACGCCGGGAAATCTCTCCGATTGCGTCACCGGACCTCATCCAGTGGGCGCCGGGTCTACCGAAGACTCGTTCGGGTAAAATCATGCGTCGGATCCTGCGGAAAATCGCTGCAAATGAGCATGATTCTTTAGGTGATATCTCCACACTGGCAGATCCATCGGTCGTTGAGCATTTAATCAACAACCGCCTCAACAAGTAACTGAATAAAAGACCATAAGCTGATCAAGGGCTTATGGTCTTTTTACATGGACAGACAGGATCCAACTGATTAAGCTGTATCCAATGTGTTTTGTTACTGTGCAGGAGTTATCCAATGGCTAAATTAATAGTTGCTGACGATCATCCGTTGTTTCGCAACGCTTTGATCAACGCCATCAGCAATACTTTTGTGACCAAAGCAACTGTTGAAACCGACTGTTTTGACGCGACGGTTCAGGCATTGGAACAACATCCAGACGCTGACTTACTACTGTTAGACCTGCATATGCCGGGTAACTGTGGTTTTCTCGGTTTGATCCAGCTACGAAAATCTTTCCCTACGATGCCCATTGTGGTGATTTCGGCAAGTGACGATCAGGACGTTATCCGGCGTGTGATGAATTTTGGCGCCTCTGCATATGTGCCGAAATCGGCGCATCCGGTTGAAATTGGCAAAGCCCTGAATGCTGTAATAGCTGGCGACATCTGGTTACCGGAAAAATATCAGCATCTGCTAAACGCCAATCCACAACAACATGAAGACCTGGACCTCGCGGCACGCATCGCTCAACTGACTGCGCAGCAATACAAAGTCCTTTACTATCTGACCGAAGGTTGGCTTAATAAGCAAATCGCCTACGATCTGCATATCTCAGAGGCTACCGTTAAAGCCCACATGACCGCTATTTTCCGTAAGCTTGGTGTTACCAACCGAACACAAGTCGTGATCCAAGCACAGCGCCTGCAATTGGAAGCGCCGGTAGACCGCGACTTGTCCCGTCAATCGACTTAATGCAGGCCAGGAATGGCGCTGTGGTCGACTTCGTCGATTTGGTCTTCGGACAGGAATTGCTCGGCAAATTGCAGGTAGACTTTTTTCTCCACAAAAATCCGGAACAAATCTGCATCAATATGCTGTTCTTTCGCCATAAAGCCTAAGATGCGCAGCGACTCCGATAAAGTTTTCGCCTTTTTGTAAGGTCGATCTGAAGCGGTCAGGGCTTCAAAAATGTCGGCAATCGCCATTATCCTTGCCTGAACAGACATCTGTTCTTTTTTCAGACCACGCGGATAGCCGGTCCCATCCATTTTTTCATGATGTCCACCGGCGTATTCCGGCACGTTGCGAAGATGCTTCGGAAACGGCAAAGACTCCAGCATTTCAATGGTGATATCGATATGTCGATTGATCACCCGGCGCTCTTCTGGATTCAGCGTTCCGCGCTCTATACATAAGTTGCTGACTTCCGCCGGCGTCAGTACCGACTGCTCCACACCGGCAATGAAGATATGATAACGAGCCGCAATATCGCGTACCCGCTTTTGCAGTTCCCAGGACATAAACTCACCACCGATATTGGTATGCTGCAAAAACTTCAGGTCGATGCGAAGCTGATCCAGCATGTCCTCACGGCTGGTCTGATCCAGACTTTGATCAAGCAGAATATCACGGCGGGCAATTTCAAACCGGGCTTCCACCAGCGCAATATTATCGTGTAAACCATGCAGTTTTGTCGCTTTGTCCATGATGTATTCCGGCGTCGCAATTTTGCCGCAATCATGCAGCCACGCGGCAACCGATAACTCATGCACATCCGCCTCGGTCAGGGTGAAATCAGCCAGCGGGCCTTCTGTGGTCTCTGCACAGGCATGCGCCAACAACATCGTGATCGCCGGAACTCTTTTGCAATGGCCACCGGTGTATGGTGACTTTTCATCAATCGCTTTTGCCAACAACCGGCTGAACGCACCAAACAACTCTTCTAAATCATGCACAAGCTGCTTGTTGGATAGCACCATTGCCGCCATCGATGACAACGCGATCACCAGACGTTGGGTCGTTGCCGGAAAGGGCTGCACCTGACCCTGCGAGTTTTGACAGTTGACTAATTGTAATACTCCGGTCACATCCCCCTGATGGTCGAGCAAAGGCACCGTCAGCATTGACTGCGTACGATAACCAAACTGTTGATCAAACTGGCGGGCTCTTTCCAGGTTAACCAACTCACTGTCAAAAACATCATCGATCACGATGGGTTGCTTCTGCACCGCGGCTAATGCAACCACTGCACTGGTATTAGGCTGGCCATCTTTATACAGCGGGATCGGTGCCTGGACAGGGCTTTGACCTGAAGTCCCGCCCTGATGCAAACCTAAACTGATATTGAATAATGTGGCAAATTCGAGGGTATTGTCACCGGTCAGCCGGTAGATAGTGCCACCATCGGCATGACTGATCTGCTGAGCACTTTGCAGAATCTGTTCAAGCAGTGCCGTTCGCTCAGTTTGCCGGGCCAAGGCCAGACCAATATTTACAAAATGTTCTAATTGGTCGAGATTTTCCACTGATTTGGTCCTTGCGCAATATCGTCAGACGGGCTTGGCTGAGTATAGTCAGATAATTTTTCCTGTTCGCCCCCATCCGCAGACAATTTTTTATAACACCGTTGAAGGCGTTAGAAAATGAGGCTTTTCAGGTCTTTACTATTTGTGTTCGGACGAATGATGATTAAACTCAACCATAAAAATTTGCCAGAACACCATAAACAGAGCTGCGACGAGCGGCCCTAACACAAAGCCGTTGATGCCAAACAAACTGATCCCGCCCAAGGTCGAAAACAGCACGACATAATCGGGTAACTTTGTATCACGACCAACCAGCAAAGGTCGCAAAATGTTATCAGCCAGGCCGATCACCAGAGCACCATAAGCCACCAAGATTGTCGCGGGTACCCACTGACCGGTGGCATACAAGTAAATGGATACCGGTAGCCAAACTAACGCAGCACCAACAGCAGGCAGTAAGCTCAGGAATGTCATCACCACACCCCAGAGAATTGGCGCAGGAATATCCAGAACATAAAAGATGATTCCGCCTAATGTTCCCTGCACCACGGCCACGACCAAATTGCCTTTCACTGTCGCGCGGGTCACCTCGGCAAATTTAGCGAGCATCAGATGCTCCCGTTCGTCACCCAGTGGCAAGGCTTCAACTAGTAACTGCACTAATTTCGGGCCATCTCTGAACAGAAAAAATGCCAGATACAACATTAAGGCGATATTCAAAAACAAACTGGCAGCATTTTGACCAATCGCCAGCATCTCACCTGCAAGCACTTTGCTGGTTCCCATTGCGAACTCGGTTAACTTCACCCGTAAATTGTCGGTGTCGATACCAATACTATCCAAAGAAGAAACTGCGGCCGGAAATGCCGATTTAATCGCATCAATCATCCGTGCAGGGTCAACTTCACCGCTTTGCAGCCGGCCATAGAAATTTATCCCCTCCTGCACAAATGAGGCGCCAATGGCCAGCATCGGTAATACGACAACAAGGACAGAACAGCACAAAGTTAACAATGCCATTCGCCCGCGCTTGGGCGACAGGTTCTGCAGAAACCACTGCTGCAGCGGATAAAAGATCACACTCAAAACACTCGCCCAAAACACGGCGCCCCAAAAAGGTTCCAACACCCAGGCAAACAATAAACTGACAACAATTAACATCGCCAGAAAAAATCGGCGTTCCAGTTCAGCCCGCATGTAGTACTCCTTGTTCGTTCAGTGAAAATCAGCTTCCACGAACCTGCAGTTTCAGTGAATTCAGTGCTGCCCGCAAGGCCGCTGCTTTAATTGGTTTGGCCAAAAACAACATTCCGGCCGCTTTTGCCCGTTCAGGTAAGGTTGGATCAGGTGCAGCCGATACCAAAATGCCACGTAACGCTGGCCAACGTTGTTTCAAGCCAATAAACAACTCTAAGCCATCAGGCGGTTGGCCTAACTGATAATCAGCAATGACAATATCAGCAGGCTGCGTCAGAAGTAGAACTTGCTCAGCGTCATCCAGACATTCGATAGTACCGAGCTGCCACTGAGTCAGTAACACCTTCAACGCCTGCAAATTGGTGTTGTCATCGTCTATACATAGAATGCGTAGCCCAGCTTCCACAGCCTGCTCGGGCGACTCGGGCTTTTCAGCTGCTGTCGCCGGTTGTCCTTGTCGCTTTATATCGACTATGGGGACAGATAAGCGAAAACAACTGCCTTTACCGGGCTTAGAATGGACTTCCAGCGGATGTCCAAGGCTACGGGCCATTCGCTGCACAACGCCTAACCCTAGCCCCACCCCTTGCTGGCCACGTGCGGTCGCTTGAACCCGGAAAAAGTCAGTAAATATATGCTGCTGGTCCATCTCTGACAGACCGGGGCCTGTATCCCAGATCTCAATCCAAACGACATTGCCACGCCGGCGGCAGCCCATTAATACCTTGCCGGATTGCGTGTATTTGATCGCATTACTCAGAATATTCTGGATGATTCGTCGCAAGTAAGTCGGATGACTGCTGACCTGAAAGTGGCCGGGTCTTACATGTAACTGCAACTGCTTCTGGGCCACAACCAACTGACTTTCATCGGCCAGTTGCAACAACATCGCGGCAAGATCTACCGAACTGACCGGAAATTCCAATTTACCTTCATCAAGCCGGGCGATATCAAGCAGTGTTGCCATCAGCTCTTCAGTGGCCTTTAATGAATTATCCAGCTGCGCCAGCATCTCACGGCCTTTGCTGTTCAAACTCTGATCATCCAGCGCTGCCGCGAATAGCCTGGCCGCATTTAACGGCTGCAAAATATCGTGGCTTGCCAGTGCCAAGAAGCGTGTTTTCGATGCGTTGGCCGATTCCGCTTCCGCTTTGGCCTGTAATAGCTGCTGTTCAGTGGTGCGACGCAATTCTATTTCGGTCAAAAGATCACTATTGATCTGACTGATTTGCGCCGTGCGCTCCGACACCCGCTGTTCCAGGTGTTCTTTAGCTGCCGCCAGTGCCTGTACCGCTTTTACGTGATCCGTAATATCGGTGAAACTGGTGACAAAGCCCCCGCCCGGGATCGGATTGCCGCGAATTTCAATGACCGAGCCACCTGGCCGAACTCGCTGGAAAACATGAGCGGTGCCTTTTTGCATATGGCTAATCCGCTTGGCGACATGCTCATCGGCCGAACCAACACCGCATAAACCCCGTTCAGCATTAAAACGCACAATATCGGCGACAGCTCGGCCAACCCGAATCATGCCAACAGGATAGTCAAACATTTCCAGGTATTTTTTGTTCCAGGCGACCAGCTGCAAATCGCGGTCGACCACACTGACGCCCTGACTGAGATTTTCCAGCGTGGAAAACAGGATTTTCCGGGAAAACTGGATGGCTTCACGCGTGTCATCAAACAAAGTGACAACATCTTCAAAAGCAAACGAGCGGCCTTCCAACACAGCGTTGACCATAGCCGCAGCACTTGATGAACCGATCACGCCAGCCAGTTCCCGTTCAATGTGTCGCAGCAAGGTCGGATGTGGGACATCATCAGCAACGGGCCGGAAGCCGTTGCGCTGTTCAAACTCATCAAGCGATTCGCGCACCCGTCCCGGACCGACAAAACGCTCCATCAATGTCAGTACATCAGCACAACTTGCCGTCGACTTCCGGAACATTTTGTAATCATCCGGCAATGGCAAGTTGGGTTTTACAAAGGCGACAGCCTGCAGCCGGTCGTTTAAATCCGCTTTATGCAGTAAAGAACCGGCAATATAAGCCAGAATATTGAGTCCCAGTGACCAGAACACGCCATGAGATAATGGGTCCAAGCTCAAGCCAAACAAAGCGGTCGGCCGCAGCCATTGCAAATCAAACAAGCCATTGCGAAGAATATCGGGGTTAACCAGACCGACACTTGCTAACTGCGGAAGCATCAAGCAGAAAAACCAACTGACAAAGCCAACGCCAACGCCAGCATAAACCCCGTAGGCGTGGCCACGCTTCCAATAGAGCCCGCCCAGAACTGCCGGAGCCAGCTGAATAATCAGCGCAAAGGCCAAAAGTCCGGTTTCGGCCAGCTCGTAGTTTTGCGCAAACCAGCGGTAATAGACCCAAGACAGCGTCATCACCAAAATGATCATCAAGCGTCGCACCAACAGAATCAACCTGCTGTAATCAGCGGTCTGGCGATGGACCTCGCGATGGCGCAAGACCGCAGGCATGACTACGTCATTACTGATCATGGTACTGAGGGCAAGGGTGGCAATAATGATCATCGAAGTCGCTGCCGAAAACCCACCAATAAAGACCAAAGCACTGATGCTCTCCCATCCTTGGCTTGCTGGTAGCAGCAGGACAAAACTGTCGGCTCGGTTCAGCGCATCAGGAAACAGCTGCAGTCCAGCGAGCGCTATCGGCAACACCACTAAAGTCACCAGCAGTAGATAAGCGCTGAACCACTTACGGGCGTGCAACAGGTGCCCTGATTGAACATTCTCGACAAATGTGACATGGAATTGTCGCGGCAACAGAAAAATCGCCATCATCGCCAGTAAAGTCTTGGTAGCAAAGGCCAGCCAGTCCGTTGAAGGGTCGATGATTTTGCTTGCAGCGTACGCATTAAAATCGGAGAGGATCTGCCCGGGCTCCGCCAGCACAAACACAGAAACAGCGACCGCGAGGGTCACCAAGGCAAACAATTTGATCACGGACTCAAAAGCAATTGCCGCCATAATCCCGCGATTCTGTTCGGTTAAATGTACCTTGCGGGTCCCAAATAGAATGGCAAAAACGGCCATCGCCAAAGCGCTCAACAACGCAGTATCTTGCCAGAAGTGTGGTTCATCCCGCGCTTCCAGCTCCAGTAGTACATGATAGGATGCCGCAACCGCTTTCAGCTGCAAAGCGATGTAAGGCACCACAACAACCAAGCACAGCAACGCTGTCATTGCTGCAATGGAATGACGCTTGCCGTAGCGAGCACTAATAAAATCGGTAATGGTCGTAACGTTATTCTTTTTTGCGACATGCAAGAGTTTGCGCAGAACCCGGTGACCAAACAGATACAACAACAGAGGCCCAAGATAAATGGGCACATAGTCCCAACCGGAACTGATTGCTGAGCCCACAGCGCCGTAATACGTCCAAGAGGTGCAATAGACAGCCAGTGCCAGACTGTAAATCCAACCTCCATACTTTTGTATATAGCGTTCTGACGATTGACGCTCCGCCCAGTTCGCTATCAGGAAAAGTCCACCGACATATAACAGCGCTAAAAGCGCGACAAACCAAGCGGTCACTTCACTCTCCGGGGCATTAGAAAAATCTCAGCTCAACCCTAATGCTCAAAGCTAGACATTGCAAGCCAGCCAAAGCCCTCAATTCTATAGACTAAAGTCGGGATTACGAAAAAAACGCCTACTGCTAGATTGAAGTCGCTCGCTAAAAGAACAAAAGGAAACAAAGATGACGGTGCATAAAGATCAAGCTCAGGCGTATTGGCAAGCCAATCTTCGCCTGATTATCGGTTGCCTAATCGTCTGGGCGTTATCGTCCTACGGTTGTGGCATTTTATTTCGTCCGCTGCTGAGTGGGATCCATGTTGGTGGTACTGACCTGGGTTTCTGGTTCGCACAACAAGGTTCCATCTTGACGTTTATCGCGTTGATATTTTTCTACTCCTGGAAAATGAATCAACTAGATAAGCAATTTGGCGTCGACGAGGAGTAGACCCCATGAGCCAATTTACGATTAATATGATTTTTGTACTCGGCTCGTTCGCACTCTATATCGCTATCGCGATTTGGGCGCGCGCCGGCTCCACCAAAGAGTTTTACGTCGCTGGTGGCGGTGTTCACCCGGTGATGAATGGCATGGCGACAGCGGCCGACTGGATGTCGGCTGCTTCTTTCATTTCTATGGCGGGCCTGATATCGCTTGGTGGCTACGCGAACTCAACCTACCTGATGGGGTGGACCGGCGGTTACGTGCTACTCGCAATGTTGCTGGCCCCCTACTTACGCAAGTTCGGCAAGTTTACGGTTCCTGACTTTATCGGTGACCGCTTTTACAGCTCTGGTGCTCGCTTAGTTGCTGTGGCTTGTTTAATCATTGCCTCAGTAACTTACGTCATCGGCCAGATGACAGGTGCTGGCGTGGCGTTCTCGCGTTTTATGGAAGTGAGCAGTGATGCAGGTCTGATTATTGCCGCAGTGATTGTCTTTATGTATGCAGTGCTGGGTGGCATGAAAGGGATCACTTATACCCAAGTCGCACAATATATCGTTTTGATCATCGCCTACACAATCCCTGCAGTGTTCATTTCGCTGCAGCTGACAGGCAACCCATTACCACCTATTGGTCTGTTCTCAGAACATGAAGCATCTGGCTTACCTTTGTTACAAAAGCTCGATGAAGTGGTGCGGGAGCTTGGTTTTGTTGACTACACCGCCGACGTCGACAACAAACTGAACATGGTTCTATTTACTTTGTCGTTGATGATCGGTACAGCCGGCTTGCCACACGTCATTATCCGCTTCTTCACCGTTCCTAAAGTATCAGACGCCCGTTGGTCGGCTGGTTGGGCCCTGGTGTTTATTGCCATCCTTTACCTGACCGCCCCAGCGGTAGCTTCAATGGCGCGGTTAAACTTGCTGAATACCATCTATCCAGCAGGTCCGACAGCTGACGCCATCAGCTATGCAGAACGTCCAGACTGGATAAAAAACTGGGAAAAAACTGGCTTGATTAAGTTCGAGGATAAAAACAGTGATGGTCGGATCCAGTTTTATAATGAGGCACCCGCTTTTGCTGAAAAAGCCGAGGAGCGTGGTTGGAAGGGCAATGAGCTAACGGTCAATAACGACATCTTGGTACTGGCAAATCCTGAAATTGCTAACTTGCCAGGCTGGGTTATTGGTCTGATCGCTGCGGGTGGTCTGGCGGCAGCCCTCTCAACAGCGGCCGGCTTGCTACTCGCCATCTCGTCAGCAATCAGTCACGATTTAATCAAAGGATCTATTAACCCCAATATCTCGGAGAAACAAGAACTGATGTATGCCCGCATCTCGATGGCGGTAGCCATAGTGGTCGCAACCTATCTAGGCATGAATCCGCCCGGGTTTGCAGCGCAGACGGTGGCACTAGCATTTGGTATTGCCGCTGCGTCGATATTCCCGGCGCTGATGATGGGGATCTTCTCTAAACGGGTGAATAACTATGGTGCGATCGCAGGTATGCTCGCTGGTCTGGTCGCAACTTGTGTCTATATCTTCACTTATTTAGGCTGGTTCTTTATTCCTGGTACTGCGACACTGGAAAACGTGCCAGCCAACTGGTGGATGGGAATTTCTCCACTGTCGTTTGGTGCCATCGGTGCGCTGATTAATTTTGTGGTGGCATTTGCGGTGTCAGCCGTGACAGCACCACCACCACAAAATGTGCAGGATCTGGTCGAAAGTGTCCGCTTCCCACGTGGAGCTGGTGGCGCTGTCGATCACTAAGTGATAAAACGGACTGCCTGGCAGTCCGTTTTGCCGAGACATGGGCCTGACTTCAGGCCCTTTTTTACAGACTATCTTGGAAAGACAAAATGATTTGGGAACTGATTGCAACTGTATGTGCGGGTGTTGGTGCTGCTGGAATTGCGTTGCTGCTGATAAAACTGAGTCGACAGCGTCTGCCACGTTATCTAACGCCGATTTTTGCCGGTGTCGCAATGCTGGCTTTCCAGATATATAACGAATATCAGTGGTTTAATCATCAAAAAAGCTTATTACCTGAAGGCGTTGAAGTGGTAATGAGCGCCAGTGACCAGAAAGCTTGGCAACCCTGGACTTACCTGATACCGCAAACCAACCGTTTTATGGCCGCAGACTTTGCCAATACCAGTGTGAATCAACTAAACCCCGACATTGTAATGCTGGATCTCTATCTATTTGCGCAGCGGTCGCCCGCGATTCCGGTTAAACAACTTATTCACTGCAAAGCCGGAAAACGAGCTGACTTTTCAGTGGATATGGCGATCCCAGCGAAAGACGCCACACTGGATGACAGTTGGTTTGACATCCCTGCCGACACTGATTTATTACGGGCCTGTCAGCGTTGAATCAGTTCGTGTTTGTTTATCTCGACTAAAGTAGACTTCAGCCATCCGTCTGGCGCTGCTACAGTTCAGAGAACTGACAGGAGCGCTTATGGAAATCAGCGAAGTCACCAAATTTTTGGCGAAAACGACCCCGTTTAACCACCTGGCCGCGACCGAAATGGCACCGCTGGCCCGCGCCATCAGCATTTACTACTATCAGGCCAAAGAGACAGTACCCACTGACACTGCACGTCTGTTGATAGTACGCACCGGAGTATTCAGCCTTTACAGTGACCAGCAACAAATTCTGGCAAAACTGCAGGAAGGTGATTTTTATGGATACCAATTGCTACTAACAGATTTGGCTGATGCCGATCAGCTAGTCTGTGAAGAAGATGGTTTGGTGTATTGGCTAGACTGCGATACGTTTCATCAGCTGCGCCATCAGTATAAAAATATCGAGCTCTATTTCCAGCGTCTGTTTAGCCGACGTCTTCATCAGTATAAAGAGCAGAGCCAACAGTCCCGATTTACGCTTAAAGTTCTGGATATAGTCAGACCCCGAAAGATCAGTCTGACACCAGAACAGAGCGTCCAGCAAGCAGCCCAACTGATGACACAACATCGGGTCTCTTCTTTATTAATTGAACAGGATCAGCAACTGCTGGGGATCCTGACTGACCGGGATTTGCGCAGTCGGGTGTTGGCACATGCACTACCCGCCGTGACGCCCGTTGTAGGCGTGATGACGCGTCAACCCCATACCATTGATAAGCACGCTTACCTGTTTGAAGCGGTACAGTTGATGAGCAGGCATAATATCCACCATTTGCCGGTCACCGATGGCAATAGCCCCTACAGCATGATCACGGCTACAGACATCATCCGAGCGCAGCAAGACCATCCAGTCTATCTGATTGGTGAAATTCATCGCCAACAAACTGTCGAAGGTTTGGAGCAATGCAGCCTGCATGTCGCCGAACTCGCACAAACCATGCACAAACAACAAGTTCCAGCACACGAAGCAAGTCATATCATCACGACCATCACGGATGCGCTCACGCAACGAATGGTCCGTTTGGCACAGTTACAACTGGGTGAACCACCTTGTGTGTTCAGTTGGCTGGCGTTTGGCTCGCAGGGAAGGATGGATCAGAGTCTGAATGCTGATCAGGATAACGCGCTGTTACTGGAAAAAGAGCCTGAAGGCGCGATTGCGGAGTATTTTAGCCAGCTTGCCGATTTTGTTTGTGAGGGACTCGCACGATGCGGGATCCGCCTGTGCCCCGGTAACATCATGGCGAGCAATGTTGAATTACGCCTAAGTCTCAAAGGCTGGTCAGCCCGCTTTGCACGCTGGATCACGACACCAACGCCGCAAGCTCTGCTCAACGCCAGTATATTCTTTGATTTACGCGTGATTGAGGGAAGTCGTGGGCTTTTTAATGCGTTGCAGCAAGATATTCTGGCAAGAACCAAACAGAACGATCTGTTTTTGATGCAGATCGCCAGAACTTCGCTGGAGCGCACCGCCCCGCTTGGATTCCTGAAAAACTTTATCCTAGAGCAGGATGGAAAACAGAAAAAAGGGCTAGATTTGAAAAAACGTGGGATCAGCCTGATCACCGACCTGACGCGAGTTTACGCCTTGTCAGCAGGTATCAGTGAAGTGAATACCCGCCAGCGACTCCAGCAACTTGGCAAGCTACAAGTCATGGACAGCAAGGATGTGCAGAATCTACTCGACGCGTTCGATGTGCTGGCACAGTTACGCTGGGATAAACATGTACTTGAGCTGGTACAAAGCCACGATGTGACTAACTTGCTAGATCCAGTCTCTTTATCCAGTTTACAACGTCATCAGCTCAAAGATTGCTTTGCGGTCATTAATCAGGCACAAAGTTCTCTGCGCTACCGTTTCTGTCGGGACATGTAACATGTGGCAATGGCTAAAATGGCGTCAGCCGGTCGACGAAACCGTCCGGCAATATAATCAGGTACCACCACAGCCAGCAACAACACCACTGTCAAAGTGTCGTTTCTTGGTGCTAGATCTGGAAACTACTGGCCTGAATCCCAACAAAGATCATATTGTCAGCATCGGTTGGGTGCTCATCGAGCAGCAGCAAATCCGCTTGTCCGACAGTGGGTATCAGCTCGTCAAATTGCCAGTCAGTGTTGGTCAGAGCGCCATTTTTCATGGCTTACATGACCGAGATTTGAGTCAGGCCATGGAGCTGCCTGACGCCTTGCGACATTTACTGCAACTTGCTGCGGGTGCGGTGTTGGTCGCGCATCATGCGCAGTTGGAACAGCGTTTTTTAAGTCAGGCCTGTCGGCGCTGCTTTGGCAAAACGCCGCGTTTTCGTTTCCTTGATACGATGAAACTAGAATGGCAACGCAGTCAGCACCAAGGAAAAGTATTGACCAATGACGGACTGCGATTACCAAATTGTCTCGCCCGCCACCATTTACCGATGTCTCAACATCACCATGCGCAAGAAGACGCCTTTAGTGCTGCATTACTGTTACTTAGCCAAATGAAACAGACCCGCAGTACCGAGAGTACACTCGGCGATTTATGGCAGCTGGCGCCAAGTTGAAGACTATCGTTGCAGTTCGACCCATTGCGCTAACGGGCAACGCACCGTACTCAGCTTAAAAAAGCAAAACCCCGCGGACGCGGGGTTCATCTTTACAGCTAATGCCAATTACTTGGCGCGGCTGCGGTACTCGTCAGTACGGGTGTCGATTTCGATTTTGTCACCGATTTCAACGAAAGCAGGAACCTGAATTTCAAAACCAGTTTCCAGTTTTGCCAGCTTCATGACTTTACCTGAAGTGTCGCCACGGGCAGCAGGTTCAGTGTAAGTCACTTCACGAACTACGATAGTTGGCAGGTCAACAGAGATTGCACGTTCGCCGTAGAATACAACTGAACAGGCCATTTCTGGCATCAGATACTTCAGCGCATCTGTCATGTTGTCGGCTTCGATTTCGTATTGATTGTATTCAGCATCCATGAACACGTACATTGGATCAGCGAAGTAAGAATAAGTTACTTCTTTAGTTTCCAGCAGAACTTGTTCAAATTTGTCGTCGGCGCGGTATACAGTTTCTGTACCCTGACCTGACAGCAGACCTTTCAGTTTCATTTTCACAACAGCGGAGTTACGGCCTGATTTGTTGAATTCAGCTTTCTGAACAACCATCGGCTCGTTGTCGACCATAATGACCTGGCCGGCGCGTACTTCTTGAGCAGTCTTCATCATAATTGAAATGTCTTCTTGTTAGGAAAAATTGCGCGACATTATAAGTCGGTTTTGGACAAAACGCACGAGGTTGCTGGCAAGATCTTGCTGCGCCAGTAATTTCCGCTGCCAAAGCAGCGTAAGATTCTGTATTTCATCATAATTTTGAACAAAATCCGGCCACCATAAGGTGAAATCCTGTTCTTGCTCCCAGGCCAAGTGAAGCGCTGTAATCAGTGCTGCTAACTTTGGAGGCGCATCGGCCAACATTAAGCGTAAAAAGGCCTGCAGTTTTTCCAAATGCGCCTGTTCGGCCTGACGATAGATTTGCCAGACAAAAGGCTTACCGGCCCAATGCGCTCGGACCACCGAATCTTCTCCCCGCACAAAATTCACATCACAAAGCGCCAAAAGCAGGTCGTAATCCGGCTGTGGCACAAAAGGTAAAATTTGTAGCAGCAGGTTACCAAGCTGGACCTTGCCATCGGCAGCGAGCGCCGGAAATTGGCAGCGTAAGGACTGCGCTAATGCCCCTTCTGCGACCAGCAACCAGTTCGGTCTGAAATCATTGGCAAGCACGTCGAGCCAGTTGGAAATACCACTCTGGCTGTAGGCGAATAATGACATCACGCGGGTGCCCGTTGCGGGCGCTGCCAAACCGAGCTGATGCCAGGCCGCATGCCGGCGTTGCGGGCAAATTTGCAGTGCCTGGGCTTGTTCCAATACCAACTGCTCGCGAAGCAGACCACCAACATCTGCGGTAAAACCCGGAAAGAAAAAGTATTTTTTAAGCTTCACACCTTGTTGCGGCGACGGTAAGCCATGACAACCTGCGGCCCAGGCTTCTGCAGTCAGGTACTCCAGATTGAGCCAAATTGCCCGTGGATTCGCGCCTGCCAACGCGTTGACAAATTCTGGCGGGATATTGCACGCCAGCGCTTCGATACACAGTGCGGTCTGAGACAGCTCCGCATAGCTAAGCTGTTGCTGTGGCGCCAGGTCAGCCCGCCAGTGCAAAACATCGACACCGGCAACTTGCTGTTCAGCACAAAGAGGCCGCAGTTCCGGACAGATTTTGGCGAAGCTCTGTAAGTCATCAACAAACAGCTTAACCCGACTCTGATGCTCTGCGACCAATTGCCGTGCTAACCGCCAGCAGATACCGATATCGCCAAAATTGTCGACGACAGAACAAAAAATGACCACGGACAAACTGGCTTGCTCAGCGGTATCTTCAACGGAAAAATCAACCAACATTCGGCTCCGGCGCACTGAATTAAGCCAATAAGGCACGCAGTATAACACCTGACAATTTCAGGCTAAACGCAAGACAGATCAGGCATAACAACAAAAAAAGTAACAGCATCAGTTGATACCAGCCAAAACGGATCCAGTGGAGACAGCGCGCCAACAGACCCGCCGGCCTGCTGCTGTCAGGCGGATTGATAAACATCTGGCGGGCAAGTAGCAGCATCAGACACCATAACAGCAGCAGCAACGGCGCCAGTAGCCACTCGCTGCGCTGCGGCATAAAAAATAGTATTGCGGTACAGCTGAACAAGAACAGCGCACTGATCTTCAGCAATTTTGGCGAACAGCAGCGACTGCATCGCTGCAACCATAACTGATAGGCGCGCCAGAAACGCCGCATCAGCTTAAATCCGGCGGATAAACCGCGGCAATGCCGTGTTCACCACGATAATCGGCAACCAGCCAGATTTGCTCAAATGGCTGGCCTGCGGGTAAGACCATTTGCTGGCGAAACTGACAGAGTTGCTGTGCATGCCAAAGCGGATTGGTATTGCGAATGATTAGCCAGACCCGATCGCTGTCATAGCGTTTATGCGCTTTTTGTCGAATCAGCCGGTCCAACGCCGTCAACATCCGTTGCTGAACCGGAATGTCCTGCAATGCAAGCAACGCTTCACGAGTTTGCGGGCTCAGCTCACGTCCGAGTAACAACATCGCTTCCGCTTCACTGCCATATAGATGCGCGATTTCCAGATCCAGCCGTTGTTGCTCTAAATAGCAAGAAACATCAGGTTTTGCCGGTTCGTTATGCCAAATATGACGCATCGAGACCGCAAAACGACGTTGGTACAGCCGCATGAATAAACGGGCAGCCTCATGTTCCAAGCGGATTTTTTCGGCTAGTGCCTGCATGCCCCTACCCTGACATCGAAGAAACGGTTCTGATTCTACTGCAGTTTTCTGTACGGCATCTATATTAATCAACACTGCGTTTTTGATTATTGAAGGGGCCATTCTTGTCAGCACAGCCCACGCAATCTCGTTCGTTATCGCTGGTCAGTCGTTTAACCCGGCTCAATCTGCTCATTCTTGCCGGTACTATCTGCCTGACTGTTGCCATGCTGGCAGCAGCGACCTGGTATTCGGCCCGGGCCCGCCATTTGGATGTCGCGGTTGTCAATACCGAGCAACTGGCACTCAATCTGGCATCGAGCCTGGTATTTCTGGATAAAGATGCCGCTTCACGTGAGATCGATACCTATGCACAACGCGATGATGTGCTATCTGTCGCGGTCTATGATCCGCAGATGAAGATTTTTGCCCATCAGCCTGAGCAGGTTGCGCCTCTTTGGGCGCAAAGCCCTGCGTATCAACAACAACAATATCTGCACATGCAGGTCCGGCGGCCGATCCTGCTGAAAAACGAATTGGTTGGTTACGTCGTGATCACGGAAAGCCTGCAGGCCCTGCAGCAGGCTCTGCTATCCCTGTTGCTGTTATTTTTACTGATCGTCGTCCTTGTCTTGCTGGCAGCCAGCCGGCTGTTGCGCTGGGTACAGCAAAGGGCTCTGGCGCCAGTACTGGAGCTGTCCGAGCTGGCAGAATTCGCCGCCCAGCATCAGGACTATAGTATTCGCGGCACCGTGCGCCGCCGGGATGAGGTCGGTCGTCTGACGGAGCGTTTGAACGAGCTTTTCAAACGCATTGAGATTTGGCAACAGGACTTACAGCAGCAGTTACAGTCACAGAAAAAAGCCAGTCAGCAGTTGGACAAACTGGCCCATTCTGATCATCTGACCGGTCTTGCCAACCGTTTATACTTTGAGTCGCAATTTCCAATCGCTGTGTCGAGCGCAGTTGAACGGCAACACACCTTAGCCCTATTGTTTATTGATCTGGACAACTTCAAAACCGTCAACGACCAATGGGGGCATGATGCTGGTGATGAAGTGCTAAAAATTGTCGCCAAGCGGATGCAGGCCCAGTTAAGACAATCCGATTTGGTGTTCAGGCTGGGTGGCGATGAGTTCGCCATTTTGCTGCCAGATGTGGGGCAAGCCGTTATCGCCGAGCAATTAGCCTTGCGCATCATCCAGTCTATTCGCGAGCCGATGTGGGTGAAAGCCGCACTGATGCCGGTCGGTGCCACTATCGGTCTGGCGCTGTGCCCGCTGGACAGCATCGATGCACACGGACTGCTGCAACAGGCCGATCAAGCGATGTATAGCGCGAAACGCTCAGGCAAGAACACCTTTCGGAGGTTCGCTCATGCGTAGCCGTCAAATAACAAAGTACGGGCTCCTGACGGTGTTACTGTTGCAGTGGCATCTCTGCCTGGCGCAACAGACGCCGAGCCTCGAACAATTACTCAAAACGCCTTTAACCAACGTGCCGAAACAAATTGAAGTGAGTACCGCCTCGCGTCAGGCTCAGGCAAATAGTCAGAGTGCAAGTATCACTTATGTCATCACATCCAGTGATATTGAACAGTTTCAATGGCAAAGCCTTGCGCAAATTATTCAAAGTCTGCCGGGCATTTATATCGGAACAGACGGCGCTTTTCAGTATGTGGGGGTTCGCGGTTTAGGCCAGCCCGGTGACTTTAATTCGCGGTTGTTGTTTTTGCTCGATGGCGTTCGAATTAACGAAAACATCTACGACGCCGGACTGCTTGGCACGGACGCGATTGTCGATGTAGAAAATATTGATCGGGTGGAGTTCGCGGCTGGCCCGGGCGCCGCAGTCTACGGTAACAATGCATTTTTTGGTGTGGTCAATATTCTGACCAAAAGCGCTCAGCAATTACGCGGTGGCGCACTGAAACTGACCGTGCAAACCGACGGGGCAAACAAGTATTTTTTTAATACCGCACAACGATTGGAACAGGGTTCCGAATGGTGGTTTACTGCGAGTCATCAGCAGCACCCGGAGGTCCATCTAGCTTTACCTGCACCACCAGGTTTTGAACAGGCTTTTGAACCGCTCAATGCTGAGCATCTGAGCCGGCTTCGTGTCGGGGCCCGGCATCAGGGTTTGCGTGTGCAGGCCCTCTGGTCTTCGCAAAACCGCTCAACGCCAACACTGGTGCCTGCACCTGCCGGTTGGCTGACGGCGCCGGTCGAAGATAAAAACGACAATGCATTGCTGTCAATGGCGTATCAGCAGATGCTTGGGGACAACCTCTCAGTAAGTGGCCATCTGAATTACCACAGCAGTCATTACCGGCGGGATATCCCGATATCCCATCCTGTTCTGGCGATCACTTCATTACAAAGTGAACAGCAAGGTCGTTGGTACACTGGCGATGTACTGGCTCAATATCAGGGGCTTAGTGACCATGATTTATTATTTGGCGTCGAGTTTCAGGATGATGTCAGGCAACAAATCGAAGTACGGATGATTGGTGATCCTCAGTTATTGCAGGGCTATTATGGTCATAACCAACGTAAGTCTGTATTTGTGCAGGATCAATGGCATCTGAACAGCAAACACAGTCTGCTGCTCGGCGCCCGCTATGATGAATCCCGCGTCAGTGGCCATCAGCTAAGCCCCAGGCTCGGTTGGGTTTGGCAACTCTCAGACACCGAGCAATTGAAACTCTTGTATGGCAGTGCATATCGGGCAGCGAATCTTTATGAATTTGCCACCAATGCAGCCTTTAACATAGCGGTTCCTGCTGATGAAGAGATCGATTCGGCCGAGCTATCCTACGAACAACGGCTTTCCGCGCAATTGAGTTATCGACTGTCATGGTTTGACGCGCAAATGCGCCGGTTAATCAGCATGGCACCGGATTCTGCCGTATTTGGTAATACCAGGCGGGTACATAACTATGGCGCTAACATTGATCTCGACTGGCGGCTGGCAAGTGGAAAAATGTTGAGCGCTTCCTGGTCATGGCAACATGGCCATGATCCGACAGGACAAGCTTTGCAAAACTCCCCCAATCATTTGGTGAAGCTCCAGTATCTGCAACCCGTTGGATGGCTTGATGCCCAATTTAGTCTGCAAGCACTGGCGGTCAGCAAGCGTCAGGTTGGCGACAGTGTCCTGCCCGGTTATACCTGGTGGCAATCAGGGCTGATCTGGCAGTTACACCATGACCATCAGCTGATCCTGCAGTTGGCTAATTTACTGGACAAAGCAATCTACGACAGACCTTTGTTAATGAACCCGCCTACAGTGCAAGCCGGGCGCGTGGTGAGCCTGAGTTGGCGGTGGCAACTATGGTGATGCGTGCTTTTTTATGCTTAGCATTGCTCTGGAGCAGCTGTTTTTCTGCAGCGCTGAGGGCGGCAGATGAGTACAGCATCAAAGCCACTTTTGTCTATCGTTTCGCTCAGTTTACCCAATGGCCGCCACCACCCCGCACGCAAATCCGAATTTGTCTACTTGAACACCCCGAACTCTTGGCGGCCTTTGGTCAATTGTCATTTGAACTGGATGTCAAAGCGATCAACGACACGCGGATGCTGGAAAACTGTGACGTGTTGATGCTTGGCATGAGCAATCGTCAGGCCCTGCAGGAATGGCGCACCGCACTCAATGGCAGACCGATGCTGGTGATCACTGATAATGCAGAGGCATACCGTCAACTCGGCATGATCCAGCTCCTGACGTCACCAGATGGCATTAACTTTCAGGTTAATCTGCAGCGAACCAAGGCTCATCAATTGAAACTTGGATCGCAATTACTCAAACTGGCGCAGCAGGTAGATTAGCGGTCTTATCCTATTACACTGTGGGCGACGACGGCTGGGCCCCAACGCCATCACGGTGTGGACCGTGCCATTCACTGAGCACGGCTCACGCCCGGACGCGTTGGCAAATATGGGTTCTGCACACTAATTACTTTGCGTTGGTCTAGCTTCAAGGCCGCTATCTTTTCGGCAAAATGCTGTTGAAACAGCCGGTTTAGACTCCCATCATGCTGCATTTGCTGTAAGCCTTCCTGCAAAAAAATCGCCAGCTGTGGGTTCTGTTGACTGACGAAAAAGTATTCGGCCGATGGATACTTAATCAGCCAGGTGCTTTCGATCATCAGCCCCTGAGCCTGCCATTGTTGCGCTTCATCAGTGATCTCCAGGATGCCCCGCGGGACTGCATCCACTCTGTGCTTCAGCAGAAGCTGAAACAAATTCGCGTATTGCGAAACCCCTTGGACCTGCCAGCCATGCTGGCGTAACAATGCGGTATCTAACCAGTCATGTACCTGTGCAAACTGAACATCGCGCCATTGTGCGCCTGTTCGTAACGCAGAAAATCGACTGGCTTGTTGCTGATGAATAAGTAACAACCGGTAGCCACCATAGCCAAAAAATATGGGGACACGAATGGGCAAATATTTTTGTTCGCGCTCAATCGAAGTGAGGGTCCAGACAACATCGACCACACCGCCCGGAGTCAACTCTTCCAGCGCCCTGCTGCGGGAAAATAAATGTTTGGCAGGAACAACAGTCAAATGCGGAGCAGTACGGGCGAGAGCGGCCTGCAGCAAGGCAACCGGGTAATCCGAGCGACGATCAGCTGCGTTTTGGGGCGCCGGATAGCGCACTAGCTGATCCGCAGCCATCGTCATCGTGCTCAGGGATAAGCCTGGAAAAATGATTAACAGTGATAACATCCGTTTTATCAATGTCACTTGCAGTAGCCTCCATGCTCTATCTGGCGCAATGAGTCCGGCGGACCGTCGCCGGACTATAAAAAAAGCCAGCCTTGCGGCTGGCTTTCATCGGGCTCAGGCTTCAGCTGCGAAGCTGTCCCTTAAGCCGACAGTACGGTTAAACACCAATTGATTGGCGTTAAAATCGCGATTATCCGCGCAGTAATAACCTTCCCGCTCAAACTGGAAAGCGACTTCAGGTACTGCATTGGCAAGGCTCGGTTCAACAAAACCCTGCTTGATCTGCAGCGAGGCCGGGTTAATCACCTGGATAAAATCATCTTCAGCGGCCGGGTTTGCTACGCTAAACAAGCGGTCATAGACACGGAACTCCGCAGCTTTGGCTTGTGATGCTTCAACCCAGTGGATCACGCCGCGCACTTTACGCCCGTCCGCCGGGTTTTTCCCCAGGGTTTCCGGATCATAACTACAGACGAGTTCCAGAATATTCCCGTCGGCGTCTTTGATGACTTCATCGGCACGGATCACATAAGCACCACGCAGACGCACTTCACCGCCGGTGACCATCCGTTTGTAATGCTTGTTGGCTTCTTCGCGGAAATCCGCCCGGTCGATATACAGCACTTTGCCAAATGGCACTTTGCGGCTGCCCATCGCTTCGTCTTTCGGATGATTCGCTACATCGAGCCATTCCACATCAGCAGCAGTGAAGTTACTCAGCGTCACTTTGATCGGATCCAACACCGCCATAGCGCGTGGAGCGTGCGCATCCAGATCTTCGCGGATACAGGCTTCCAGTGCACTCATTTCAATGACGTTGTCTTGTTTGGTAATACCGATCCGCTTTGCGAACTCACGCAGTGACGCCGGCGTATAACCGCGACGGCGCAGACCGGCAATGGTCGGCATCCGTGGGTCATCCCAACCGGATACATGATTGCCTTCTACCAGCTGATGTAGCTTACGCTTGCTCATCACCTGGTATTCCAGATTGAGCCGCGAAAACTCAATTTGCTGCGGATGACAAGGGATAGTGATGTTGTCGAGGATCCAGTCGTATAAACGGCGGTTATCCTGGAATTCCAGCGTACATAAAGAATGTGTAATGCCTTCCAGCGCATCCGAAATACAATGGGTGAAATCGTACATCGGATAGATGCACCATTTGTCAGCGGTCTGATGGTGATGAGCAAATTTCACCCGGTAAATAACCGGGTCGCGCATACAGATAAATGACGACGACATGTCGATTTTGGCGCGCAGTGAACATTCACCTTCGGCAAAACCGCCGTCACGCATTTTTTCAAACAACGCCAGGTTTTCTGCAGGTGAAGTATCGCGCGTCGGGCTTGGTCTGCCCGGTTGCGTCAGGCTGCCGCGGTATTCGCGCATTTGCTCAGCATTTAAGAAACAAACGTAAGCTAAACCTTTGTTGATGAGTTCTACCGCATAACCATACAGTGCATCAAAATAATCTGATGAATACCGGACGTTGCCATCCCACTGAAAGCCCAGCCATTGCACATCGCGCTGGATCGAATTCACGAAATCGATGTTCTCTTTTTCCGGGTTGGTATCGTCAAACCGCAGGTTACATTTGCCCTGGTAATCCTGAGCAATGCCGAAATTCAGACAAATAGATTTGGCATGACCAATGTGCAGGTAACCGTTTGGCTCAGGTGGGAAACGGGTTTGCACCGCACTGTGCTTACCGGAAGCCAAATCGGCATCAATGATTTGCCGGATGAAATTGGTGGGGCGTGTGTCGATGTCCGCCATAGAAATCAGATCCTTGTTGGTATATATGCGTAACGCTTAGCGCGGCATTATAACACCGGAGTCAGCGCTGACCAGTAGCTGCCTGCGCACAAGACCGCATAAAAAAAAGCGGCAAAATTGCCGCTTTTTCACTGCTCGTGGTGTTAATACTTCGCGGCCTGCCCTTCGGCTGGCAGCGAGGCTTTAATGAATGCGCGAAGGTCGTCATTGGACAATTTCAGGTCTTCATAACGCAAGTACATCATATGTCCACTTCGATAGCCCTTAAAACTCAGGCGGTCTTTCATTTTACCGCTTGGATCTAACTGCCACATGCTGTATTTGGCATCGAAATAATTGGTGGCACCATCGTAATAACCAGACTGGAACAGCACGTGCAAATACGGATTCTGTGCCATGGCCAGACGTAAATTCTCGCCGGTCTGGTCGCCATCGCGATTCCACGGATGTACCGGTCCAAACATGTTGTATTTAACGTCCGTTTTATAATTGAGACTGCTACGCAGGTAATGATTCATTGCCGGTGTAAATGAATGTAGCCATGAGGTCAGCTCTGCATTGTAGTCCGGTCTGTCCCCTGCTTCCGCGCGGTCAATCCCCAGATAGCGGGAATCCAGCCGTCCGACAGTCTGACCGCGATCACGCAGCAGCTCTTTCCAGAAATAATCGGTGGGAATATCCAGATTGTTTTGCAGGACGGCCTGTAATGACAAGCCGGAAAACTTTGCCACCTGTTGTGCGACCTGCTGACGATCTGCTGCATCAACAAAAGAACCTTTAGCCAGATGAGGCAAGTATGTGTTCAGCGTGAATTGTTCAGATTGCGCGAGCACGTCCATCAGGTCTAGTTGCTGCAGCTCTGGCGATAACTTCTTATGATACCAGGCGGTTGCAGTGTAATACGGTAGCCGGTTCGCGACATCCACCGGTCCTTCACGCTTGATGCCAAGTTCAGTCGGCGACACCAGGATCACGCCGTTTAAATACATCCATTCTTTGTTTTGCAGTGCCAGCGCCAAGCCGGATACACGGGTTGTCCCGTAACTTTCACCAATCAGGTATTTGGGTGACGGCCAGCGTTGATGACGGGTCACAAAGGTCTCAATCCAAGACGACAGGTACGCAACATCTTCATTGACGCCAAAAAACATTTTCTGCTGGGCGTCCCGAGATGGCATTTTGCCGTCTTTGCCCGGCAGCACGCGCGAATAAGCGGTATTCACCGGATTCACGAACAGAATGTCCGCAGTATCAAGCACCGAATACGGGTTGTCTTTAGTGCCATAAGGCTGCAGCGGATACCCTTCACTATCGACGTTGAGCGCCCGTGGGCCCGTATAAGCGATTTGCATCCAGACTGACGCCGAACCCGGACCGCCGTTAAACGAAATCAGCAAAGGCCGTTTCGACTTGTCTTTGATATCTGAACGTTCGTAATAGGTATAAAACAACGTGGCGGTCGGATTGCCTTCTTCATCCCAGACCGGCTGCGTGCCGGCTTCGGCAGTATATGGAAAGCTGACATTATTCACTTTAGCCTGGTGTTTTGTGATGACCACGGAATCCACATCGATTTGACGATGATGACTGGCAGGCGCTGGTTCAGCCGCCTGCAGCGGCAGGATTGACATAGTCAGCACTAATGCTGACAGCAAAAAAACTTTATTTTTCATAGCGGGCTCTTGGTTGAACAGAGAAAAGCTGTTTGGCTGATTAAACTGCGGGAACGTCGAAAAAAAATATAGTCCGGCTGAGACCAACAACCAAAATACAGGTTAAGCGTGGCCAGGATCAATCCTGCGGTGCTGAATAGTACTGACGACGCCAATCCCCGAAGCGAGTGGTATTGAGCATAAAACGCACGAAAAAATATGCCACGATTGAAGCCGAGACCACCTGTAACAAATAACTCAGACTGGTATCGCTAAATAGAAAACCAATCAGAGGTGCCGTTTGCCAGCCGATGAAAAATGCAACCCTTTTGCCCCTGACATGGTGGTCAACCGGCAATAAAACCCATAACCACGGCAGCGTGTACAGCAAAACTCCAACCCCAAATATGGCCATCAATGCACCTCCTTGAACATTGTTAAACACCAAATTAACTAAAATTATTTAAGCAAGTCAATCAGGAGTTTTCGGTAAACGGTTATCTTCCAAAAACAAAAACCCGTCACGAGGACGGGTTTTTACACACTACAAAACTAAGCAGCTATTACCAGCCAGTCAGTTCACGCAGTGCTTTACCGATGTCTGCCAGAGAACGTACGGTTTTAACACCAGCGTCTTCCAGAGCACGGAATTTGTCATCAGCTGTACCTTTACCACCA
>Ga0075154_10000799_pt1 | contig 24706 bp, 23 predicted proteins | sample JI71714BDNA_FD_70965 | JGI IMG/M metagenome (GOLD analysis project Ga0075154, IMG submission 70965) | Wastewater effluent complex algal communities from Wisconsin, to seasonally profile nutrient transformation and Carbon sequestration -... | ecosystem: Engineered > WWTP > Effluent > Algae...
TGAGCAGGCTCTTGGTCAAAAACGTCATCTTACTTCTCCTTCGCGGCGGCTGGGATAATTCCTGCCGTCGAAGGTCTTTCTAGGTGATTCGTTTTGAGCGCTGGCTGAACTGACTTGTCAGCAGCCGTTCAGGAAAATGGCTATTTAGATGAACAGAGAAAAATCTAAGGAAAGTCGCAGAAATTGGCGCTTTATCCCGAAAGCGAACCGGGCATTATCGCAATTTCGGCAGGTAAAGCCGATGCAATATCGCCGTCCGCCTGAACAAGTTGCGCGCTATTAGCGGTGATATTTACTCTTTTACCGGTCACAATCTGCACATTGGAAAGCCGGTTGGCGCGTCCGGTCAGCGTCGCCAATATGAAGGCAACAAAATCCCGTCGCCTTGCTTGTTTCAGCATCACCACATGCAAGAGCGGAACGTCGATACGCGCCTCGGGGGCAAAGCTCCACGGGCCGGCGTAGAACCGCCCCTTCGCAACATAGACCGCTTCGGCGAAGTAGGGCGAGTCATCGATCGCGATCGACAGGGCAGGGCGCTGCCAATGCGCCAGCATTTTGATCATGGCGACCACATAAGCAAAACGGCCGATTTTCTTTTTCAGCTCTGGCGAAACCGCCGCCACCGCTCGCGCATCGGGAGAGACGCTGGCGCAAACGACAAAATGGGTGTCGTTGAGGCTGGCGAGATAAAGCGGTCGGGCTTCGCGTTTGAGCGAGGCCGTGACGAAGTGGCTGGGATTTCGCAGCATATCCCGCTCGCGCGCTGCAAGGTTGATCGTCCCCGCCGGATAGAAATCGACCGGGACTTGCTTATCCGTGCCTGCCATTTGGGCCAGCACGTGGCGAATCGTGCCGTCGCCGGCGGCAATGCACAGACGGTCGAAATGCTGCGACAGGTCTGGCTTGTCGTGCGGTGAACTTTCGCCAAAACGCACGGCAAATCCGTGCGCCCCATAGGCTGTGGCAAGTCCACCGAGCAGCGCCGCGTCGTGACTGCCCGATTCCGGGTTTGAGACAATCAGCACTGTCGACCGCGAATGGATCGTGCTTCGACGGATATCGATTTTGTTGACTGCCCCCTCTTTCAGCATCAGCCTGCCAACCGCGCCACGCCCCATTCGTTCCAGCTAAACGGGCGCGGCGATTTGGGCATATAGCCTTCATCGACGCGGGTCAGCTCAAAACCTGCCGCCTCATAGGCACTGCTGATCGGGCGGGTCAGGTGGCAGCCGCCGCCGATGCGCTTCCATATCGGCTCAATCCTGCGCTGCCATTTTTGCACCGACGCATCGGGCGCGCGGCCATGTTCGAGGAACAAGACTTTGCCACCGGGGCGCAGCACGCGGCGCATTTCCGACAATACCTGCATTTGCTGATCCACGGAGCAAAGCGTGAAGGTGCAAACCACAGTGTCAAAGCTGGAATCGGCAAAGGGCATGGCTTCGCCAATTCCGCCCCTTATGTCAGCCGCCATCCCCTTCGCCTGCGCAGCTTCGCGCGAACGATCCAACAGGGCAGGGGAGGGATCGAGCCCTGCATAGCTGTTTATACGGGTGGGATCGTAAAACTCCATATTGATCCCGCCGCCGCACCCCAGCTCAAACACATCGCCGTCGGCCTGCGGCACAATCTTGCTGCGGGACTTCATGATCTGCGGTTGCGAACAGGCGCATCCGATCAGCTTGGGAACCATCACCCGATCCCACCAACCTGAAGGGCGGGGTTGCCATCCGCTCGCTGCTGTCATTTCAAATCCAACCCCGTCCATTTGGCGAGAAACGCGAAGATATCGCTATATTCTTCGATTTCCTTGTCTGTGGGTTTGCCGGTGCCGTGGCCTGCGCGGCTTTCGATGCGGATGATGTGGGGTTTTGGTCCAACGTCGGCCGCCTGTAACCGCGAGATATATTTGAAACTATGGCCCGGCACGACGCGGTCATCGGTGTCGGCGGTGGTGACGATCAGCGCGGGGTAATCGACGCCATTTTTGATGTTGTGATAAGGCGAATAGGTCAGCAGATTCCTGAAATCCGTCTCATCGGACGGAGAGCCATAATCGTCGGTCCAATAGCGTCCGGCGGTGAAGCGGTCGAAGCGCAGCATGTCCATCACGCCCACTGCCGCATGGCCTGCCGCGAACAGTTCTGGCCGCTGGTTCAGCACTGCGCCGACCAGCAGCCCGCCGTTCGAGCGACCGTCAATCGCCAGCTTACCCTTGGCGCTGATCCCCTTGGCGATCAGATATTCGCCCGCCGCGATAAAGTCGTCGAACACATTCTGCTTGTTGAGCAAACGCCCGGCGTCGTGCCATGGCTTGCCATATTCGCCGCCGCCGCGGATATTGGCAAGGACGAAAACTCCGCCCGACTGGATCCACGCCATCCGCTTGGGTTGATAGGCGGGGAGTTGCGACAGGTTGAAACCGCCATAGCCATAAAGGATGGTCGGCGCGCCTTTCGACAGGTCGAGGTTCTTTTTGTGGACCACGAACATCGGGATTTTGGTACCGTCTTTTGACGGATAGAAATGCTGGGTGATTGCAATCTGTGCGGGGTCGAAACTCAGCTTGGGTTGTGCAAAGACGGTGCTTTTCCCGGTGGCGCTGTCAAAGCGGTAGACCGCCCCCGGTTGATTGAAGCTGGAGAAGGAAAAAAAGGTTTCAGGATCGCCTGGCTTGCCTGAAAAACCGCTCGCGGTTCCGATGGCGTTCAACTCGATCTTTTTGACCGGCTGGCCATCAAGGCTGACCATCTCGGCAATGGTCGCTGCGTCTTTGAGGTAGGACAGCACCAGCCGGTTGCCGACAATCTGCGCGCGGGAGAGTGTTTCTTCGCGTTCGGGGATGATGTCTTCAAACAGATAAAAAGGGGAAATGTTTTGATTGTTCGCGGGCACGAACCCGCCATTGGCGACATTGACAGACACAACTTTCAATTTTGGCGCGTCTTTGTTGGTTACAAAATACAGCGTGTCGCCCATGCCCTCAATCAACTGCCAGTCGTAATTTAATCCACTGACCAGCAATTTGGTTTCCCACTCGGCGACCGCTTTGGCTTTGCCTTTTTTCGCAGATGCAAGATCAATGACATTCAGCTCATATTTGTCATCCGTCCCCTCAGCCGAGGTAATCACCACCCAGCGGCCGTCATGCGTTACCTGTGCGCTGTGGCCCAAGGCTGGCCTGTCGGGGGTAGCATAGACTGCGACATCCTCGCTCTGCGCAGAGCCTATACGATGGAAATAGAGTATCTGGTTCTCGTTGGTTGACTGGAACTCCTTACCCTTTTCGGGAGCGGCAAAGCGCGAATAGAGAAAGCCTTCATTGCCGACCCAGGCGAGGTTGGTGAATTTGGCCCATGCAATCGGATCACCAACCGGCTTACCGGTCTTCACATCGATCACCTTTATTGTGCGCCAATCCGATCCGCCATCCTGAACAGTATAGGCAATCAACTTGCCATTGGGCGAAGGCTCCCACGCATCAAGTGCAGTCGCGCCGTCCTTGGCCCAGCCATTGGGGTCAATCAGCACGCGGTCCTTGCCATTCAATCCCTTGCGCACGTACAGCGGCGACTGGTTTTGCAGCCCGTCATTCTTGGTGAAGAAATAGCTGCCACCCGCCTTCACCGGCAGGCTGAAACGTTCATAGTCATAGAGCGCCTTCATCCGCGCCGCGAGCGCATCACGGCCCGGCAAAGCCGCCAGATAGGGCGCGGTGACCGCTTTCTGCGCCTCGACCCAGCTTGCTACTTCCTTGCTGGTGCGCACATCGTCTTCCAGCCAGCGATAGGGGTCAGCGACTTTCACCCCGAACTGCTCCTCAACGACCTCGACAGTATGCGTTTCGGGATAGGTGAGGGCGGCGGCGACCTCCGCCGTAGCCGCCGCATCGGTGGCGGCCATTGCGGGCACCGACAAGCTCATGGCAGCAGCGCCAAGCAGAAACGACAAACGCATAGGGGCATCAACCTCTCTCGATGCAAACGGGGAATGGGTGGAGCCTATCCACTTGGTCGCGCAAGACAAGCACTTCTGTCACGTCAGCGAAAGATTTGCGGACCATCGACCACAGCTTTACCTGCGCGCTGTCCCGCGGCGATCAAGCGCGGTGATTGCAACTGCCACACAATCGCAGAACAAAGCCGACTCGAATGCCGCCGTCACCGTCCGGCTGATTGGACCAAAGCCCGCGGTTTCCAGCCCGTTCATTCGCAAATTGGCTTGCGGAAAACTGTCAATGAGCATGGCGAGACTGCCCGCCAGAAGCTGCCCACCGCTCAGCACGATTACCACCCCGGCTATGATGCCAATCAGCGCGGCAGCAGCGGTGAGCAGCGGGCGCGAAAACCGGTCGGCAAAATGTCGAAAAAGCCACAGGCTGGTCCCGGCGGCTGCGCCCAACATCACGCCTTCGCTGGCACCGGTGATATCCTGCGGCGCCGCGCCGAATAGCAGGTTGAAGCTGTCCATTCCGAGCAATTGCGCCGATAACCAGGCCACCCGCTGCACCACCAATGGAGGTCAATGCCCAGTGACCTGCGCGGAAATACTCAGCGGCGGCGATACCAAAGCTGACCGCAGCCGCGCCAATTGTCGCCAACGCAACCGTCAGCATTAGCAGCACCAATAGGATAGACAGCGCACCGCCGCCAGCAGATGTCCCGGCGGCTCCGGCAAATCCGTATATCAGCCCGCCAACCAACCCGGCCAATGCGCCACCCGCAGTGCCGCTCAATCCGGTGGCGAGGAATTGCTGCAACGGTGTGTAGGGCTGAGATATTGCATATGAAGGTGCCGACTGCGCGCTCGTTTCGATCACGCTGTTTAGCGGTGCGACAAAACGATATCCAAATTTGGGTACGGTTTCGATGAACCGTGGCCGCGTGGCATCGTCTCCCAATGCCCGGCGCAGGCTGCGGATTGCCTGCGTCAGCGCCTCGTCAGTCACCGGCACACCGCGCCATACTTCGTCCATGAAACGGTCTTTGGACACCAGCTTGCCAGCCTCTGCAATTAGCAACGCTAGTGCATCGAAATTGCGCCCGGCCAGATCAACCGGCGAACCATCGATCCGCGACAACCGCCGTTCTGTGGCATCGAATATGAAATTATCGAATTCAATCCTGTCCAATGCCATTTTTCACCAAAATTTCATGCCGCGCTCATGGCTTTCATGGGCTCGCGCCATAGCTGCATAGCCTCTCAATTGGAAAAAGGGCAAATATGATGACAATGACGCAAAACCCACGACCGTTTTGGCGGCGTAATCTATGGCGCATATTGGGATGGGGCTGCGCGGCGGCTTTGATCCTGACCCCGCTGGTGGCGATGCAATTCACCGATGAGGTCCATTGGACCGGAAGCGACTTCCTGTTCGCAATTATCGTCTTCGGCACCGTCGGGTTGCTGTTCGAACTATCGGTGCGGCTGTTTCCGGATTATTTTTACCGCGCGGGAATGGGCTGTGCCTTGCTGGCATCGTTCATGATTGTCTGGGCCAATGCTGCGGTCGGGATGATCGGCAATGAGGATAATCCGATAAACCTGCTGTTTTTTGGCGTGGTGCTGATCGCGTTGACAGGGGCGATCATTGCCCGATTTCGCGCACAAGGGATGGCATTGGCGATGCTTGTAGCGTTGATCACGCAGATTTCTATCGCGACCATATTCGGTCTGCTCGGTGGCGATCCGCGCGGTGGCATATTCTCGATTTTGTTGTCGAGCCTATGGCTGCTCGCCGCTGCCCTGTTCAAGGCAAGCCGTCGGTGAGATCAAGTTTTTTGATAAAGGGGCTTATGCCGCTTTATCCCTGCGGTTAAGCCGTGGCCATGTTGTTGAAACATCTTCGCGATCTGTCGGTTGAGGCTCCGCTTGCATCGGGGCATGCCTTCCTGTCGGCGGCGAGCGGACTGGTCGTGATTGATGGCCACCATTATGTTGTTGGAGACGACGAGCATCACCTAGCGATGTTTCCGAAGGCAGGAGCCGAGAAGGGCAGGCTGATGCGATTATTTCCGTGCGAACTTTCGCGCGACGCCAAACAGCGCAAGGCGCAAAAGCCCGATCTTGAAATACTGCTTAGCCTGCCGACTGCAACGGATCGAAGGAGGCATCGTCTGTTGGCACTCGGGTCTGGTTCGACCGAACAGCGCAGACGTGGTGCACTGGCAGAACTCGATGATGCGGGGCTATTGTGCGATTTGCAATTGCTCGACTTGCAAGGGTTGTACGCCACGTTGGAAGCTCTGGTGCCTGAACTCAATCTGGAGGGCGCAGTGGCCCAAGGCGACGCATTGTTGCTGTTTAACCGGGGCAATATGGCAAATCCGGCAACGCATATCTTGACGACGCCATTGTCAGCAGTGATCGACGGAGCTGCAGCCGAAGTTAGCATCGCCAAGGAATTGCAACTCCCATCGGTCAAGGGCGTCCCGCTAAGCGTGACTGATGCCTGTCTGCTCGACGATGGCGATATCCTGCTGTCGACGGTGGCCGAAGCAACCGACAATTCCTACGCCGATGGCGCATTGGCCGGATCGGCGCTGGTTTTGCTCGACGCGCGACTCGATGTTATCGCGATAGAGGAAATGCAACCCAAGATTAAAGTCGAGGGCCTCAGCGGGCACTATGTTGCAGGCGGGATAGAGCTACTCTGTGTCACAGATGCCGATAATCCTGCCAAGGCGGCTGGTCTTTATTCGGGACTTTGGCGGATATGAAAAGGGCGGCAATCCTTTCGGACGCCGCCCTTTATATTTCATTTTGCGTCGCGACTTAGGCCGCTTCGTCCATATCGTCTTCGCCCATCACCGGACCCGAATCCTGGCCCTTGGCGCTCATGTCGCGGTCAACCAGTTCGATGATTGCCATCGGCGAGGCATCCGATGCGCGGTAGCCGGCCTTGATGATGCGGGTGTAGCCGCCGTTACGGTCGGCATAGCGCGTGGCGAGCACGTCAAACAATTTGGCAAGCTGCGCGTCATCCATCAGCCGGCTCTGCGCCAGACGACGGTTGGACAGGCCACCCTTTTTGGCAAGCGTGATCAGCTTTTCTACATAGGGGCGAAGTTCTTTCGCCTTGGCAACGCCAGTGGTGATCTGTTCATGCTTGATCAGCGAAGCCGCCATGTTGCGCAGCATCGCGATGCGGTGGCTGCTGGTGCGGTTCAGTTTACGATAGCCGATTTTATGGCGCATTGTTCGTTCCTTCGTTCGTTATGGACCCGTATCAGGTAGTCCGTAGCAGGCCGTATTGAGGGAGGCCCTTTGCCCGTGTTACCCCTCCCCCGAAGGGGAGAGGCATTAAGTCGGTTAGCCCAACAGTTCCTGTTCCAGCTTCTTGGCCATTTCCTCGATATTTTCGGGCGGCCAGCCGGGGATGTCCATGCCGAGGCGCAGACCCATGCTCGACAGCACTTCCTTGATTTCGTTCAAGGACTTGCGACCGAAATTCGGGGTGCGCAGCATTTCGGCTTCGCTCTTTTGCACGAGGTCGCCGATATAGATGATGTTGTCGTTCTTCAGGCAATTTGCGCTGCGGACCGACAGTTCCAGCTCGTCGACCTTCTTGAGGAGGTAACGGTTGAGCTGGTTTGCATCCGATTCGTCCGACGAAGCCGAAGGCGAGGCAGCCATGCCGATCATCGGCGAGGAAGCAGCCATCACGTCTTCGAAGTGGACGAACACCTGCAACTGGTCCTGAAGGATGCGCGCGGCATAGGCCACGGCGTCTTCGGGGGTGACGGTGCCGTCGGTTTCGAGGGTCAGGTTGAGCTTGTCATAGTCAAGCTCCTGCCCGATGCGTGCATTGTCGATCTTGTAAGCAACCTGACGGACTGGCGAATAAAGCGAGTCAACCGGGATCAAACCGATGGGTGCGTCCGCAGGGCGGTTCGCAACGGCGGGGACATAGCCCTTGCCGGTGTCGGCAGTGATTTCCATGTTGAAGCTTGCGCCATCATCAAGGTGGCAGATCACCAGATCGGGGTTCATCACCTGGATGTCGCCGGTTACAGCGATGTCACCAGCGGTGACGGTCGCAGGACCGGTTGCCGAAAGCTGCATGCGCTTCGGGCCTTCGCCTTCCATCTTCAACGCGACCTGTTTGATGTTGAGCACGATGTCAGTGACATCTTCGCGCACACCGGCAAGCGACGAGAATTCGTGAAGGACATTTTCGATCTTGATCGAGGTGATCGCAGCGCCTTGCAGCGACGAGAGCAATACGCGACGCAGCGCGTTGCCAAGCGTCAGGCCAAAGCCACGCTCAAGCGGTTCGGCAACGAAGGTTGCCTTGCGGCGGCTGTCGCCACCGGGCTTTACTTCGAGGCCCATGGGCTTCTTTAATTCCTGCCAGTTCTTCATATTGACGGACATGGATTTCCCCTAGGTTTGGGCGGGACTGGCATTTTGGTGCACCGTGCCGGACCGCCGGAAAAATGTGTGGAAGCGGGTAGGTCCGCTTCCGAAAACGAAATCAAACGCGACGACGCTTTGACGGACGCACACCATTATGCGGGATCGGCGTTACGTCGCGGATCGAGGTGATGGTGAAACCCACCGCCTGCAAGGCACGCAGCGCGCTTTCGCGGCCAGAGCCCGGACCCTTGACTTCGACTTCGAGGGTGCGGACGCCATGTTCGACGGCCTTTTTGCCTGCGTCTTCCGCTGCCACCTGAGCGGCATAGGGGGTCGACTTGCGGCTGCCCTTGAAGCCCATCGTACCTGCGCTGGACCAGCTGATAGCATTGCCCTGTGCGTCGGTGATGGTGATCATCGTGTTGTTGAAGCTGGCGTTGACGTGCGCCACACCAGCCGAAATGTTCTTGCGTTCGCGCCGTTTGATGCGCTGAGGTTCGCGTGCCATTTTGAATTCCTAATCCTGCTAAAACCGTTGAGTGCCTCCGGCGGAGAAATATAATTCCGTCCCCCGGACGGTTTTTATTTCTTCTTGCCGGCGATGGGCTTGGCTTTACCCTTGCGGGTGCGCGCATTTGTGTGCGTGCGCTGGCCACGAACTGGCAGACCTTTACGGTGACGCAGACCACGATAGCAGGCAAGGTCCATAAGACGCTTGATGTTCATCGAGGTCGTGCGGCGAAGATCGCCTTCGACGGTATAGTCAGCATCGATCGTTTCACGGATGCGCAGGACTTCCTGATCGGTCAGGTCCTGAACACGGCGAGAGTGATCGATTTCCAGCTTATCGGCAATCTGCAGCGCCTTGGCGCGGCCAATGCCGTGGATATAGGTGAGCGCAATGATTACGCGTTTGTTTGTGGGGATGTTGACCCCGGCAATACGTGCCACTTATTCTAACTCCTTGCTCCACAAGGTGCGCTTGGCACCTTATCTCAACGCGAAAGTGATGGGCCGACAACGCAGAAAAAACCAGCGGGCGCAAGAAAGCGCTGCTGGCTTTACCAGTGTGTCGGATGAGGTCCCTCTAAAGTGAGTCGGCAACAGTGTCAAGCGCTGTGGTCGTCGCTTTGGCGTCGAAGCGGGTTGATTTGTAATCCCGCGTCCGCCAAGGGGCTGGGCCATGTCCGCATCGACAACCGAACACGAACCTTTGACCTTTCAGGACCTGATCCTGACGCTCCATGACTATTGGGGCAAGCAGGGCTGCGTCATATTGCAACCTTATGACATGCGTATGGGCGCGGGCACCTTTCATCCGGCGACCACGCTGCGCGCGCTCGGCCCCAATCCTTGGAACGCAGCCTATGTCCAGCCCAGCCGCCGCCCGACCGACGGCCGCTATGGCGAAAACCCCAACCGGCTGCAGCATTATTACCAATATCAGGTGATCATGAAGCCCAGCCCTGCGAATTTGCAGGAACTGTATCTGGGTTCCTTGGACGCGATCGGCATCGATCCGCTGAAACATGACATCCGCTTTGTCGAGGATGACTGGGAATCGCCCACGCTCGGCGCCTGGGGCCTTGGCTGGGAAGTCTGGTGCGACGGGATGGAAGTGACGCAATTCACCTATTTCCAGCAGGTTGGCGGTTTTGATTGCAAACCGGTTGCGGGTGAGCTGACCTATGGGCTCGAACGGCTGGCCATGTATATTCAGGGCGTTGATCGCGTCTATGACCTGAAATTCAACGACCGCGGCGTCACCTATGGCGACGTCTTTTTGGAAAATGAGCGCGAGCATTCGAAATATAATTTCGAGATCGCCGATACCGCTTCGCTGTTTGATGGTTTCACCAAGGCCGAAGCTGAATGCAAGCGCTGCATTGAGGCGGACATTCCGCTTGCCGCCTATGACCAAGCGATTGAGGCCAGCCATTTGTTCAACCTGTTGCAAGCGCGCGGCGTGATCAGCGTACAGGAACGCGCCAGCTATATCGGCCGTGTGCGCGATTTGGCGAAGGGCAGCTGCGAAGCTTGGATGGCCAAGAATGGGTGGGCGGAATGACCGACTTCCTCCTTGAACTCCGCAGCGAAGAAATCCCCGCGAGGATGCAGGATAAGGCGCGCGAGGATCTGGCGCGTCTGTTCACTGCCGAACTCGACAAGGCGGGCCTCAAGGCCGCCGAGATCATCACCTACGCCACCCCGCGCCGACTGGCGCTAATTGCCAAGGGCTTGCCGCTGGAAACCGAGGCGGTGTCGGAAGAGACCAAAGGCCCCAAGGTAGGCGCACCGCCGCAGGCGATGGAGGGCTTCCTCCGCAAGGTAGGCCTGACGCAGGACCAACTGGTCGAACGCGACGGCATCTATTTCGCCGTGGTTGAAAAGCCCGGCCGCAAGACCGCCGACGTGCTGGCCGAGGCGATCCCCGCGATCATCCGCGCCTTCCCATGGCCCAAGTCGCAGCGCTGGGGTGCGGCGTCGATTTCGACCGAAAGCTTGCGCTGGGTCCGCCCGCTGCAGGGTATCGTCGCGCTGTTGGGTGACGATGTGGTGCCGTGCGCAATTGACGGCATCGTCAGTGGTTCCGCGACCAAGGGCCATCGTTTCCATCACAGTGGCGAAGTCACCATCGGCAATGCTGGCGACTATGCGATGAAGCTGCGCGCCGCGCATGTCATTGTCGATCAGGAAGAACGGCGTTCGATCATTCGCCTACGCGCTGCTAAAGTGGCTGGCGACCAAGGCTTCACGTTGGTTGAAGACGAAGGACTGGTGTTTGAAAATGCCGGACTGACGGAATGGCCTGTGCCTATCGTCGGTGGCTTTGATCCGGCCTATCTTGCTCTACCGAAGGAAGTGATCCAGCTAACTGCGCGAGTGAACCAGAAATATTTCGTATGCAAAAAGAATCAGTCGTCCGATCTGAGTAACGGTTTTGTCTGCGTCGCCAATATTGAACCTACCGATGGCGGCCTAGGCATTGCAACGGGTAATGAAAAAGTTCTCGAAGCACGGCTTTCAGATGCCAAATTCTTCTGGGAACAGGACCTGAAGATCCCGCTCGATGAGCAGGCGAAAAAGCTGTCGCAGATCACCTTCCATGAGAAGCTGGGGACGGTCGCCGACAAGGTCGAGCGCGTGGCGAAGCTGGCGCGGTGGTTGGTTGAAGAGGGGATTGTGAAAGAATCCTCCCCCCTTGTGGGGGAGGCAGGTGGGGGGCGTGCCGCGTCTGCGGCACAAAAGACTCGCATCGCTTCAGATCATTCAGCCGCAGACGCGGCTGGCCCCCACCCCAACCCCTCCCCACAAGGGGGAGGGGCTTCATTGGCCGACCAAGCCGAACGCGCGGCAAAGCTGTGCAAGGCCGATCTGGTCACCGGCATGGTCGGCGAATTCCCCGAGCTGCAAGGCATTATGGGCGGCTATTACGCCCGCGCCCAGGGCGAAGCGGACGCCGTCGCCGACGCGGTGCGCGACCATTACAAGCCGGTCGGGCAGGGCGATGATGTGCCTACTGCTCCGGTGACGGTGGCGGTGAGTTTGGCGGATAAGCTGGATACGATAGCGAATTTTTTCGCAGTTCAGGAAACTCCAACAGGTTCGCGCGATCCTTTTGCATTGCGGCGTGCTGCTATTGGATCAATTGCAATCATTAAAGCCAACAAGTTACGCCTCGACTTAGTAACAGTGGTTCTTGAATGCGCAGGTTACGGCATAATGTATCGATATCTCGATCCCAGCCGTATAGCTGTTTCTGATGCGATCGATGCCGTCGGAAAGGCGTTCGATGCCAGAACTGGGCCTCCAGTTTTGGATGCAGTGCTGGCCGCCGCGAAAACAATAGGCGTTGATAAAGAAGCCAATATCAACGGCTTCACTCGACTCGTCGAAACAGTGGCCGCCGTTCGAGATTTCTTCTTGGATCGACTAGAAGTTTCCGAACGCGAAGTCGGCATTAGACCTGACATTATTAGGGCCGCTCAGATAGTTGACGGTGACCGCGGTAAAGAGTCCGACGTTCTTCGCCTGCTCGCGCGGGTGCAGGCTTTGCAGGGCTTTGTCGGCACCGAGGAAGGTGCGAATTTGCTGGCCGGGTATAAGCGGGCGGCGAATATTTTGAAATCCTCCCCCATCGGGGGAGGGGGACCAGCGCAGCTGGTGGAGGGGCACGGTGACGTTGTCCCGCCGCCGAAAGCCGAGGAAATCCCTCCTGTGCCCCTCCACCCCCAGCCTGCGGCTGGCGGTCCCCCTCCCCGTTCCGGGGAGGAATTGGCCCTGCTCTCTGCCCTCGACAGCGCCGAGCCCAAGGCCGCAGCAGCGATCGAGGCCGAGCGCTTTGAAGACGCCATGGCGGCCCTCGCCTCGCTGCGCGCACCCATCGATGCCTTTTTTGATGGCGTGATGGTGAATGATCCAGACCCGGCAAAACGGGCGTTCAGGTTGGGATTGCTGGCAAGGTTCCGTGATGCGGTGCACCGGGTTGCGGATTTTTCGAGGATTGAGGGGTAGGCTCCTCTCCCCTTGCGGGAGAGGGCAACGAGACTTGGCAGCTTGCTGCCTAGTCGCAGTGGGAGAGGGGGGTACCCTTCGACTGCTCCACCCCCTCTCCAACTTCGCCTAGCCGCCACGGCGGCAAGGCTTTGTATCCTCTCCCTCAAGGGGAGAGGAGCAATTGTGTCTGGGAGCGTGGCTAGTGACCCAATATGTGTACCGCTTCGGCGGCGGCGTTGATGATAAAGGTGCTGGCAACAAGGAATTGCTCGGCGGCAAGGGGGCGAATCTGGACGGGATGGCGGCGATTGGCTTGCCGGTGCCCCCGGGCTTTACGATCACGACCGAGGTCTGCACCGCCTACTACGCCAATGGCGAAGCCTTCCCCGATGGCCTGACCGCACAGGTCGCAAATGGCATTGCGCATATCGAGGGTGTCACCGGCAAAAGCTTTGGCGATTCCGCAAACCCGCTTCTCGTCTCGGTCCGCTCCGGCGCGCGGGTGTCTATGCCGGGAATGATGGATACCGTTCTGAATCTGGGGCTTAATGACAAGACCGTCGAAGGCCTTTCAGCTTCATCGGGCGACGCCCGTTTCGCGTGGGACAGCTATCGGCGTTTCATTCAGATGTATGCCGATGTCGTATTGGGGCTGAACCACCACGCATTTGAGGATGCGTTGGAGATTGCAAAGGAAGATCGCGGCTATTTCCTCGACACCGAATTGCAGGCCAATGACCTGATCGAGTTGGTTGCCGAATATAAGCAATTGGTCGAGGCCGAATGGGGCAAGCCATTCCCGCAGGATGTGAACGAGCAATTATGGGGTGCCGTCGGCGCGGTATTTTCCAGCTGGGAATCGGATCGCGCCAAGGTCTATCGCCGCCTGAATGGCATCCCCGCCGATTGGGGAACTGCGGTCAATGTGCAGGCGATGGTGTTCGGCAATATGGGCGATACCAGCGCAACAGGGGTTGCCTTCACCCGCGATCCTGCGACAGGCGAGAATGCCTATTATGGCGAGTATCTGATCAACGCGCAGGGTGAGGATGTCGTCGCCGGTATCCGCACGCCGCAATATCTGACCATGGCGGCGCGTGAGGTAGCTGGGGCCAAGCCGCTGAGCATGGAAGAGGCGATGCCAGAGGCTTATGCCGAGCTATCGCAAGTGTTCCGCACGCTCGAAACCCATTATCGCGACATGCAGGATATCGAGTTCACCGTCGAGCGCGGCAAGCTGTGGATGCTGCAAACCCGGTCGGGAAAGCGTACCGCCAAAGCAGCGCTGAAGATCGCGGTCGATATGGCGGCGGAAGGGCTGATCACGCGCGAGGAGGCGGTGTGCCGCGTCGATCCGATGGCGCTTGATCAATTGCTGCACCCGACGCTTGACCCCGATGCACCGCGCGATGTGCTGACCAAGGGACTGCCAGCCTCTCCGGGTGCCGCCTCCGGCCAGATCGTCTTTGACGCTGATACCGCCGAACGGCGAAACGATATGGGCGAAAGCGTGATCCTCGTTCGCGTTGAAACCAGCCCTGAGGACATTCACGGTATGCACGCGGCCAAGGGCATTTTGACCGCGCGCGGTGGGATGACGTCGCACGCCGCCGTCGTTGCACGCGGCATGGGGCGGCCATGCGTTTCAGGCGCGGGTAGCCTTGCCATCGACAATGCGGCGAAGGTGTTGCGCGTGTCGGGGCGTGAGTTGAAAGAAGGCGATATCCTGACCATCGACGGCACCACTGGCGAGGTAATGGCCGGTGCCGTCCCGACCTTGCAGCCCGAACTGGTCGGTGATTTCGGCACCTTGATGGTCTGGGCCGATGCGGCGCGCCGGATGAAGGTGCGCGCCAATGCCGAAACGCCGCATGACGCACAGGTTGCGCGCGACTTTGGCGCTGAGGGTATCGGGCTTTGCCGCACCGAACATATGTTTTTCGACGCCACGCGGATTACGGCGGTGCGCCAGATGATTTTGGCCGATGATGAAAAGGGCAGGCGGGTTGCGCTCGAACGCTTGCTGCCCGAACAGCGCAAGGATTTTGCAGCGATCTTCAAGGTGATGGCCGGGCTTCCCGTGACCATCCGCCTGCTCGACCCGCCGCTGCACGAATTCCTGCCGCACCGTGAGGAAGAGTTTGCCGAGGTTGCCGAGGCGGCGGGTGTAGGCATCGAAACGCTGAAGCAGCGCGCGAACGAGTTGCACGAATTCAACCCGATGCTCGGCCATCGCGGTTGCCGTCTGGGCGTGACCTATCCCGAAATCTACGAGATGCAGGCTAGGGCGATTTTTGAGGCAGCCTGTTCGCTTGAGGTGGCACCAGTGCCAGAAATCATGATTCCGCTGGTCGGTACCAAGCGCGAGCTTGAGCTGATGAAAGAGGTCGTGGACAAGGCGGCAGAGGCGGTCTTCGCCGAGCAGGGTAAACGCATCGACTATTTTGTCGGCACGATGATCGAGCTGCCGCGCGCCGCGCTTATGGCGGATGAAATTGCCGAAGTGGGTGAATTTTTCTCATTTGGCACCAATGACCTGACCCAAACCACATTGGGCGTGTCGCGCGATGACGCGGCCCGTTTCCTGACGCATTATGTCGACAAGGGCATCTACGCGACCGACCCCTTTGTTTCGCTGGATGTCGAAGGCGTTGGCCAGTTGATCGAGATTGCCGCCACCAAAGGCCGCACGACCCGGCCCGATATCAAACTCGGCATTTGCGGCGAACATGGCGGCGATCCGGCGTCGATTGCATTCTGCGAAAAGACCGGCCTCGATTATGTCAGTGCCTCCCCCTACCGTGTGCCCATAGCAAGATTGGCGGCGGCGCAGGCGGCATTGCGAAACGTCCAGTGATGCGGTAGCCATCCAATAGGGGAGAGGCTGAATGAAACCGTGGCGACGCTATTCTATTTGCATCCTGTTGGGTCTGGCTGGGGGTAGTGCGTATGCCGTCCATCAAGTGCGCAGTGCCGATCTTGGCCGTCAGGTGACCAACGGCCCGTGGAGCGCCAATACCGACAACGGCACCAAGGATGCATCTGCGCTAAGCCGCGCCCGCGTGGCGCTGTTCGGTTTGCTCGCGCTGCCCGCCAAGGAAGCGATGTACTTCACCGCGCGCACCGATAGCGAAGGTGCACCGCTCAACGGCAAGTGCACTTACACCGTCAGCGGCAGCGAACTCGACGCGCGCTGGTGGAGTATTACGCTGTACAAAGGCGAAGGCTGGCTGGTGAAAAATGCTGCCAATCTTTGGTCGGTCGCGGGCAATGCGCCGGAGCGTGACGCCAATGGCAATTGGTCGTTCACGGTTTCACCCAAAAAGGCCGATGGCGTCTGGTTGCCGACCGGAGGTACGCCGCAATTTGACCTGACGTTGCGCACCTACCATCCGCAAGGCGCGCTTTTGAACAATCCGTCGAGTGCCAAATTGCCGACTATCAAAAAGGAGTCATGCGCATGATCCGCAACTGGCTCTTCCCGATCATAATCGGGCTGCTCGCCGCAGCACTCGCCTGGCAAGGGACGCTGATGGCGACGCCCTATGTGTTGATGTCAAAGGCGATGGAAAAAGTCGGCGGTCGTGCACCCGTAAACAGTTTTGGTTTCGGCGAACCTTCAACTACTGATAACCAGCCTATTGTCAGGCCCAGTCCAGACCTTTCCTACTCTTCCTGTGCCTTTGATCTTTCCAAGGGACCAGTGCTGGTCGATGTCGAGCCGGTATCCGGCCACTATTGGTCTGTCAGCGTCTTTGACGCACGCACCGATGTGGCGGCCGTGCGTAGCGACCGGGAAACGGGAGGAAAGCCGGTCAAACTGGCATTGAAGCGTTTCAGCCAGCGGGTGCCACGCGATTATGAGCCGGTGCAGCTCGACTATAATAAGGGACTGGTTCTGATCCGCATATTGGTTTCGGACAAGGCGGACTATCCGCAAATCGATGCCATCCGGCGCAAGGCGCGCTGTCGCGTGGCTGACACAAAATAAAAGGGTTGCGAATCTGGCAGGCGGGGCCTATTGGCACGCCTCCACGCACCCATAGCTCAGCTGGATAGAGCACCAGACTACGAATCTGGGGGTCGGACGTTCGAATCGTTCTGGGTGCGCCATTTTCCCCAAATTCGCGATTGTTCCTGACAGAAGCAATGCTGCCATTGCCTTTCTATGTCATTCCCGCGAAAACGGGAATCCATGGCCTGAGATCGCGGATTAAACTGAAAATCCAGATCATGGACCCCCGATCAAGTCGGGAGTGACATTTTCATTGAGGTTAGGTTTTTGATAGAAGAACAGAAATCCGCCATCGTCCTCCTCTCCGGCGGCCTCGACTCGATGGTTGTTGCGGGCCTTGCGCGTGAAGCAGGCTATGCCATCCATGCGCTGACCATTGATTACAATCAACGCCACCGGATCGAATTGGAAAGCGCTGCGCGCATCGCCGCACATCTTGATGCGGTCGAGCATATCATCATGCCGCTCGACCTGCGCCGCTTTGGCGGATCCGCGCTGACCGCCGACATCAATGTGCCGAAGGAAGGCGTTGAGGATGGCGCGATTCCGGTAACTTATGTCCCCGCCCGCAACACCATATTCCTGTCGCTGTGCCTCGGCCTGGCGGAAGCGCGCGGCGCACGTGATCTGTTCATTGGGGTCAATGCGCTCGACTATTCAGGCTATCCCGATTGCCGTCCCGAATTCATCGCGGCATTTGAGACAATGGCCAACCTCGCCACTAAGGCTGGGATCGAAGGTGACCGTTTTACGGTGCACACCCCGCTGCAGCACATGACCAAGGCGGACATCGCGCGCGAGGCCCACCGGCTGGGGCTGGATGCTGGAATGAGCTGGTCATGCTACGATCCAACGCCGGACAATAAAGCGTGCGGCCAATGCGACAGCTGCCGGTTGCGTGCCAAAGGTTTTGCCGATGCAGGGCTGCCTGATCCGACGGTGTATGGATGAGCTACGCGGTTAAAGAAATATTCCTGACTTTGCAGGGCGAGGGCGTGCATTCGGGCCGCCGCGCGGTGTTCTTGCGCTTTGCTGGCTGCAATTTGTGGACCGGGCGCGAGGAAGATCGGGCCAACGCGGTCTGCCAGTTTTGCGACACTGATTTTGTTGGCATGGACGGCGAAAATGGTGGGCGGTACGAGGCAGACGAACTCGCCACCAATGTTGCCAGATTGTGGGGGGAAGCGCGCGACCATCGCTATGTCGTGCTGACGGGTGGCGAACCGATGCTGCAGGTTGACGATGCGATCGTTGACGCGCTGCACACCCAAGGCTTCACCATCGCCATCGAAAGCAACGGCACCATCGCTACGCATCCCGGCATCGACTGGGTCTGCATCAGTCCCAAGGCCGGAAGCGACGTGATCCAACACAGCGGCAATGAACTCAAGCTGGTCTGGCCGCAAAACCGACTCGACCCCTTGGCGATGGAAAGCTGGCAATTTGACCATTTCTTGATCCAACCGATGGATCGCGGCAGCGTCGAGTCGAACCAACAGTGCCGCGAAGAGGCGATTGCCTTCGTTTCGGCAAACCCTAAATGGCGGCTTTCATTGCAGAATCACAAACTGCTGGGCCTACCCTGATTGGTTCTTAACATTTTGGTAAACCCCTTTGACTCTCGTAAAATGTCGTGACAATCTCTTGCACGGGGAAGACAGAGGGAGAGAGCTTATGGCAACCGTTTTTTCGGCGCTGCGGACGCGAACGCCGCAATGTTATTCGAAACGCATCAGCACGCACATCGCTTATGCCTTGGTTGTCTATACCTTGCTGCTGATTTTCCTCGTTTCGCCTGCGCTTGAAAGCAAAGCAATGGCGATCTGGCCCTATTTCCTGCTCGTTGCTTTGGTGGCTGCGGTGATATTGCCGTGCCGCAATATCGAACGGCATTGGAAAAAGCTGGATGATCGCGGTGCCGACCTGAGTGCGCATTATCTATTCGCCCGGATCAAAATTTGGCTGAGTGCGATCGGAATTCCCGTGGGTCTGATGCTTGCGATCAAAGCGATCGCCTGATCCTGTTTGCGTTGATTGACGCAAATCGTCCCCGCGACTAAGCGAAGGGGATGCTAACTCCAGAAGCCGCGCTCGACCGCGCCGTACAACTTGTTGAAAACGCGAAAAAGGCAGGGGCCGATGCCGCCGATGCCGTTTATCTGTGCGACGCCTCGACCGAGGTTCAGGTGCGTTTGGGCGTGTTGGAAGACGTCGTCCGGTCTGAAGGCGAAGACATCGGACTGCGCGTTTTTCTGGGGCAACGGTCGGCGACGATATCATCCTCCAGCATGAATCCAGATGTCCTGGCCGGACTGGTGGAACGCGCGCTCGATATGGCGCGCGAGGCGCCCGAAGACCAATTTGCCGGGCTTGCGCCGCAGGACATGCTGCTGAAGGGCACACCGCCAGCCATTGACAGCGATGACGATCAGGACCCCGATCCCCATTCGCTGCGCGAAGCTGCGCTGGCGTGCGAGGATGCGGCGCGGGCGGTGGTTGGTGTGACCAATAGCGAAGGCGCAGGGGCAAGTGCTGGCCGATCGATTTTTGCGCTGGCGACGAGCCACGGCTTTGCAGGGGTGAGCCACGCCTCGGGCTATGGTTTGTCGGCGAGCGTTTTGGCGGGTGAAGGTGATGACAAGCAACGCGATTATGACTGGCGATCCGCGCGCCATCGCGCTGATCTGGACAGCGCCGAAGCCATAGGCCGCCGTGCGGGCGAACGTGCTGTGCGCCGCCTGAACCCCGGCTCGGTCAAAAGCGGAGCGATGCCGGTGATCTTCGATCCGCGCATTGGCAGTTCGCTGGTCAGCCATCTGATCGGTGCCATTGGCGGCAGCAACATCGCGCGCAAGACCAGCTTCCTGCTCGAATCGCTGGGCGAGGCGCTGTTCGACAGCGCGATCAGCATCATCGACGATCCATTGCGGGTGCGCGGTCTGGGTAGCAGGGCGTTTGACGGCGAAGGCCTGCCCACCGCACGCTCGGCGATCATTGAAAAGGGCGTGCTGACCGGCTGGCTGTTGGAAAGCGCTGCGGCGCGGCAATTGGGGCTGAAACCCACTGGCCATGCCAGCCGAGGCGGTAGCGGGGCTCCCGGGACCAGCCCCGCCAATGTCCATCTGGAAGGCGGCACACTTTCTGTTGCCGAACTGATCGCGGACATCGACTATGGCGTCTATGTTCATGAATTGTCAGGACAAGGCGTAAACGGCGTCACCGGCGATTACAGCCGTGGCGCGGGCGGTTTTCTGATCGAAAAGGGTGAAATCACTACGCCGGTCGCGGAATTCACCATCGCCAGCAATCTGAAGGATATGTACCGCGCGCTGACGGCGGCGAACGATCTTGAGTTCGTCCGCTCGACCAATGTGCCGACGCTGCGCGTCGATGGCATGATGGTGGCGAGTGCCTGATCTAGAAGGGGCTCTGACCATAGTCCGCGAGGCGGGTGACCTCGCGCTGAAAAGCTGGCGAGAGGGTATGGCCCCCTCTTCAGACGTTTGGGAAAAAAGCAAAGGCAACCCGGTCAGCGAAACCGATCTGGCGGTCGATGCGCTGCTGAAGTCACGCCTTGGCGGGCTTGCCCCTGACATTGGCTGGCTTTCCGAAGAGACAGCGGACAATCCCGACCGGCTTGCATTGCCCCGGCTGTGGCTGGTCGATCCAATTGATGGAACGCGCGATTTCATCCGCGGTCGCAGCGGCTGGTGTATCTCGGTCGCATTGGTCGAAAATGGCGATGCGGTTTTTGCGGCAATGTATGCCCCAGTGACACGGCAATTGTGGGTGGCGCATAAGGGGGCAGGCACGACCTGCAATGGCAAACGGCTTTCGGGCAGCAGCAGAAGCGCGTTTAGTGGCGCGCGCGTTCCCACTGACGCCCTGCAAAAGGTCGATCGTGATCTGGAAATGGTCCACAAACCCAACAGTATCGCGATGCGGATGACTATGGTCGCGTGCGACCGTGCCGATCTGGTAGCGACGCTGCGCTGGGGGCATGAATGGGATATTGCGGCGGCACATCTGATCGCAGAGGAAGCCGGGGCGAAAGTGAGCAATGCGCTGGGCGAGCCTATTCGCTACAACAAGCCAAAGCCGCTTGATTTCGGCCTGATCTGCAGCGCTCCGGGAATTCATGCGGCGGCGGTTGAACGGTTGAGCGAGAGGGCGGGCACCATTCTTAACTTATGAAGTGGTGCTAGGCGCGAGGTCGCGTCCACAATCCTTCCCGATTTACGGGCACAGGCTGGTTCCGACGAGCATCCATAAAAGCCGATTTAACCCAGCGCAATTTCTCCCCACGCGAGGTGAAAACCCGCGCATCCCAGGCATGTTCGCCGCCCGCGCGAACTTTCCGCGCAATATCGCCGTATATCCCCGCCGCCGCGAGCACGGCCCAGCGTGCGCGAAAGGGCAGGCGGGATGCACCGACGCGAGCGGAGGCTTCATATTGCCCCGCTTCGTCCGCCAGCCAGCGCGCCATTAGTGCCAGTTTCTTGCGGTTGTGCGGCCGTAGATGCTCGCCGGGGCCGATGTCGAGCAAGGCCAGCCAGTCATCGGGCAGGTAACAGCGACCCGCACTGCCATCCTCGGCAATATCGCGGGCGATGTTGGCGAGCTGGAAGGCGATGCCAAGGTCACAGGCGCGGTCGAGGGTTTCGTCGTCATCGGGTGCGACACCCATCACCACCGCCATCATCACCCCGACTGCACCTGCGACATGATAGCAATAACGATAAAGGTCTCCCTCGCTGCGTGGGTGCCAACCATTGGCGTCGAGGGCAAAGCCCTCTATCACTGCATCGGCCATACCCTGCGTCAGCCCGCATTCGCGCGCGACTACGCCCAAGGCATCAAAGGCGGGGTCGCCGGTAACTTCGCCTTGGATTGCGCGCGCGGTCAGGTCGCGCATCGCCACCAACCGTACGGCTGGATCATCGACCAAAGCCATGGCACCACCATGGTCCTGCCCGTCGGCCAGATCATCGCATTTGCGGCACCATGCATAAAGCAGCCAGACCCGCTCGCGCGTCGTGCGGTCAAACAGTCGGCTGGCGAGTGCGAAAGATTTTGACCCGCGCTTTATGCTGTCGCGGGCATAGGCGACGAGAGCCGCCCTTTCGCTCACAAATCCTCAGCCTTCATCTGGAAGATGCTTTTGTGCGGCACATAGGCGGCCATTTTTGCCAACAATTCGTCGAGCGCATCGCCAACAACCATGATCCCGGCATGCTGCTCACGAATGAAACCGACATCGATCATATGCCGGTTGAATTCGATCAGCTTGTCGTAAAAGCCCGCAACGTTGAGCACGCCCACCGGTTTGTCATGATAGCCCAATTGCGCCCAGCTGATCGCTTCCCACAATTCGTCCATCGTGCCGACCCCTCCGGGGATAGTGACAAAGCCGTCGGATAGGTCGGTAAACATCCTTTTGCGTTCGTGCATGCCCGGGACGACATGCAGTTCGGTGCAGCCCTTGTGCGCGACCTCGCTGCCGACCAGCGCCTCGGGGATCACGCCGATGACCTCGCCGCCAGCCTCCAACGCCGCGTCCGCCACCGCACCCATCAGGCCCAGCCGCCCTCCGCCATAGACCACTCCAATGCCGCGCGCCGCCAAGCCAGCGCCCACAGCGCGGGCAGTTTCTATATAGACAGGGTCGGCAGGTGTCGCAGACCCGCAATATACAGCTAGGCGTTTCAAGCTTTCAAATCCTCTAACATCAAAGTCGCAGTCGCCTTGGCGCTGCCGACGACCCCGGGAATTCCCGCCCCCGGATGCGTTCCCGCGCCGGTAAAGTAAAGGTTTGAAATCACATCGTCACGGTTGTGCGCGCGGAAATAGGCGCTTTGCCACAGCACCGGTTCCAGCGAAAAGGCGCTGCCCAGATGCGCATTCAGGTCACGGCCGAAATCGGTGGGGGCATAGTGGAAGCTGGTGGCCAGATTGGCCTTCAGCCCCGGTAACACACGCCGTTCGACTTCGTCCAAAATCGCAGCCTCAAACTGGTCGCCAAAGCCGCCATCCCAATCGACCTTGCTCTTTCCCAGATGCGCGACTGGCGCGAGCACGTAAAAGGTAGAATAACCCTCAGGTGCCATGTGCGGATCGGTTGCGGTCGGGTGGTGGAGATATAGCGAGAAATCTTCGGGCACCGTGCCGGTCTTATAAATATCGTCGAGCAGCCCTTTGTAGCGCGGGCCGAACAGGATCGAATGGTGCGCAATATCCGGGTAATGCCCCTTCACGCCAAAATGCACGACGAACAGTGACGGCGACCAGCGTTTGCGTTTCAACGCTTTCGCCGCCTTGGCCCCGCGCGGATGATCCTTCAGCAGCGCGGCGTAATTGTGCATCATATCGCCGTTGGAGGCGACTGCATCGGCTTCTCCGCGCCAGCCCGACTTGGTGACCACTCCCGTCGCGCGATTGCCCTCGGTCAGGATGCGTTCGACCGGATCGTTCAGCCGTAACACGCCGCCTAGCCGTTCGAACAGCGCAACCATCCCTGCCACCAGCCGGTTGGTGCCGCCGCGCGCAAACCAGACGCCGCCTTCCTTCTCGATGGTGTGGATCAGCGCGTAGATCGAACTGGTCGACATCGGATTGCCGCCGACGAGCAGGGTATGGAACGACAATGCCTGCCGCAACCGCTCATCCTGAACATAGCTCGAGACGACCGAATAAACCGACCGCCACGCCTGATATTTCATCAGCGCTGGTGCCGCCTTTATCATTGAGGCAAAGTCGAGGAAGGCCGCCGAGCCGAGCTTGACATAGCCCTCCTCATACACCCCCTTCGAATATTCCAGAAAGCGTGCATACCCCGTGACGTCCGCAGGGTTCAGCTTGGCGATTTCCGCATTCAGTGCGGCCTGGTCGTTCGAATAATCGAAATTGGTGCCGTCGGGCCAATTGAGCCGGTAGAATGGCATGACGGAAATCAGGTCAACATCGTCGGCCATGTCGCTGCCCGACAATTCCCACAACTCGCGCAGACAGGGTGGATCCGTGACCACCGTTGGCCCGGCATCGAAGGTGAAGCCCTGCCGTTCCCAATAATAGCCGCGCCCACCTGGCTTGTCGCGCGCCTCGACTATGGTCGTCTGCACCCCCGCCGATTGCAGCCTGATGGCAAGCGCCAAACCGCCAAAACCGGCGCCAATGATAATTGCTGACTTCACCGTTTCTTTGTCCTCGGCCGCAATGCCCTGATCGCCTTACCAACCGGTACCGGTGGCTTGCCCGACAATATCCGCGCCTTGTCTCCGCCAGTGGTTGAACCTGAATAGAAGCGCTCGATCAAACCGGGTTTCAAAGTGTAGAAGCGCTCGAGCACCTTGTAACGCTCATTAGGCATCGATGCGCGGAACATCATGCGGTTCAGCATCCGGTAGAATTTGCCGCTTTTCCAATGTGCATCGGCGCGCTGACGCATCAGCATGTTCAGCTTGTCACCGTCCAAATCGGGCTGTTCGGCTATGAAGATCGCGTTGCGCACTGCATCGGGCAGCGAATAGCTGGTGACGGGATGGAAAAAGGCTCCGCGCGCGCCTGCTTTTGCTGTGCGCCCGCTGCCGCTCGCCCAATAATTGTCGAGATCGCCGCCCATGACCACAGGCAGCACGCCGGTTTCTTCGCGCACCACGCGGTCCACCTGCCAGCCCTTGGCCTCTGCATAGGCGGCAATGCGGCGGCGCATGACGCGCGGGTCGAAGTCCGGCCGGTCGCTATAATAGGTGTCTTCGACAAAAACCTTGTCCATGCCAAAGGGCAGCACATAGACAAAACGATAGCCATCATATTGCTCGACCGTCGCATCCATGA
>Ga0075154_10000802_pt1 | contig 24649 bp, 22 predicted proteins | sample JI71714BDNA_FD_70965 | JGI IMG/M metagenome (GOLD analysis project Ga0075154, IMG submission 70965) | Wastewater effluent complex algal communities from Wisconsin, to seasonally profile nutrient transformation and Carbon sequestration -... | ecosystem: Engineered > WWTP > Effluent > Algae...
CCAGCCAGAGTGTGCCATGGGCCACAATCCTGCATTTGCAACAGTTCCGCAGCAGGCTTGCGTCTGAGTTCTGCCGGTTGGCAAAATTCAAACTGGGTGCCCAGTGCATCGGCAGCTAATGCTGCAGTCAACGCACCCTGCGCTCGTTGCAAAGTGGATAAAGTCATGACACCTCCTGTATGCGATAAATCTGATGCACAGTCTGCAGTCTGAGCAGGCACATTGCAAGCGTATGATTTTGCGAAACACCGTATTTATCAGGCTTACAGCCTTGTTTAAATGCATAAGCCAACCCGGAGGTTGGCTTATTCTCATCACAGCCTTAAGTTGGGTAAACTTTAGCCGCCGTATTTTTCTGCCAGATATAACCAGGTTTCCAGCACGGTATCCGGGTTCAGTGATACCGAATCGATCCCCTGGTCCATCAGCCACGCCGCGAAATCTTCATGGTCCGACGGGCCCTGACCACAGATCCCGACGTATTTACCTTTGGCTTTCGCCGTTGAAATCGCCATCGACAACAGCTTTTTGATGGCAGGATTGCGCTCATCAAACAAATGCGCGATCAGACCAGAATCGCGGTCCAGACCGAGTGTCAGCTGCGTCAGGTCGTTCGAACCAATCGAGAAACCGTCGAAGAATTCGAGGAATTCTTCTGCCAGCAAGCAGTTAGACGGCAGTTCGCACATCATGATGACTTTCAGGCCGTTTTCGCCACGTTTTAAGCCCTGCTCGCCCAGCAAACCAATCACCGCTTCGGCTTCACTTAAAGTCCGCACGAATGGGATCATGATCTCAACGTTGGTCAGGCCCATCTCGTTGCGCACCCGTTTTAACGCTTCGCATTCCAGCGCAAAACAATCACGGAAGTCTTCCGAGATATAACGTGAAGCGCCACGGAAGCCGATCATCGGGTTTTCTTCATGCGGTTCATACTGACGACCGCCAACCAGATTGGCGTACTCGTTCGATTTAAAATCTGACATCCGCACAATCACGCGCTCAGGTGCAAAGGCTGCCGCCAGTGTTGAAATGCCTTCGGTCAGCTTGGCGATATAGAATTCCACCGGCGACGCGTAACCCGCCATCATTTCGTCGATTTGGGCTTTCACATCGGCCGGCTGCACGCTGTAGTTCAGCAAGGCTTTCGGATGCACGCCGATCATGCGGTTGATGATAAACTCAAGCCGCGCCAGACCAATACCGGCATGCGGCAGCTTGGCAAAACCAAAAGCGCGCTCCGGGTTACCGACGTTCATCATGATCTTCATTTTCAGTGGCGGCATCGCATCGACACGCGAGGTCACCACGTTAAATGGCAGAATGGCATCGTACACAAAACCGGTATCGCCTTCAGCGCATGACACTGTAACCTGCTGACCGGTTTTAACTTTTTCGGTCGCATCACCACAGCCAACGACTGCAGGAATACCGAGTTCACGGGCAATAATCGCTGCATGACACGTGCGGCCGCCACGGTTGGTGACAATGGCTGAGGCCCGTTTCATGATTGGTTCCCAGTCCGGGTCCGTCATGTCAGTAATGAGTACATCGCCCGGCTGGATTTGGTCCATGTCGGCGATACTGGCCAATACTTTGGCGGTGCCTGAACCGATTTTGTGGCCGATCGCGCGGCCTTCGGTCACGATGGCGGCGCTGCCTTGTAACTGGTAACGCTCCATCGAATTGCTGTCTTCACGCGAGCGCACCGTCTCTGGCCGCGCTTGTACAATGTAAAGCTTGCCGTCGATGCCATCTTTGGCCCATTCGATGTCCATCGGCCGGCCATAGTGTTTTTCAATGGTCACTGCCTGACGGGCTAACTCTTCCACTTCAGCATCGGTCAGTGAAAACTGCCGGCGTTTGTCGGCGGCCACATCTTCAATACGCACTTGTTTGCCGTGGCTTTGTTCGCTGGAGTACACCATTTGCACCAGTTTACTGCCTAAGGTGCGGCGCACTACTGCTGGACGACCAGCACTGACGGTCGGCTTGTGTACATAGAATTCGTCCGGGTTAACGGCACCCTGCACCACCATCTCGCCAAGGCCATAGCTGGAGGTGATAAACACCACGTCTTCAAAACCTGATTCGGTGTCGATAGAAAACATCACGCCGCTGGAAGAACAGTCAGACCGCACCATGCGCTGGACACCGGCTGATAACGCCACACCGCGGTGGTCGTAGCCCTGGTGCACCCGATAAGAAATCGCGCGGTCATTAAATAACGAGGCAAAGACGTGTTTGATGGCTTCGATCACGTGCTCATAGCCTCGCACGTTCAGGAAGGTTTCCTGCTGGCCGGCGAATGACGCGTCCGGCATATCTTCTGCGGTTGCACTTGAGCGCACGGCGAATGAGGCATCGTTACCCATGCCGGCACAAAGCTGGTCAAACGCCTGACGGATGGCAACTTCAAATTCTGGTTGAAATGGGGTGTCAATGACCCACTGACGGATCTGGGCGCCGGCTTTGGCCAGGGCAGTCACGTCGTCAACATCCAATCCGTCGAGCAGTTGATAAATCCGCTCGTTCACACCGCTTTGCTCAAGGAATTGGTTAAAGGCTTCAGCCGTGGTTGCAAAGCCACCAGGCACTTGCACACCGACGCCAGCCAGGTTACTGATCATCTCACCCAAAGAGGCATTTTTGCCTCCAACCCGCGGGACATCGTGCATGCCCAAATCCTGATACCAAACAACGAATTCTTGCACAGTATGTCTCCAATTTTTGTTGCAGGTTATGTAAGCTTACAGCGGCAGACACGTAAGCAAAATAATTCTACACTGCTGGCCGTCTAATTTAAAATGCTAATTTTTAATGAAAATTTATAACAACAAATGGAGTTTCAGATGCGTACAGCCTTTTATATCTCTGACGGCACAGGCATTACGTCCGAAGTGTTCGGACATGCTCTGCTGTCGCTGTTTGAAGCAGAATTTGACCATGTGACTATCCCGTTTGTTGAAACTCCGGTGATAGCCGAACAAGCTAAACAACGGATTAACGATCGTTATAAAACTACCGGTGTCCGGCCTTTGGTCTTTCAGACCTTTGTTGATGAACAACTCCGCGCCATCATCAACAGCTCAGAAGGTGTCTGTTACGATTTCCTCAACGCCTTTGTCGAGCCGATGCAGCGTGAGTTGGGGATCCCGGCCAAACCGAAAACGCACCGTACCCACAGCATTCACGAAAAAACCTATGATTTTCGCATCGACGCCGTGAATTACGCCCTTGCCAATGACGATGGTGCCAATCTGAAAGATTATGCCAAAGCCGATATCATCTTAGTCGGTGTCAGCCGCAGTGGCAAAACGCCGACCTCCCTCTATTTAGCGCTTCAATATGGCATCAAGGCGGCGAATTATCCGTTCGTCGAAGAAGACATGGATTCGCTGACTTTGCCCCCGGCATTGCGGCCACACCGCAATAAACTGTTTGGCCTGACCATTACGCCGGAGCGGCTTAGCCAAATTCGTGAGCAACGCCGGCCGGGCAGCCGTTACGCGTCGTTGCGACAATGCAAACTGGAGTTGGATGAAGTTGAAAATCTGTATCAGAAAGAACGCGTGCCGTATTTAAACTCCACGACGTTGTCGATTGAAGAGATCAGCGCCAAAATCATGGCTCAGACCGGTCTGAAACGGCAAAAATACTAACTCTATCCAGGCAGTAGCGAATTAGCTGAGCTTGAGTTGCAGGCAAAGCTGCCGCGGATCTGCCACCGATGACGGCTGTTGCTCTTTTTGATGGACCCAATCAACAATTGCGGCATTGACCGGCGTGGGGATGCCGTAGCGCTGGCCGAGCGTGACTACTGCGCCATTTAAAAACGCGATTTCGGTGCGCCTGCCGCCCGTCATGTCGGCAGACATGGACAGTCTCGCTTCTGGGTCGATCCGCAGCATTCGGGCCGCGACCCGGCTGAACAACCAGTCTGGCAGGCGCAGGATAAAAGGTAACAATTCAGGTTTGAGCGCGGTAAATTGCTGCGGCTTGACACCTTTATAGGCACAGATCGCCAGCCACTCGCGCATCGCTGCCGCCAGCAGCAAGCGCCAGTGCCTGTCGAGCAATTGCGCTCTGAGGGGCAAATCCGACACCGCGTTTAAAGCATTGTTAAGATTTAACACCAATTTACCGTATTCGGCCGCTTGCATGTCCGTGCTGATGGCGACGTCCAGCCCCTGGCTGAGCAAGACCTGCTGCAAATATTGTACAACCGCAGCCGACGATTGCGGCCAGAGCAAACAACCACTGCTCGTTTGTTGAAACCGACCAGGACTGGGACTTACCACATTAAATGGCACTATCGCCCGATAGACCGGATTATGCAGTTGCGACTGGATCATGTCGGTAATGCCGATGCCATTTTGCAGCGCAATCACCGGCACGTCTGGTCGCAGATGGGGTTTAATTTGGTGAACCAATGTGGCTAAAGCGGTGGCTTTTACTGTCAGCAATACCACATCGGCTTCAATCAGACTGACGTAGGAAGTAAAAAATGCCACTGTTGCAACACTGGCCTGAAAGTGTTCGGTGCCATCTTGCCAGCTGGCAGTCAGGCCATGAGCAGCCAATGCCAGACCCATGTGGTCCCGGCCAAACAGCAATAATTCTAAATCGGTATCCTGAGCGAGGATCGCGCTTAAAAAACAACCGATGCTGCCTGCCCCGACAATGCCAACCCGGTATTTGCGACCACTGGTTTGCACTTTGGTTTGCAGGTCCTGCATCGGTTGTCCTTGACCGGTCACACCGGCAATTTACTTACGCACGCTTCTGAGTGTATCAGCGATTAAGAACGCCAGTTCCAATACCTGATCTGCGTTTAAGCGTGGATCGCATTGGGTGAAGTAACGCTGGCTCAAATCGTTTTCGGATAAACCATAAGCGCCACCGGTACATTCGGTCACATGCTCACCGGTCATCTCGAGATGGATACCACCGGCATGCGAGCCTTCGGCTTGATGGACCGCAAAGAAGTTGCGGATCTCACGCAAAATGGCTTCAAAATCACGAGTCTTGTAGTCATTGCTGGCTTTGACCGTATTGCCGTGCATCGGATCCGAACTCCAGACCACTTTGCGGCCTTCGCGCTGCACGCGACGCACCAGCGCCGGTAACTTATCCGCGAGCTTGTCGGCGCCCATCCGCGTGATCAAGGTCAGACGGCCCGGAATATTGTCCGGGTTCAGCTTGTCGATTAAGCGGATCAGGTCCAGCTCATCCATACCCGGGCCAATCTTCACGCCAATCGGATTGTGAATGCCGCGGAAAAACTCGATATGCGCATGATCAAGCTGCCGAGTACGTTCGCCAATCCACACCATATGCGCAGAGCAGTCGTACCACAGACCGGTTAATGAATCACGGCGGGTCAGTGCTTCCTCGTAATTCAGCAGCAATGCTTCATGGGAGGTATACAGCGTCGTTTCACGGATTGACGGCGAATTCTGCGCGCTGATCCCGCAAATCTCCATAAAGCGCAGTGCTTCCTGGATGCGCTGAGCGATGTCCTGGTAACGGCCTTTTAACGGGTTACTTTCGACGAATCCCATGTTCCAGCGGCTCACCTGATGTAAATCAGCCAGGCCACCTTGCGCAAAAGCCCGCAGCAGGTTCAGCGTTGCTGCGCTGTGATGATAAGCCGTCATCAGCCGGTTAGGGTCAGGCTGGCGCGCTTCTTCGGTGAATTCAAAACTGTTGACGATATCGCCGCGATAACTAGGCAGGCTGATGCCATCAATGGTCTCGAGATCGCTCGAACGTGGCTTGGCATACTGCCCCGCCATCCGGGCGACTTTGACCACCGGGCAACTGCCGGCAAAGGTCAGCACTACAGCCATCTGCAACAGTACTTTAAAAGTGTCCCGGATCTTCGGCGCATTAAAGTTGCTAAAGCTCTCCGCACAATCGCCACCCTGCAGTAAAAATGCATTGCCCTCGGCCACCTGGCCGAGCTGACTAAACAGATCACGGGTTTCTTGAGCAAAAACCAGCGGCGGATATTTATGCAGCTGTTGCTCTACCGAGGCTAACAAAGCCTGATCGTTGTAATGGGGTTGCTGTTGGATCGGAAATGCTCGCCAGCTTTGAGGCGTCCAGGTAGTCACTTTAAGATTCCTATGTCAGGTGTTTGTGGATGTAAATTTCGCTTGAGTTATGGCTCCACCGCACAAGGTAAAGGCACTAGCCACGAAATTCAACGCTTTCACCGGATAAATTTCAATCTGGACGTATAAACGGCTATTTAATCATCAACCTTGCTGAAGATGCCGGACTAACTGCTGGCAACACTGCTCAATCAAGTTGAACACCACGGTAAAACCACGGGGGCCACCGTAGTATGGGTCTGGTACTTCCTGCCACTTCGGAAATTCCGGGTGGAACTGCATCATCAGTTTCAGTTTGTGTTGATGTTCAGGCGGACAACGCCGGGTTAAGTCTGCCAGATTCTGTTGATCCATCGCGAGGATCAAATCATATTCTACAAAGTCGGAACTTAACACTGGCCGTGATTTGATGCCTTTAAAGGAATAGTCCGGTGCCGCTTTGATACTGCGCGGATCAGGCGCGTCTCCTTTGTGCGAAGCGCTGGTGCCGGCCGATTCGACCTCACAAGCAAGGCCTTTGGTGGTGGCTAATTGACGAAATACCGCATGCGCGGTCGGTGAACGACATATATTACCCAAACAGACAAATAGTATTTTCATTGGCAAAGCCCTGTGCCTAAAGAAGTTGCGCCAGTATACGAATTTTGTGACTATTTGCCAGAGAGCCAGACAAACAAGGACATTCCTGTGGGACACGTATTACACGCCGTTGAGCAACAACTAAATCAGGTGATCCTTGGCAAACCAGCGCAAATCCGCCTCGCGCTCACTTGTTTGTTAGCTGGGGGCCACTTGTTGCTGGAGGATATGCCCGGCATGGGTAAAACCACGCTGGCCCATGCTTTGGCACAATGTCTTGGTCTGAGTTACCGCCGCGTCCAATTCACCAGTGACCTGCTCCCGGCCGATTTAACCGGTTTCAACCTTTTTGATGTCCGGGCGCAAGAATTTAAGTTTCAACCAGGCCCGGTGTTTAGCCAGGTGCTATTGGCCGACGAAATCAATCGCGCTAGTCCAAAAACCCAAAGCGCGTTGCTTGAAGCGATGGAAGAGCATCAGGTGTCAATTGACGGTGCGACCCGGGAACTGCCCTCGCCTTTTTTTGTTATCGCGACACAAAACCCACAAAATTACAGTGGCACCAATGCCTTGCCTGAATCCCAGCTCGACCGTTTCATGATGCGGCTCAGCCTTGGTTTTCCCGACCGTCTGGCAGAATTACAGTTGTTGCAGCAGAGCCCAGGACGCAGCCAGACTTTGCCTGCGATGTTAGATCATCAACAACTGATGCAGCTGCAAACTGCGGTCGATCAAGTGCAGGCGAGTGAAGCACTGCTCAATTATGTGCTTGATTTAGTCGGGCAAAGCCGTGGGCGTGATGACATGCAGCCATTGTCACCGCGGGCCGCAAAGGCGCTGGTCCGCGCCGGTCGTGCTTTTGCTTTGTTATCCGGTCGCAGTTTTGTCACCGCTGACGATATCCGCCATATCTTTTCTGCGGTCGCTGAGCATCGGTTGCAGCCCAGAGGGCATGCCGGTGAAACCAATGCCAGTATCCAGCTGTTACAGCAAACGAACTGTCAGATCTGAGATGGCGGAACTATTCAGGCGCAGCAAACAACGGATCCGCCAACGCATATGGCGCTGGCTTGATCAACGCATCCCTGCAGTAGCGCAGGCCAGGTTACGTCAACAATCGTTATTTGTATTTCCCACCCGCTTTGGTTTTAGCCTGGTGGCTTTAGTCATGCTTTTATATATTTTAGGGACGAACTATCAGAACAATCTGATTATTCTATTGGCATACGTGCTGCTGGTGCTGTTTGTCGGCAGTATCGTTCTGTCTTTTTTAAATTTGCACCACACCACTATCGAGGCGCGCGCTGTTGCTGATGTACATGTCGGCGACCAGGCGCAAATCCTCATCCAATTCGCCCGCGCCGACGGCATGCCGCAGGCGCTGTTCTGCAGCTGGCAGGAACAGCCTTTGCAAGTGGTAACATCCAGTCAGATGCTGTTGCCGCTTGCCACTGATATCCGTGGTTTTCATCTGCTGCCGCGGCTCAAGCTGCAATCGGTGTACCCCTTTGGTCTGGTTCGCTGCTGGAGCTATATCCGGCTGGATACGCGCTACTGGGTGTTTCCGGCGCCAGTCGCATCGCCCTATGCAGCAGCAATCGCTGACAAAAACCCGGATAGTGTGGATGAGTGGGCTGATTTACGTCTGTATCAGCCTGGCGATTCATTGCGTCAGCTTGATTGGAAACGACTGAGTCGTCAGCAGCAACTGCTCGTTCATCAATATAGCGCTGCGACCGTGCCATCCACGGAATTATGGCTGGAACCGGACCTTCGGCTGGCCGGCGTTGAAGCACAGTTATCAGATCTGGCGGCCCGGGCACTGCGTACAGCGGATCAACAGCAGCCATTTGGCTTGCGGCTTGGTCAAACCACCGTCGGCATCGGTGAAGGTCAGGCGCACTTGCGCCGTGTCTTACAGGAGCTGGCGTTATGCTAAAGACTAGCGCTGACCTGTTCCAGGCGCAGCAATGGCGTTTATGGCTATTCCAGCTGCTCCTCTGGGCCTTGCTGTTGCCAGCATATACCAGCTGGAGTCTGGCATTATTTGCCTTGTTGTTAATTGCCAAGCTTTGGCAGTTATATCGGCGCAGCGAGCCCTGGTCATTGGGGTACAGCAATCTGTTAGCCGGTGGGATGCTTGTCGCGCTGCTGCTCAATGCCCGCGAGCTTGGCGTGATGCACCTGATGTTCCACTTTCTGCTGCTTGCAGCCATTTTGCGATTACTGGGCCTGGCGCAGTCGCGCCGAAGAGATGTCATCCAGCTGTTGTGGGTGCATTATTTTCTGCTGGCCTGCGCCTTTATTTTGCACCAAAACCTCTGGCTGGCGGCCACCGTCTTTGTTGCTTTTGGCCTGAATCTGCACGCACATTATCTTTGTTTTTGTACGCAAAAACCGGTGGTCCGCTGGCGGCGGGTTGGTCAAACCAGCATCATCTTGTTGTTGCTGACTGTCGCGATGTTCGTGCTCTTTCCGCGTTTACCGCCGTTATGGCAATTACCCGGTGCGCAGCTAACACAAACCGGCCTGGCTGATGACCTAGCGCCGGGGTCAGTCTCCGAGCTGCTGCAATCGAACGAGCTGGCCTTTCGTGTGCGTTTTGACAACGACGCACCGCCGGCGTCACAGCGATATTTCCGCGCCAAAATCTATGATTTATTCGATGGCACTACCTGGCGCGCGCAACGACCGCAGCCAAGCGGTCAGTTTGCTAGCAACGAGCCGGCACCTTACCGCTATACCATCATTGCAGAGCCGCACCGGCAATTTAGCTTGTTTACATTGGGTGTACCGCAGGAACATAGCAAAAATACCGTGCTCAATAATCAAGCCTTATTGATCACGGAACAACCGTTGAGTCAACGCATTAGCTACCAGGTCGGTAGCAACCTTAGCGCCATTCCGGCGCGCGGTAACATCAATCGTTATTTGCAGCTACCTGCCGGGAATCCGCGCAGCCGGGTTCTGGCTTTGCAGATGAAGCAGCAGGCGACAACGACTGCTGCACTGATGCAACAAATAGCTGCCTATTTTCGCCAGCAAGAATTTGCATATAGTTTGTCGCCCGGCGAGATCAGCAACCCGCAAATTGATAACTTCCTGTTTGAACGCAAACGCGGATTTTGCAGCCACTATGCCGGTTCAACCGTTTTCTTGCTGCGCGCTGCGGGGGTTCCGGCACGGTTGGTCGGTGGCTATCTCGGTGGCGACTGGCAGGACGATGGGGCTTATTTGCAGGTACTGCAAAAAAATGCGCATGCCTGGGTGGAATACTATCAGGAAGGCGAATGGCACCGTTTCGACCCTACTGCGTTAATTCAACCCAGTTTGCTTCTGGAGTTACCGACCGACACTGCATTCACCGATTTTGCCGATTCCCGTCAGGACTGGATGCGTCAGCGTCTGGAAGCCTGGTTGATGCAGCCGCTGCGCAATATGGACTACTACTGGTCCATGTGGGTTCTAAGTTTTGATAACGAACAACAGCAAGGTTTGTTTGATTACCTTAAATCCTGGCACAAAGAGTTGCGGTTAGATGTTTCAATGTTGTTATGGCTGCTGTTGCCTGTGTCGCTGTTCGCCGGCTTTTGGTGGTACCGGCGTCCGCCAGTGGATAAAACCCGTCAGTTATTTCAGCCGCTGCTGGCACTAAAAGCCAAGCCTTCTGCACTGACTTATCAGCAATACCTGCAACAATGGCTGGTTGATCAACCGCATCTGGCTACGGATATTGATTGGTTAACTGCGGAATATTTGCGCTGGCAATTTGGTAACGAGCCTCAGGGTTACATTGAGGCCCGCCGGGCACTGCGTCAATTGGTGGCGAAGATTAAACGGCCAGGATCCTAAGCGCGGTTTGCACATGCTCAGCGCAACTGCGGCCAAGGTCAGTCAGATAGCCACCATCGGGTTGGGTCAACAAACCTTTTTGATATAACCGACCGATGGCGGCTTTTGTTTCCGCATCGGCGTCTTTGTGAACTTTTATTCCTTCCAAACTGCTATCGAGATTAAACAGGTTCAACAAACGGATCTCTACATTTAAATCAGCATTCAAAGCCATAGCTACTCCTTGGTGTTGTTCTGCACTAACCATAGACTGTGCAGTCGGCGCGGGCAACTTAGTTCAGGGCGTCATCACGCCAGAATTTTGTGCCCTTAATTGTCGCTTGTAAGGCGAGTCCGGTTTCAGTGAGTTGATAAATGGTAATGTTATCCACGGTGATTTCTCCGCCGATGGCGTCGCCTTTTTCGCTGGCTTTCGCTGCGGCGTCCATTTGTCCGCCGAACGCCCAGCCATCATTGACAAAACGATTTAATGCCTGCTGCGTATGAAACACAAAGACCAGCCGGTAATCTTTGGCGCCAAGGCCTAATCCGAGCCCCACTTCACCCATTTTCATATAAGTCACAGTACCGTTGTTACTATGGACGACACCGCTGCCGCCACCGGCACTGGCGAAAATCAGATTGACGTTGGCATTGGAAAACACCGCATAACCGGCGGCGCGTTCAATGGTGTCTGCAGCATAAGGTTTGTCTTTATAGAGCTTATTGAGGGTGGACGAGCGCATCTGTTCAATCGACTGGCGTTTTTGGTCGGCGGTCTGACCACCAGTACTGGCGCAACCGCCGAGTAACAAACTACTGAAAAGAGTGAAAGCAACCAGCCATTTTGTCATTATTTTTGCTCCGGGATGGGGAAGTATTGCAGATTCTGACCCGCGGCTGCTGCAAAAGGTTGCAGAACATCCGGTGTTTAACCGCAGATCTATTAAAAAAATTATATTGCTGCAGAAACTTAGCCACAGCAACCAGAATGTTTACCCGATGAAAATCAAACAGGCCGCAATGCGGCCTGTTCTGCTGAGTTTTTAGTGCTACTTACGCAGCGTTTCTTAATGCAGCGATGCGTTTTTCCAGCGGTGGATGGCTCATAAACATTTCGCTGCGCGAAGATTTATTAGCAATACCAAAAGCCATCATTGAACCTTCGAGCTGGCTGTCGTGGTTGTTGCGCAGACGCTCAAGCGCAGCCACCATTTTGTTTGCACCGACTAGTTTTGCGGCACCAGCGTCAGCGCTGTATTCGCGCTTACGGGAGAACCACATCACAATCACGCTGGCCAATACGCCAAACAGCATTTCCAGGACAAAAACGGTCATCATGTAAGCAAAACCGCCGCTTTCAGAGGATTCATCGTCGCTGCTTCGTGTCACATTGTGAATAGCGCCGGCGACCAGACGGGCGAGGAAAATCACGAAGGTATTCACCACGCCCTGGATCAGCGTCAGTGTCACCATATCACCGTTGGCCACGTGAGTAACTTCATGCGCCAGTACCGCTTCAACTTCCTCTTCACGCATGTTGCGTAACAGACCGGTACTGACCGCAACCAGCGCGTTATTACGGCTCATCCCGGTGGCGAATGCATTCATCTCAGGCGAATCGTAGATCGCCACTTCCGGCATGCCGATCCCAGACTGCTGGGCCTGACGGCGCACTGTGTTGACTAACCAGTGCTCCGTTGCGTTTTGTGGTTGTTCAATCACCACAGCGCCGGTGGAGCGTTTTGCCATCCACTTCGACATTGCCAGTGAAATAAATGAACCACCAAAACCAAAGACTGCCGCCAACAGCAACAGGCCACCCATGCTCTGTCTGTCAATACCAAAGACACTGAATAGAATACTCAGCACGATGGACAGCACCAGCATGACCGCCAGGTTTGTCATAATAAATAACAGAATACGTTTCATCATTACCTCTTCATTCAGATGACTTAGCCCTAAGATATGGTCTTATCGGCTGATTTCAAGTCGGTTGCGACGATTAGCTGTCCGCAGACTGCCACTTTGTTGCCGGCACTATGGCCGGAAGGCTACACTGGGCGCCCGATTTTTTGAGATTTTTCTGATGAATGTTCTGTTACTCAGCAGTTCCCGCGCCGGAAACAGCGACTACCTTGCACCGGCACTGGGGCTGATCGCCGCGCAACTTGGTCAGCAAAAAAACCTGTTGTTTGTGCCCTATGCAGGCGTCTCGGTCAGTTACGCTGACTATCTGCAAAAAGTTCAGCAGGCGCTTAAGCCTATTGGGGTGCAGGTTCAATCCATCCATGAATTTGCTGAGCCTAAACAAGCCCTGCAACAAGCGGGCGCAGTCATGGTGGGCGGCGGTAATACATTTGCCTTGTTACAGCGGTTGTATCAGCATGATTTAATTGATGATTTGCGCCAAAGGGTACAGCAAGGCCTGCCTTATATCGGCTGGAGTGCCGGTTCTAACATTGCTGGCCTGAGCATCTGCACGACCAATGACATGCCGATAGTAGAACCGCCTTCGTTTCGTGCGCTCGGATTCCTCCCGTTCCAGCTGAACCCGCATTACGCTAACTTTGCACCACCGGGGTTTCACGGTGAAACCCGTGACATGCGCCTGGCCGAATTTATGCAGCTGAACCCTGATACGCCCATTGTCGGCTTACCGGAAGGGACCGCATTGCGGCGCCACGGTGATGCGCTTATTTATCTTGGCGACGTTGAAGCGGCCTTGTTTCAACACGGCGAAAAAACATCGATCCGCCCGGATGCAGACTTGTCAGTGTTACTGGGCTGACGTTCGCATTGCCGCCAGCTGCCGTTGCAGCTGCGTGGCAAGTTCAACGCATAACGTCTCGTCAGCGCCATCTGGTGCAAACGGCAGCGTTGCCAACAGAGGTAACTGCAGCCTCGTCGCTAAATCAGCCAGGGTTTCGTCCAGATAATGCATTTGCGGTGTCAGAATATTCGCGACATAACCGAGCAGCGGCACACCGGCCCGGCGCAATTCGCGTACGGTGAGCAGACTATGGTTGAGACAGCCCAGTCTGACGCCCACAACTAATAACACTGGCCAGCGATGGCGCACGACCCAGTCCGCCATGTACTCGTGATCGTTTAATGGCAGCAACCAGCCGCCGGCCCCTTCAATCAGCTGTAGCTCACCGGTTTGTGGCGGTAACAACTGATCTAGCCGTGCCAATGACAACGACTGTTTTTGCGCTTGGGCCGCCAGATGAGGCGCGGTAGGCAGGGCAAAGCTTAAAGGATTTACCGCACTGACCGGTTGAGCTGTGGCGCTCGCCAGTAACTTTGCGTCCGGATTCAAGCCGTCTGCGTCAACGCCACTGGCAATAGGTTTTAACGCTGTGCAGCGGATCCCCTGTAACAACAAGCCACGCAGTAACGCAGTACTACAGTACGTCTTACCGGCATCAGTGTCGGTACCGGTGACAAAAAAACGCTGTGACTGACCATCGGTGTTCGCAATGCTCATGATAATTGTCCAAAAATAAACAAAACCTGATAACTCAGTGGTAACCCTTGGGTGGTCAAATTGCGCTGATAGGCTTGCGCAAAACGCTGCCAATAGGCGCGCCCGGCCAGACCCGGAATTGCCGCGGGTTTTAACCCGGTATAGTTGGCACCCACCAGTTTAAATTCACGCGCCAGAGTAAAAACATCGGGGAAAAACAACTGAAAAGTTTTTTGCTGACCATGGCACTGCAAACCATTGGCGCGTGCAGCCCGCAGGTAATCTGCAACCGGGCTGAAACTTAAGGTCGGCGGCACCTGGCCGCTCTGTAACCATGCCTGCTGAAATTCATGCATTGATTCTTCAACCAGCGTCGTCAGCACGAAGCAGCCACCTGGTTTTAATACTCGGGCTATCTCAGCAAAAACCGGGGCTGGATCTGGGCACCATTGCAGCATCAGGGAGCTGAAGACAGTATCAACACTCTGATCTGGCAGCGGAATTTGTGCCGCATTGGCCTGAATAAATTCATTGGCGATAGCATGGCGCTTCGCCTGTTCAAGCATGGCCGCACTGAGGTCCAACGCTATCAAATGATCGCAATAACTGCTCAGATTGTGGTGGAACCAGCCCGGGCCACAGCCTAAATCTAACAAAGTGCCATGCGGTGTGGCCGGCAACAGTCTTAACGCATCAAAGGCCACCTCCCGTTGTAAACGGGCGCCCTGTTCATAACTCTGTGCGGCTTTACTAAAATGTGCGCTGATTTGTTCGGCTTGCAGTTGGCTTTCCACCTGAAAAATCCTGTATGACTGTGGCTATCGGGAACCCAACGCATCGGGTCTGGTTTGTGCTAATGCATCGACTAACTGCCGGATCTGCTCTTTACTGTGTGCGGCGCTCAGACTAATACGCAGACGCGCCTGTGGCACCGTTGGCGGACGGATGGCGTGTAGCCAGATCCCTGCATCTTTCAGCGCCTGGCTCCACTGCAGTGCCTCGGCATTATCACGGCAAAGTAATGGTTGAATAGCGGTGTCAGACGCAGTCAGCGTCAGCCCTAATGTTGCTGACCACTCGCGAAATAACGCGATGTTTTCGGCTAGTTTGTCGCGGCGCCACTGTTCGTGGCGACACAAAGCGATACTGTGCACCATCGCAAGGCATAGCGCAGGCGGCAATGACGTACTGTAGATATAGTGTCGCGATTGTTGTCTGACAAAATCAATGACATCGCGGCTGCCGGCAAGAAAACCGCCCTGTCCTGCCAAGGCTTTACCGAAGTTCGCCATCAGGCATTGCAGCTGCGTCGCCTGCACGCCATGCCGCTGCCAGCTGCCACGGCCTTCGTCGCCCATCACGCCGATACCATGCGCATCATCCAGCAACAACGGCTGAGACGGTGACAGTAATGCCAGCAAGGCCGTAGTGTCAGTGACATCACCATCCATGCTGAACACACCTTCAGTGGCAACGACTACCGATTTGTGTTGTGCCCGCTCCAGCTGCTGTCTGAGCGCTTGCAAATCCTGATGCGGGTAGCGTTTAAACTGCAGCTGGCCGCCGACCAGTACATCCTGCATCGAGGCGTGACAATATTTGTCGAGCAGTAACAAGTCATCGGGGGCGACCAGACTGGACAGCATCGCCTGATTGGCGGCGAAACCAGAGCTGAACAACAGCACAGCTTCGACACCAAGCCAATCGCATAATGCGCTGCTGAGATTGGCGTGGGCAGGTTGATAGCCTGTGATCAATGGCGAACCGGAACTGGTGGTGCCAAGGCTCAATGCTGCGTCCGACAGCACCTGACGGAGTGACGCAGCACTAGCCAGCCCCAAATAGTCGTTGCCGGAAAAATTCAGTAAGGTCTTACCCTGCCACTGCAACAAGCCATTCGGTAAGGTTTGCACCAGCTGTTCCTGACGATACAAGCCTTGATCTCGGCGCTGCTGCAACTTACGTTGCATGTCAGACAGCTGCATAGAACTCAGACTGCGGCATGAAACAACTTCGGTTCCAGCTGTTCCTGAATCGCCTGTGCCATCGCCGCTTCATGCGCTTCGTCAGATACGCCTGCTCTTTGCTCAGGTTTTAAGCCTAGTTTCGCAAAAAGTTGCATGTCTGCATCGGCTTCCGGGTTTTCGGTCGTCAGTAACTTATCGCCGTAGAAAATTGAATTCGCGCCGGCCATAAAGCACAGCGCCTGCATTTGCTCGTTCATCCGGGAACGGCCGGCGGATAAGCGCACATGGCTGTTTGGCAGCATGATCCGTGCGACGGCAATAGTGCGGATAAATTCAAAACCGTCCAAATCCTCGACATTTTCCAGCGGCGTACCGGCCACTTTTACCAGCATATTAATCGGCACCGATTCCGGATGTTCCGGCAGATTGGCGATTTGCCGCAATAAGGCCGAGCGGTCATTGGCGCTTTCACCCATGCCGACGATGCCACCACAGCAGACTTTCATCCCAGCATCGCGGACATGCGACAGCGTATCTAAACGGTCCTGGTAAGTGCGGGTCGTAATGATTTCGCCATAAAACTCTGGCGAAGTGTCCAGATTGTGGTTGTAATAATCGAGGCCGGCGCCAGCCAGTTCCTGCGCCTGATCAGCCGTTAACTTGCCCAGCGTCATACAGGTTTCCAGCCCCATCCCCTTCACCCCTTTGATCATCTCCATGATGTAAGGCATGTCGCGTTGTTTTGGGTTGCTCCAGGCGGCGCCCATACAAAACCGGCTGGCACCTTTGTCTTTGGCGGCTTGAGCCTGAGTCAGCACCTTTTCAACTTCCAGCAAGCGCTCGCGCTCCAGGCCGGTGTTGTAATGACCACTTTGCGGGCAATATTTGCAGTCTTCTGCGCAGGCACCGGTTTTAATCGACAGCAGCGTACTGACCTGCACTTCATTGGCCGGAAAGTTTGCCCGGTGCACCAATTGAGCGCGGAACATCAAATCGTTAAATGGCAGTGTGAATAAGGCATTGACCTCAGCCAGTGTCCAGTCATGACGGACTTGCGACAGGCTCGGATCGGTGAAAAGCGCTTGCATAAATGTCCCTGTATTTCGTTTGTTTTTGTCTGGGTTTGCCGCTAGTCTAACGGCGCGCAGCCCCTTGTCAACGCGTACCAGTTCATCAGGTTTACCAGTGGTTAAAATATGAGCATTGATTTGCAATTTGATCGCCAGCATTTGTGGCACCCCTACACCTCCATGGCGAGTCCATTACCGGTCTACCCGGTAAAAAGTGCCGCAGGCGTTGGTCTGACCCTAGAAGATGGCCGGGTTCTCATCGACGGCACGTCGAGCTGGTGGGCCGCGATCCACGGTTACAATCACCCAGCGCTGAATCACGCGGTTTCAATGCAATTGCAGCAGATGAGTCATGTGATGTTTGGCGGGATCACCCATGCGCCCGCGGTGGAACTCGGCAAATTGTTGCTCGAACTGGTGCCGGACAACCTGCAACATATTTTTTATGCTGACAGCGGCTCGATTGCGGTTGAAGTCGCCTTGAAGATGGCATTGCAATACCAGCTCGCGACCGGCCAAGCGCAGAAAAACCGTATCTTAAGCCTACGCAAGGCGTATCACGGCGATACCTTCGCCACGATGGCTTTATGTGACCCGGTCGATGGTATGCACGCCATGTTTCAGGGGCAGCTCACAGCACACTTGTTTGCACCGGCGCCACAGCGCGCCTTTGACGAGACATGGCAGGATACTGACGGCGATGCACTCCGTCAGATGTTCGAGCAACATCATCATGAGCTTGCTGCATTTGTGCTGGAGCCCGTGTTACAGGGCGCCGGTGGCATGCGGCTGTATCACCCGGAATATGTCCGTCAGGCCCGTGCGCTCTGTGATCAGTATCAGGTCCTGCTGATTTGCGATGAGATTGCCACCGGTTTTGGCAGAACAGGCCAACTCTTCGCAGTCGACCATGCCGGCATCAAGCCCGATATTCTGTGCCTGGGTAAAGCACTCAGTGGCGGCTACATCACGCTGGCTGCTACGTTGTGTAGTGCAGCAGTTGCCGATGGCATCAGTCAAGGAGCTGTCGGCGCGCTGATGCACGGCCCGACTTACATGGCAAACCCGCTGGCATGTGCTGTGGCCTGTGCCAGCCTGAAGATTATCCAAACCGGCGCCTGGCAGCGCCAGGTTGCACAGATTGAACATCAGCTACAAAAGTTAAAACTGCTGACACAGTATCCTGCAGTGAAAGCAGTTCGGGTGTTAGGCGCGGTCGGCATCATCGAGATGCAGGCCAACATTGATGTGGCAAAGGCGCAGGCGTTGATGGTGGCTAGAGGCGTTTGGATCCGCCCCTTCGGCAACCTGTTTTATCTAATGCCGCCTTACATCATTCAGCCTGCTGAGCTTGACCAGCTCATCGCAGCCTTGTGCTTTATTGTCCAGCAGGACGTGCTGCATCAGGCCCCGGCATTACCAGGCGCCTGAGGTTAAATCTGATAGAAAAAGCTCAAAGCAGCTAACGCAATCAGCAGTAAGGCAACGGAATTATAATGCTGGCGGTCGGTCGCCCGGCGTAAACGAAATTGGTTTAACACAATACTGCACAAACTGACCAGACAGCACCACCACAATAGATAAATCAGCTGACCCGTCAGTGTCGGTTCCCAGTAATCGCGGATTTGGATCCCCCAATAACGCACCAGCCCTGAGTTCATTTCCGGCTTAGCGATGTGACTAAGCCCCAAGGCAACAATCAAAATGACCCAGCCAATCACCGAGAGCCAGTGAAAACTCTGGACAACCCAATCCGGTCCTTTGCGGCGATTTTTACGCGGTCGGCTAGCCACGGGCTCGTTCACGGTACTGTTCCTTCGGTTTGTGACAAGTTTTGCTTGTGCTTAAGCGCTGCCTGCGTATCATTACACCTCCTGAATTAAAATCAAACTTTTCTGAAGCGCAAGTTGGAGCCTGATGCATGACGCATGCAGTGATTAAAGACGTACTTGCCGGCCAGTATGCTGCCGGTGCCACTATTACCGTCAAAGGTTGGATCCGTACCCGTCGTGATTCCAAAGCCGGTATTTCTTTCCTCGCCGTACACGACGGCAGCTGTTTTGATGCACTGCAAGCCGTCGCTCCGGCTGAACTCAATAATTACGAATCTGAAGTAAAACGCCTGACGACTGCTTGTTCGGTGATTGTCACTGGTACTGTGGTGAAATCTGAAGGTCAGGGTCAATCCTATGAAATTCAGGCGAGCAACGTCGAAGTGCTGGGCTGGGTGGAAAATCCAGATACCTATCCGATGGCGCCAAAACGTCATAGCATGGAGTATCTGCGTGAACAGGCACATTTACGTGCCCGCACCAACATGGTCGGCGCTATCACCCGCGTCCGGCATTGTCTGGCGCAGGCCATCCACCGCTTCTTCCACGAGCGTGGTTTCTACTGGATCAGCACGCCGATTATCACCGGTGCTGATGCTGAAGGCGCTGGCGAAATGTTTCGCGTCAGTACGCTGGATTTAGAAAACCTGCCACGCGATGACAAAGGCCACATTGATTACAAGCAAGACTTTTTCGGTAAAGAAACGTTCCTGACAGTATCCGGTCAGTTGAACGTTGAAACCTACGCCTGTGCCCTGTCCAATGTGTATACCTTCGGCCCGACTTTCCGTGCTGAAAACTCCAATACCACGCGTCACCTCGCCGAGTTCTGGATGATCGAGCCTGAAGTGGCTTTTGCTGAACTCAAAGACGTCGCGCAGCTGGCAGAAGACATGCTGAAGTACGTGTTTAAAGCGGTGCTGGCCGAACGTGCCGATGACATGGCGTTTTTCGCTGAGCGCGTCGACGACAAAGCCATCAGCCGTCTGCAGCAAATCGTTGAATCCAGTTTTGTCCGGATGGACTACACCGACGCCATCACTATTCTGCAAAATTGCGGCAAGACATTTGAATATGCCGTGGAATGGGGTGTGGATTTACAATCTGAACACGAACGTTACTTAGCCGAAGTGCACGTTGGTGCGCCGGTGATCCTGCAAAACTATCCAAAAGACATCAAAGCGTTCTACATGCGCATGAACGAAGACGGTAAAACCGTTGCCGCGATGGATATTCTGGCACCAGGCATCGGTGAAATCATCGGTGGTAGCCAGCGTGAAGAGCGTTTGGAGCAACTGGATGCGCGAATGGATGCGATGGGCCTGAATAAAGAAGACTACAGCTGGTATCGTGACCTGCGCCGTTATGGCACAGTGCCGCACGCTGGTTTTGGCCTGGGCTTCGAACGCTTGGTGTCTTATGTCACTGGTGTGGGTAACGTCCGTGATGTGATTGCGTTCCCACGCACACCGGGTAACGCTGAGTTCTAAGCAAAACCCGAATAAAAAAACCGCCGGTTGGCGGTTTTTTTATTGGTCTAGCGTTATTGGTAATCGCTAAAGAACTCTGCAACTTCCAGTGGCTGCCGTTGCGGCGCTTCCGCAGTACTAGTGCCTAAATACAAATACCCGACGATTTCGTCATCGTCACTGAGATTGAGCGCCTGGCGGACGAATTCATACTGGGTGTAAGCGCCTGTTCGCCAGATCCCGCCAAAGCCTAAGGCAAAAGCCGCCTGTTGCATCGCCATCACGGCACAGGCCGCTGATTGCACTTGTTCAGACACCGGTACTTTGTGGTGTTCGCGACATTTCGCAATGCAGGCAATCACCATAGGTGCACGCAGTGGCAACTGTCTGGCACGTTCGAGCAAATCATTGGCAATAGCCGGATCTTCCTCTAGTGCTGCCTCGGCAAAAATATCGCCCAGTTTGCTCAGCGCCTGTTTACCGGTAAATACCACAAAACGCCACGGACGCAGCCCCCCGTGGTCCGGTACCCGCAATGCGGCCTGCTTAATGAGCTGTAAGGCCTCACCTTGTGGCGCGGGTTCTGTCAGGCGGGAAGATGAATGACGGGTAGTCAGTAACGTAATTGCGTCCATAAATAAGCCCTTGAGGAAGACCCGCTAAGGCTAGCAAACTTCGTCAGTAAACGACAACATCATTTGCCAATAGCGGGTTCAAATGCATTAAATTCAGACAAAAGCCTTTTAAGATCAGGTGATTAAAAAGCTATTTTTGCGTGGCTAAAGTGTCGCGATAGAAATTGACATAGCTGATTGCGGCCTGCTGCCAATCAAAAACCTGCGCCATGCCGCGTTGCTGCAGATTGCGGTATTTGCGGCTGTTCTTGTATAACGCCAAGGCCTGTTGCAATGCATCATACAAAGCGTCTGCTTCGGGGGCTTCAAACACAATACCGGTAGCGCCGCGGGCCGGCATCCCAATCACTGTGTCTTTTAATCCGCCCGTGGCGCGTACAATAGGTACAGTGCCATAACGCAGGCTGTAAATCTGATTTAAACCACAGGGTTCAAACAAGCTTGGCATCAGGAAAAAGTCGCCGGCAGCTTCTACCTGATGTGACAGCGGTTCGTCAAAACCTTCGAGCAAACGAAACTGCTGCGGAAACTGTTGTTCCAGCTGACGCAGCGGCTGAATAAACTGCTGTTCACCAGTGCCCATCACCACGACTTGCGCAGCCGTCCCTGCCAGAAAGCGATGCAGCGCCGGGATCAACAGACTGAAACCTTTCTGACCCGTGATCCGGCTCACACTGACAAACAGCGGCTCTTTGCTGTCAGGTAACTGTGCTTGTCGTCTCAGCTCGGTTTTGCAAAGTTGTTTGCCGCTTAGGTCGGTCATACTATAGCGTTCAGCCAGACTCAGATCGGTTGAGGGGTCCCAACGCGTGTAGTCACAACCATTTAAGATGCCGCGAAAACGTTGCTGCTTTTGCTGATAAAGCGCCGCTAAGCCATTAGCAGCCGGCTCCGACAGCAACTCATCCCGGTAGCCAGGACTGACGGTATTCACCGCGTCACATTGCCATAACCCCAGCGCCAAGAGCGTGGTGGGCAGTTCGGACGGGAGATGCCAATGGCTCAGGCCCAGTAGTGTTAAATCTTCCCTGCCAAAGCCTTGCTGATAGGCGGCATTGTGGACGGTCAGGACAAATTTACTTTGTGCCAGTGGCCCCTGCCGCATTTCCTGCAAGTAGCAGCTTGCCAGCGCACTTTGCCAGTCATGCCCGTGCACAATGTCCACAGGCTCGGCTTGCAAACTCAGATATTCCAGCGCTGCTTTACAAAAAAATGCAAAACGCTGCAGATTGTCCGGATAAGGCTGTTCGCCGTCATCGTAAGGCCGCGGGCGCTGAAAAAACTGATGATGTTCAATCAGCGCCACCGGCACGCCGTCAACATCGGTATGCCTGACGGCACAGCCGTAGGTTTGCTGGCCGAGATTAAAGTACAACGACTGCCATTGTGGGCTAGACGCAGTCGCGTATAACGCACCATAACGCGGCATGATGATCTGCACTGAATGGCCGGCTTGTTGCAACGCTTTGGCCAAACCACGGGTCGCATCGGCTAAGCCACCGGTTTTCAGTAATCCTTCAAACTCACTGCAGATAAATGCCAGGCGCATCAGCTGTCCTTAATCAAAACCAACCATAGCCCCTTTCGGGATCACTACCACGCCATCCGGAGAGACATGGAAACGTTGCTTATCAAGCACCGGGTCTTCCCCAATCACCGTACCCGGCGCAATCTTGACGTCTTTATCGATGATGGCCCGGCGGATGCGGCAACCACGACCGATGTCGTTATTGCCCATCAGCACGCTCTTCTCGACGTAGGCATGACTGTGAACATGAACGTTGTAGCCGAGGATTGAATGATAAACAATGGCACCACTGACAATACAGCCCGCCGCAACCATTGAACTGATCGCCTGCCCGGTCCGGTTAGCTTCATCGTGAACAAATTTTGCTGGAGGGACCGGCGGGGTAAAACTGCGCATTGGCCAGTGTTTGTTATACAAGTCGATCGGTGGTACGACTGAAATCAAATCCATATTGGCTTCATAGTAGGAGTCGATGGTACCAACGTCGCGCCAATAACCACGCACTTCTTCCTTTTCACCACGAATGCGGTTGCTGGAAAAATCATAGACGTACACTTCGCCGCCCCGAAACAACTTCGGGATGATGTTATGGCCAAAATCGTGTTTCGAATCGACCTGTGCGGCATCTTCTTCCAGCACTTCAACCAGCGTCTTGGCTTCGAAAATGTAGTTGCCCATAGACGCCAGTACGTAATCGGGCCGGCCTGGAATTGTTTTTGGATTCGACTTCGGCTTTTCTTCAAAACCGATCATCCTGCCATCGGCATCAACTTCGATAACGCCAAATTCATGCGCATCAGCCACAGGAACCGGAATGGCAGCAACGGTCAGTTTCGCGTTGTGCTGGCGGTGAAATTCGAGCATCTGGCGGACATCCATTTTGTAGATATGGTCGCCACCAAACACACAAACATGCTCAGGATCCAAACCCGAAATCAGATGCAAATTCTGGTACACCGCATCGGCTGTGCCGAGATACCAATGTTTACCGGTTTGCATCTGTGCAGGGATCGGATCGATAAAACGGCTGGTTAAACCGGTGACCCGCCACGCCCGGCTTAAATGTTTCATCAGGGAGTGCGATTTAAATTGAGTTATTACAAAAATCTGCAGCAAATCCGAATTAACGAAATTGTTCAGCACAAAATCAATAATGCGATAGTTGCCACCAAAAGGTACTGCGGGTTTGGCCCGGATCCCGGTAAGTGGCGCCAAACGCGTCCCCTCACCCCCGGCCAGAATCATCGTTAACACACCTGACATATCAGACTCCCTGTAGAATTCGACAAACTGCGCTTGCTTACTGAAGTGATCAGTAAGCAAGGCCAATACCATGATTGGCAGTTACGCCGATAAATCCCTCTTCTCGCGGGATGTACCACTGCGGCGTCCGGACCACTTTATGGCGGTCCGATGGCAACAGTATGACAACATGCGCTATTTTGGTGCATTTAGAACAGCTTGCACCAAAACAGGCTGTGTCAGCTGTATGACACCTACTTAACGTGGGAAACCGGTTTGGAGCAAGTGAAATCTGAAAAAATTGTTTTCAGTACAGGAAACAACACGGATAGCCGAGCCCGCCATTGTTTCCTGTTTTTGCGTTAAATTTGCGCAGCGAGCTCAGCGCCCTGGCGGATGGCGCGTTTAGCGTCTAGTTCAGCAGCGACAAAAGCGCCGCCGATCAGATGACTCTTCACACCTTTTGCAGTCAATTCGTCATGCAGGCTACGCATGCTCTCCTGACCTGCACAAACCACGACATGGTCAACGTCCAGGCACCGTTGCTGACCATCAATTTCTATCCACAAACCTTCATCATCGACACGCAGGTACTGCACGCCAGCAAGCATGTCTACGCCTTTCTTCTTCAGCGAACTGCGGTGGATCCAGCCGGTGGTTTTTCCAAGGCCGGCACCAACTTTGCTGGTTTTACGTTGCAGCAGGTAGATTTTGCGCGGTGATGGCGGACTAATTTCAGCGGGTAACAACGCGCCCCGGTGCTCAAACGCCGAGTCGATACCCCAATCCTGCAGCCAGGCCTCAGGTTGCAAGGTCAAAGAATGCGGCTCTGTCAGATATTCCGCGACATCAAAACCAATACCCCCGGCACCGATCACCGCCACTTTTTCACCAACAGGTTTATGATC
>Ga0075154_10000813_pt1 | contig 24419 bp, 21 predicted proteins | sample JI71714BDNA_FD_70965 | JGI IMG/M metagenome (GOLD analysis project Ga0075154, IMG submission 70965) | Wastewater effluent complex algal communities from Wisconsin, to seasonally profile nutrient transformation and Carbon sequestration -... | ecosystem: Engineered > WWTP > Effluent > Algae...
GGCCAGAACAACTTGAGCGTGTTAAAACCAGCATCTACCTCGACTTCGGTTTTATTCTCGTTTACTGTTCAGCTTTCATGTTTGCCTGCCGGGCGGCAGCAAATTATTCAGGAGTTCAATTCTTCATCAATACGGTTCAACAGCTAACATGGATTGTCTGGATTGCTGGCCTATGCGATGCGATTGAAAACATCGCCATGTTGAGAACGCTGAGTGAAATATCACAGACAAGCGTTTCGATTGCATTTTACTTTGCCACGATCAAGTTTGGAATTTTATTAATCGCATTAATCTTTGTATTGATCAGTTTGGTGGCTGGCTTTTTTACAAAAGTCAAGACTTAAGCTTCTCCTCTTCCTTCTGCGTAAGGACCCGTTCCTTTTTGATTTCCACTTTGATCCGTACATAAATACTCATGTAAAGATTGGCGATAAATACCAGCGCAAAGCCGGCAATGATGTAGCCGCGCCAATCGTCAAGCAATAATTTAAAGTTGGTCAGGAACAGAAAGAGTATAGTCACATAGTGGCTGAAACAATATTCACATGTGAACAGGTAAAAGAATTTCCTTCCTAGAATAGTCCTGTTCTTCTCAGACCGGTCCACGCAATATTCATGAATCTCTTTAAATACTTCTTCATGCGTAAACGTCCACGCTACGCAGGCGATGGGTATGGCCAATGTAAACAGCCAAATTAGTTGTTCGGTTAAACTCATACACTAAGATACTCACGCACGCGGCTCTTCCAAATCTTCGTGGTTATCCCCTCCCAGGCTGTAACTGTTGTTTTCTTCGTCTTCTGAACCAACCTCTTCATTTTCATCATCCAGTTCTGAGCCCGGGATGTCCAGATCCTGCGCAGAAAAATCAACCGGCAGGATGCGGTGCTTTAGCTGCTCATCGTCACCCATGTCCATGCTTAAGTCTTCCGGACCTATCGACTCCAAATCCTCCGCAGTAACATCAGATTCATTCTTAGGAGTCGGGGTCAACTCATCCTCAAGGCCTTCTACAACTTCCGTATCGATTGTTCCAGCACCGCCTTTTGAAAGCTTCATGTTCACGCTTTGGCCGTTCAGCACTTCATCATCCAGGTTGCCTTCCAGCCGCTTGCCCTGAGTCATAATATCTTCATTGGCCGGATACAGTGGATAGCCAGGAAGTTCCTTCTGCGCTCCTGCTTTCGGCTTCGAGGTACGACTAAGTTTTTTCGCTAACGTTTTATGCGCAGTCTTTTTAGCAGCAGGCTGTCGGATCGCTTTCTTAACGGCTTTCTGGCTTGATTTTTTCAATGGTTTCTTTTGAGTCTTCATCCCTTAGATCGTTTGATTCTGAGTTGTAAGTCAAAATTCCATGCCACGGAAATTTCTGCTTAATTGGCTCGATTCAAGCGGTTTCTGCGGACTTGGATTCCCAAAAAGTGAGGATTATCGTTCTGCTTGGGACACAGCCTCTAAATGACTATGAACGTGTATCGTTACCTTGCGCAAACTTGTTACTAAAGATGTTAATCAACCTCAAGAAAATCCTGATATACGCTTCACTGGGACTATTAGTATTACAGGGAATAATGAATTACTCGGGCAAAAAACTCAATGATGAACTTATTGAATTAACAAACCAAGCTCAACATTTAACGCATAAGGCAGATTCCTTAAAAAAAGCAAGAAACCTGCTCAGCGATTCTGTAGACATAGCGGAATCAAAAATCCAGGAGAAGTATTTGTTAACCGATGCAGTCGATCGGTATCTTACGGCAGATCAAAAGCTAAGAAATCAGTTAGATGTTCTGAATTTGCTAGAAGTTATAGGCTATATTTTATTCGGCCTTACGATCTTAGGCTTGATTATACTTATAGCAAAAAAACATTAATACTATCCAACAAAAAATGCCGGACATCATCCGGCATCATACTTTTTATCAAGCAGCCTTCGACAGGCCTGCCTACCGCAGGCAGGCTCAGGCTGACAACACTGACTACTTCACCACGTTCACTTTTAACGTATTCGTCCGCTGACGATCCTGAATAGGCATACTCGCCAAAGTGATAAACACATCACCTGATTGCACATGCCCTTCAGACTTTAGCATGGCTTCAACGTCCGCGATTGTCTCGTCTGTTGAATTGTCTTTATCGTAAAAGTATGCACGTACACCCCAAACCAGGTTCATCGAAGTCAGTAATGACTTATTCCCTGTAAACACGAAAATGTTTGCATTCGGTCGGTAGGACGATGACTTAAAGGCTGTGTAACCCGAAGATGTCATCCCTACAATCGCTTTTGCACCTACGTCTTTCGCAAGCTTACAGGCAGACATTACAAGACTGTCGTGGATGTAAATCGGAGAACTAGGATCCAGTTCGCGGAAGCGGAAATACATGTTCGGGTTCTTCTCCACTGAACTGATCGTACGCACCATGCTTCGGATAACTTCCAGCGGATATTTGCCCGCAGCGGTTTCAGCGGAAAGCATTACCGCATCGGCTCCATCCATTACCGCATTGGCAACGTCATTTGTTTCGGCACGGGTAGGACGTGGATTTTCGATCATGCTCTCCATCATCTGCGTAGCAACAATTACCGGCTTTCCGGCTTTGTTGCATTTCTCCACCAGCATCTTTTGAACCATTGGCACTTCTTCAAGCCAGATCTCAACACCCAGGTCACCACGAGCAACCATTACAGCATCCGTGAGCGAAATGATTTCATCGATATTGCTTAGTGCTTCAGGCTTTTCAATCTTGGCAACAATGCGTGACGTTGCTTTAGCAGCATCAATGCGACCTCTCAGATCATTAATGTCGGATGCCTTGCGCACAAACGACAGGGCAATCCAGTCAATGTTATTTTTTAATCCAAGTTCGAGGTCCTGGATATCTTTTTCCGTTAACGAAGGTGCAGTAACTTTTGAGAATGGAAGGTTAATACCTTTTCGTGATTTCAACGGACCACCGTAAATAACTTCCGTTACAACTTCAATGCCTTTAATCTCGGTGACTTTCAATTCTATTTTTCCGTCATCAATCAGGATCACGTCACCCTTCTTTACATCGTTGGGTAAGTCTTGATAGGATGTACTGGCAATGCTTTTATTTCCAACAAGCTGTGTAGTAGTGATGGTGAAGGTCTGCCCTCTTTCAATAACAATATCCGGAGCCATTTCCTGAACGCGGATCTTCGGGCCTTGTAAATCCAGTAATAAGGCAACCGTACAATTTTCCTCCTTGTTAATTTCCCGGACGAGGTCAATCACTTTCTGATGATCGACATGTGAACCGTGTGAGAAGTTGAGGCGAAATACATCTACACCTTCTTTCACTAAGGCTTTCAGCATTTCTTTATTGTTCGATGCCGGGCCAACGGTGGCAACAATCTTTGTTTTGTTGAACGAAATTTTTTCCATGATTAAAACTACAGAGTGATATTAAAAAATGAAGTTTGTTTTAGATTTTAAGCCTTCGAGCGATATGGGGGCAGCCAGCTCAATAGTGGGTATTTCTTTAAGCTGCGTCAGAAGCTTTTCATGTGAAGCAGTATCTTCCATCTGCACCAAAATTATAAAATCAAAGTGAGGAAATTCGGGCACCAGATAATACTTTCCGGTCTCTGAATCCACAGGGCGGTTTTTGAATAGTTTCAATCGATTGAGGAGCGTTTCATGGGCATAAAAAGAAAATGCCTTTTCTTCTCCTTTTTTGAATCCTACACTTAAATCGGGTTGGCGGATCAGGGTAATACCCGTTTTACGGTTGATTTCCCATGCAAGCTTATAACCTTTGGCCGATGAGGCTATGCCAATCAGCTCAAAGTCATATTCATATTCGATTACCAGCTTGCTTTTCTTCATTTTTAACCCGTTTTGAAGGCATTTTATGCAAACCCCTTTTGATTTGACTATTTTGCTTGAAATATCTTTCTTTGCAGGGATTTTTAAATACTAAAACTGTAAAAACATGTCTGAAATCGCACAAAAAGTAAAACAGATCATCATCGATAAACTTGGTGTTGAAGAATCTGAAGTTACTCCTGAAGCAAGCTTTACAAACGACCTAGGCGCTGACTCTCTTGATACGGTAGAACTGATCATGGAGTTTGAGAAGGAATTCAACCTTTCTATTCCTGATGATCAGGCGGAAAACATCTCAACTGTAGGCCAGGCGATTTCTTACCTGGAAGCGAACGTGAAGAAATAATCTCAGAAAAGTTCTTTTTTCATCCATCCATTAAGGCATGACTTTAAAGCGAGTAGTAGTCACAGGAATTGGTGCACTCACCCCAATCGGAAATACCTACCCTGAATACAAGGAAGGTTTGAAGGCGGGAAAAAGTGGTGCCAACCTAATCACCCGGTTTGACGCTTCGCTTTTTAAAACAAAATTCGCCTGCGAACTGAAAGGCTTCGACATCGGCAATTTTATGGATCGCAAGGAGGCCCGCAAAATGGACCCCTTCGCCCAGTATGCAATGGTTGTGGCTGATGAAGCTATAAAAGATTCAAACCTTCCGCTGTCAGAGGTTAACCCGCACCGTGCAGGTGTTATCTGGGGCTCGGGCATCGGAGGGTTATTCACTTTTCAGGAAGAAGTTAAATCCTTTGCGCGAGGAGACGGCACTCCCCGATTCAATCCCTTCTTTATTCCTAAAATGATCCCCGATTTAAGTGCGGGTCATATTTCTATCAAGTACGGCTTTCGCGGACCAAACTTTGCAACCGTTTCTGCATGCGCTTCTTCAACCAATGCAATTTATGATGCCTACACCTACATCCGGTTGGGAAAGGCTGACATCATAATCTCTGGTGGTTCAGAAGCAGCAGTAACAGAAGCGGGTATTGGCGGTTTTAATGCGATGAAAGCTTTATCCGAACGCAACGATTCACCTGAAACAGCATCGCGTCCGTACGATAAAGATCGTGACGGATTTGTGTTGGGAGAAGGTGCTGGCGCGTTGGTACTGGAAGAATATGAGTACGCTAAAAAACGCGGAGCAAAAATTTATGCGGAGATCATCGGTGGCGGTATGTCTGCTGATGCGTATCACATCACTGCTCCTCATCCGGATGGCGCTGGGATTACACACGTAATGGTAAGCGCATTGGAAGAAGCCGGCATCAAGCCGTCTGAAGTTGATTACATTAATACGCATGGAACCTCTACTCCGCTCGGAGATATTGGCGAAATCCGTGCGATTGAAAAAGTTTTTGGTGAGCATTCGTATAAGATGAACATCAGCTCAACCAAATCAATGACCGGTCACCTCCTGGGTGCTGCCGGAGCCATTGAAGCAATTGCCTGCATTATGGCAATCAATGACTCGGTTATTCCCCCAACCATCAACCACTTCACGGATGATGACGGCTTGGATAAGCGTCTTAACCTTACATTCAACGCTGCGCAAAAGCGCGAAGTTAAGGTAGCGTTGAGCAACACCTTCGGATTTGGCGGGCACAATGCCTCGGTCCTTCTAAAGAAAATCTAACCAATTAGCAATTGACAACCAGCAATTGACAATTTGTTGTTAATTGGCCGAAGACATTTGTCAACTGTCAACTACCGGAATTGTCAACTACGAACGATTTATTACCTTAGCGGAAACACAAATCAGGCAAACGCGTGGTGTGGGATTTATTAAAACTTCCAAAGCGGAAATCACCGTCTTCTGATAAGAAGATCATCAACGCATTGCAAACTATTGCCGGATTTACACCCAAAAATCTTGAGCTTTACCGATTAGCTACACTTCACAGCTCCATTGCCAAGGAAAGTAATAACGGTTTTAAGGAAAGTAACGAACGGCTGGAGTATTTGGGAGATGCAATCCTGGGTGCTGCGGTTGCTGATTTTCTCTTCAAGAAATTTCCGTTTAAGGATGAAGGTTTCCTAACGGAGATTCGATCCCGAATTGTTAACCGCGAGTCATTAAACCTGCTTGCAAAAAAAATCGGCATCGGAAGCATCGTTCAATTCGATCAAAAAAATGCACAGCTTCAACAAGTGATCCTGGGTAATACACTTGAAGCCCTTGTTGGTGCTATCTATCTTGATAAAGGGTATTTAAAGTGTAAATACTTTGTGATCACCAAGCTGATCACACCGCATTATGATATCGACCAACTCATCAATGTAAGCTCAAACTTCAAAAGCAAACTTATTGAGTGGGGACAGCGCGAAGGCAAGGAAGTGCGGTTTGAAATTGTAAGTGTGCAAAAAGGAAAGCTTCACAAAGAGTTTACCGCCCAGGTTTTTGTAGACGGAGAAGAAATGGGTACTGGCTTCGGCAACAGTAAGAAAAAAGCCGAACAGGACGCTGCCTTTAAAACCTGCGAAAAGCTGAACATTATTCAGAAAGTTGAGGTTAAATAGATGATGAAACGCTCAGCTTCAACTCCATCCGGTCCTATAAAAATTGGCGGAGCAACCGTCAACCAAATCCCCATGGATTGGCGTAACAATACCACCAACATCGTCTCGGTTATCGAAGAAGCTATTCAGCAACATGTAAAAATTCTCTGTCTGCCTGAGCTTTGCATAACCGGATACGGCTGCGAAGATATGTTTCTCAGCGACTGGCTCTCGGAACGAGCCTGGGAAGAATTATTAAAAATAAAACCTCACTGCAAAAACATCACTGTTTCCGTAGGGCTTCCTGTTAGGATTGAAGGAATAACGTATAATGGTGCGTGCGTGATCAGTGACGGCAAAATTCTTGGAATTACATTTAAACAAAATCTTGCCCGGGATGGGGTTCATTATGAACCACGATGGTTTGATGCCTGGACTCAAAATAAGACTATCACCCTTGAGCGTGGTGGAGAAAAAATTCAGGCAGGTGATTTAATTTACGATGTTGAAGGTATCCGGTTTGGATTTGAAATTTGTGAGGACGCCTGGCGTAAAAATTTCAGGCCAGGGTATCGGTTGCTGGACCGTGGAGTTGATTTGATTTTAAATCCCAGCGCCAGTCATTTTGCGTTGGGTAAAAGCTTGCTGCGTGAAGAAGAGGTTGTTCGGCTTGGATCGGAACTGTTTAATTGTGTTTACGTATTTGCAAATCTCTTAGGCAACGAAGCCGGAAGAATGATTTATGATGGCGACATTATTATCGCACAAAAAGGCAAAACAGTTTCTGTCAACAACCGACTGATCTTTAAAAAGACAGATCTTCTCTGGCATGATATTGATTTTACTGATCCATCAAAAACAAAACTTTTACCCGTAACCGACAATAAAGAGAAGAACGAAGAACTTGCACGAGCCACTTCATTGGCATTGTATGACTACCTGAGGAAAAGCAAATCCAAAGGCTTTGTGTTGTCGTTAAGCGGTGGCGCAGATTCATCTATGTGTGCTGTGCTGGTAGCAGAGATGGTTAAACGCGCGTCAGCTGAGTTAGGCTGGGCAGCATTCTGCAAAGAGGTCGGTTTGAATGACGTTAACGATCGGAAAACCGCGGTTAATAAACTGTTAGCCTGTGCCTATCAGGGAACTGATAACTCATCTGCAGCAACATTAAAATCTGCACAGCATTTAGCAGAATCAATTGGTGCGGAGTTTTATAATTGGAACATTCAGCTGGAAGTTGACAGCTATACCGATAAGATTGAAAAGGCTTTGAAGCGCGAAACAAGCTGGGAACAAGACGACATCAGCTTACAAAACATTCAGGCGCGTGCACGGTCACCCATTATCTGGATGCTGGCAAATGTTAAACGATCCATTCTGTTAACAACTTCAAACCGAAGCGAAGGCGATGTGGGTTATGCAACCATGGATGGCGATACCAGCGGAAGCCTGGCCCCTATTGCGAGCATTCATAAAACGTATATTCTTCAATGGCTGAAATGGGCTGAACAAGCACTTGGGTATTCCGGACTTAATCCTGTAAATAATTTACAACCTACTGCAGAACTTCGTCCGCTGGAGCGAAATCAAACAGATGAATCTGACTTAATGCCGTACGCTGTTCTGGCCCGCATTGAGCAGCATGGAATTTATGAACGCAATCCTCCGGCTGAAATCTTCCGAAAGATGAAAGCTGATTTTCCCGATCATGCGCAGCTTAAAGCCCATATCAAAAAATTCTTCAAACTGTGGTCCATCAATCAATGGAAACGCGAGCGCTTCGCTCCTGCTTTTCACCTGGATGACATGAATGTTGACCCCCGAACATGGTGCAGATTTCCAATTTTATCTTCCGGATTTGCAGAAGAGTTGGAGGCACTTGATAACCTTTCGTAAACAGGCATTAGGGATTCGATATCAGACACTTAGTGTATTTGTTATTTTTCTCTTAACCTGATGCCTAATGCCCAATGCCTGTTATATTTGCAGCTATGACTACTTTGAGCTACATCATCTGGAATGCAAACCCGGAGATTTTTACGTTACCTATACCTTTTATTGACAAAGAACTTACCCTCCGGTGGTACGGATTATTCTTTGCCCTGGGTTTTTTGATCACTCAGCAAATCATGTACTACATCTTTAAAAAAGAAGGAAAGCCCGAAAAGGATGTAGATACGATAACCATTTACATGGTGGTGGCTACGATACTTGGTGCGCGACTTGGACACGTATTATTCTATGAGCCTGAGAAATACCTGGAGCATCCGCTTAATATCCTGAAAGTTTGGGAAGGCGGACTGGCCAGTCATGGTGGGGCAATTGGAATTTTATTTGCCTTGTGGCTTTATTCCCGAAATAAGGTCAAGATCATGAGCAGCGATGGCAAGTCAGTTCTTAAGGTTGACCGGAGGCCAAACCAAAATTATCTTCAAACGCTTGATCGCATTGTGATCATGTGCGCGTTAGTTGGCTGCTTAATCCGTTTTGGAAACATGATGAATTCCGAGATTATTGGTAAGCCAACAGAATCCAGCTATGGTGTTGTCTTTGCAAGAAATGTAACGGAAGTTCTAAAAAATGATGGAAGTGTCAAAAGTGTGCAATACACCAAGAATGATTCACTTCCCGCGAACGGAAGTCTACAACCGATAAAAATTCTGCTGGAATTTGAAAAAAATGAAAGCAGTGACTATACTACCTACCACCGATACCTGAGAGGTCCCGTTGAAGATGAGCTCACTACAAATCCTTACATTCAGGAACACGTTGTACAGAATGGTCCCATAGATTATAGACTGATTCAGGATGAGAGTGGGACATTCTATGGCATCATCAACACGTATGCAGTTCCGCGGCATCCAGGCCAGCTTTACGAATCAATTTCATGTTTATTACTTTTTGTCTTACTGCTGTGGATTTGGTCAAAACATAAATTGGCACTACCGGAAGGCCGATTGTTTGGAATTTTCCTCATCGTTTGTTTTGGGTTGAGAATTGTTTGGGAATTTTTCAAGATCAATCAGGTTGACTTTGAAGATTCGCTACCGTTGAACATGGGGCAAATTCTCAGTATTCCACTGGTACTAGCAGGTTTTTATTTCCTGATTCGATCATACCGAAAACCAAAGGCCCGTTAAGCAAGAATTAATTTCAGGTGTGCGTCACAGCGTAAGAATATTTTTTATTATCTGCAGTGTCGCGTTCACTGTATCTTCAGCTTTTGCTTTCACGCGCGTTTCAGCTGACACGATTCGCAGGAGTAAACGGAACACGACAGTTGATACCAGCCGCTACGTGGAGATCAATAAGATCATTATTGCGGGCAATACACTAACGCGGAATACGATTATTCTGCGTGAGCTCGCCTTAAAGGTCGGGGATATTGTACAGGAAGGATATCTACCTGAGATTTACGAAAAAGATAAGCGAAAGCTCTTCAATCTTCATCTCTTTCATACGGTCAAAATCTATTCACTTGATGCCGGGAACAACAAAGTAGACGTGCTCGTTGAAGTTGATGAGCGTTGGTTCACCTTTCCCATTCCGATTTTTAAGCTATCCGACCGAAATTTTAACGAATGGTGGGAGAATTACGACCATGACTTGAGCCGGGTTAACTATGGCTTAAAACTATACCAGTACAATCTTTGGGGTCGCAACCATACGTTGCTGCTCACCGCACAATTCGGTTTTCAAAGAAGATTTCAGTTATTGTACCGGGTTCCCTACATCAACAAAAAGCAGAAGCAAGGTCTTGTTTTTGAAATGGATTACCTTGAATCAAAGAATGTAGCCGACAGTACCATTAATCACAAGCTGGATTTTTTCGAATTCAATAAGATCCTCAGAAGAACCAAGGGTATTGGGTTAACGTACACGTATAGAAACAATTTTTACAATCAGCACAAAATCAAATATGAAGTGCGACAAACAAACATACTGGACACACTTTATGATCTGAATCCAAATTACCTGGGTACCGATCGCACCCGGCAAACATTCGATGCAATAACCTATGAGTTTGTATCCGATCACCGCGATGTGGCTGCCTATCCGCTTCGCGGAAACATTCTTACACTTAACATAGAGAAATACGGTGTCGGACTTCACCGGGATCTTAACAAAACAGAAGGGTTTGTAAGCTTTGCCGGATTCAAGGATTTAAAAAAGGGATTTTTCTTAGCGAACCTATCCCATCTGTACCTCAGCACCCCAGACGACATTCCTTACTTCAATTATGGAGCAATGGGTTATAATAAACTTTTTGTGAGAGGATTTGAAGTGTATGTAATAGAAGGGCCTCAATATTTTCTGAATAAGACAACGCTCAAGAAAAGAATATTCTCCAGGAATTGGGATTTAGATATCTGGAAGGCTGATCAATTCAACTACTTCCCATTGGCAATCTACCTGAAAGCGTATGCGGACTGGGGATATGTCAACAACTATTCGGTCTATTCAGAAAACTCAGTTAACACCATGCTTGCAAATACACTTTTAGGTGGTGCAGGCGCAGGGCTTGATTTTGTAACAGCCTATGATGTAGTGGTGCGGGTTGAGTACAGCTTTACAACGCAACGTACAAACGGATTTTTCCTCCACATTAAAAAGGAATTTTAAGGTAACACATATACAAGGATAGTATGTGAATGTCAATAGGAGTTATTCCTATTGACATTATCAGTATGGTTACCAATTTTAGTCATTATTATTTAATAATGACTTCGCGTGAGAATTCTCTCTCTAATTTTAACGTTAACCTCTGCACTGGCATCCGCACAAAGTGTTTCCACACAGATCGGAGCACGCGCTAATGGGATGGGTTATGCTTCCGCAGCCCTTTTTGATACATGGAGTCTATTTAACAATCCCGCAAGTACAGCCAAACTTGAAACTATTACTGCGGGGTTCACCTATGATTTGCATCCAACCCCTATCGGTGCCAATCGAACTGCCGCTGTTATTGCCGTGCCCATAAATCCAATAGGAGTTATTACCGGGGGTGCCTATCGTTTCGGGGATGACTTATACAATGAGCATTTAATTTCAGTCGGATTTGCGAGTAAATTTGGCTTAGCCTCTCTGGGCGCGCAGGTAAACTACATTCAGTATTCTGCAGAGGGCTTCGGCACCAAAGGAGTAGTCAGCATCAACCTGGGCGGGATTGCCGAACTAACACCTCAATTATCCATTGGCGCTTACATTATCAATCTCAACCAGCCTGAGATCAGCCGAGAAGAGAAACTACCAACCAGACTTGTTGCCGGACTCGGGTTTAAGCCGATTGAAAAACTCTTCGTTGGAGTAGAAATTGAAAAGGATCTAGATCTCGACCCTACCTGGAAAATGGGGCTTGAATATGCCTTTCATAAAAAATTCAGTGCACGGACGGGGTATAACGTACGACCCAACACTGGGTTTTTTGGGCTTGGAATGAAGACCAAAAAACTTTCTATTGATTACACGATTCAGTACAATGTATTTCTCAGTTTTAGTCATCAGGCTTCTGTAGGCTATCAATTTGCCAAATAAGATTGAAGCCCTGGAGTACGATACTAATTCTAATAAGCCTGTTAAACACTCCACTATTTGCACAAGACTATCCGCAAAAAGAAGTTGACCTTGAAGTTCTTGCCGATGAGATTTTCGGCTTCCAGGATCTTGACCTGAACTACCAGGAGCTATATGAAAACATGGCCCTGCTGTTGGCGAATAAAATTAATCTGAACACTGCCAGTGCCGAAGAGTTAAGGTTTTTGAATTTGTTAACCGAAAAACAAGTTCAAAGCTTGCTTGAATACCGAACCTCAGCCGGAACACTTCTTTCCGTTTATGAACTTCAGTCTGTTCCGGGTTTTGATCTTAACACAATCAATAAAATCATTTCGTTCGTAAAGGTTGAAAATGCTGAGGGTGGGTCATTGTTAAAAAGAATTTTCTCAGAAGAAAATAATTACCTGATTGCCCGGTACCATCAACCTTTGGAAGAGAAACAAGGTTTCACATCGGAAGTACCTGAACGTAAATTCAAAGGTGATGAGGGCGATCTGTACATGCGTTTCAGAACGAGCAAGCCCGGAGACTTTAGCTTTGGCTTTACACTTGAAAAAGATGCAGGCGAACAAATTATCTTAAACACTGCCAACAAGCAATATGGTTTTGATTTTATGTCGGCTCACGTACAACTATTGAACAAGGGCAAACTAAAGAATTTCATTATCGGTGATTACCAAACCCAGTTTGCGCAGGGTCTTTTACTAGGCGGAAGCTTTGGATACGGAAAAGGTTCTGAGGCAGTCATGACGGTAAGAAGAAGTAACCTGGGATTTCTTCCCTATACATCCGCGAGCGAAACAGGATATAAACGCGGAGCAGCAGCAACATATGAACTTCTTCGCCATGTTTATTTGTCAGCATTCTATTCGAATGCTTTACGTGACGCAACCGTAGGGCGTGATACGCTAGAGGATTCATCCATATCTTCTTTTCAAGCAACAGGCTTTCACCGAAATGAAAATGAGCTGGCAACCCGTCATAGAATAAGAGAACAGCATTATGGCGCTGTGCTGAATTTCAGAAAAGGCGCTATCGATGGAGGTATTATTTTAAACAGACTGGCATACAGCATTCCGGTTGATCGTGACGCTCAGCCTTATAACCAATTTACGTTTGAGGGGACGCAGCTAACACATGCCGGAATCTTTATGAATTATACTTTCCATAACTTCACATTCTTTAGCGAAGCTGCGCAAGCAGTACATTCAGGTTATGGAATAACAACGGGGCTCCTCGGAAGCTTAACACCCAAATTTGATATTGCGCTTCATGTTCGAAACTATCAACGCAATTTTTACAGTCCGTATTCAAATGCGTTTTCCGAAAACAGCGTTCCACAAAATGAATCGGGCATTTACTGGGGCTGGAAATATCGTTGGAATAAAAAATTCAGTGCTTCTGGATACATGGACCTGTTCAGGTTTCCCTGGCTACGGTATAGAAGCTATGCTCCATCAGACGGACATGAATGGCTGGTACGTTTTAATTATCAGCCTTCTAAAGACGTGATGATTTTTATCCAGGCCCGCGAAGAATCAAAAGTCAGGAATAGCAGCGGCACTGAGACAAATCTTTATGAGACCTTTCAGGGCACAAAACGAAATTACTGGATCAACGTTGACTATCCGGTTTCTGACAAGATCAAGATGAAGACCCGTGCACAATTCAGTACGTATGATTTTGAAGAATCAACTACTAAAGGCATGGCAATTCTTCAGGATATCAGCATTGATCTTGGAAAGCTCAGCCTTGCCGGCCGGTATGCCATTTTCGATACGCAGGATTATGACAACCGACAGTATGTTTACGAACGGGATGTCTGGCTTACCTATTCCCTTCCCGCATACGAAGGAAGAGGTGTCAGGAATTATATCATGGCAGAATACAGCTTTACTAAAAAATTTACAGTCTGGATTCGGTACGCTCACACACGGTACACGGACCGGAACGAAATCGGCTCAGGGGTGGATACAATTTCGGGCAACGAACGAAATGATATCCGCATTCAAACAAGAATCAAAATATGAGCTATACTTGCAGTTACAAATCAACGCTATGCACGGTACGAAGCTTATCACCCCTGAAGTTCTACTGGTAATGTGTATTGGCGGGATCGCATTTATCGTGATTATGAAGCTGATCTTCCGTAAAAAAAGGTGACCAATCGCGTCGGATGTAGGTTATTGCTCGATTTTGTCAGTCAGACGGTTCTTAACTATCCTGTAAAAGCACTAATTTTCAGGTTCTTAGCTAAACATATCCCCTATGAAAAAAATAATTGTATTCTGTGCAGCCCTGTTCATTGCTATAAGTTCCATTGCGCAGGTAACGAAAAAAACACTGGAGCTTGGCGAGTTTAAGTCTATCTATGTAAACTCAAACTACACCGTGTATCTGAAGCAAACCAATAAGCAGGAAGTTACGGTGGAAGCACTCAGCGATATTTATGCACTGACTTCCATTGTCGTAGAAAACGGAATTTTAATGATCAATGTCGATCGCAAGCCGGATAATCCCAATAAAAGTGTTTGGGCAAAAATTGATGACATTAAGCTTAACCCGACCATGAAAGTGTATGTAAGTGTTAAGAACATTAATGACTTACAAGTTAATGGAGCAGGTAAGATAATTTCTGAAAACTCGTTGTCAGCGCCAGCCTTAAATCTATCTGTCAGCGGAAGCGGCAGCATGGATTTAGACCTGAAAGGCGATTACCTGAAAACTGAAGTAAGTGGTTCAGGGAAAATTACATTAAAAGGATACGCGACTTCAATTGATGCTCTGGTTAGCGGAAGCGGAGCGCTTCACGCCTTCAATTGTACATTGGATAATGCAAAAGTGAAGGTAAGCGGATCGGGCGAGTGTGAGGTTAACGCAGCTACGTCAATCGATGCGGTGGTGGTTGGTAGCGGTAGTATTAAGCACAAAGGGAACACCAAATCTGCGACCAAAAAGGTGTACGGCTCAGGAACTATAGATCGGGCGTATTAATCAAAAATGCGTTAAATGATGCTGATTTGGCCCAAAATGATGAGTATCAGCATTAAATGAAATTTTTCCCTATTTTTAGTACATTATTCAACTTATTAATATTACAATGAACATTTATGTTGCAAACATCCCTTTCAAAGCAACGGAAAACGAACTTAAGGGATTATTTGAAGAGTATGGCGAAGTAAGCTCTGCGAAGATCATCTTAGATAAATTCACACAGCGTAGTCGCGGTTTTGGATTTGTTGAAATGGCTGACGACTCAGCTGCCCAGCAAGCGATCAACTCACTGAACGGTCATGATTTCATGGGCAAAGTTCTCGTGGTAAACGAGGCCCGTCCTAAGACGGATGCTCCAAGAAGTGGTGGCGGTGGCGGTGGTGGATTTAACCGCGGTGGCGGTGGTGGCGGATTCAACCGCAGAAGCAACAACGAATATTAGTCGTAGGTAGCCTTGAAAAACTTAATCCTGACGGTAACCGTCAGGATTTTTTATGCCCGCTTCAATTCAATAACCGTAAGCTCCGGAGGAATTCCTATCCTGCCGGGATACCCGATATATCCAAAACCTCTGTTCACATACAGGTATTGATTATCTTCTTGATACAAACCAGCCCACTGCTTGTACGCATATTGTGAAGGGCTCCATTTAAAGTCACCGATCTCAACCCCAAACTGAAAGCCATGCGTGTGGCCTGCAAACGTCATGTCAATATCCGTGTACGATTTTCTCACCTGTGCATTCCAATGGCTTGGGTCATGTGACAATAAAAGCTTAACAGTTGCATCTTCAATGCCTGCGTAGGCCTGATCTAGCTTGCCATACTTGGCAAATCCGCCTCCGCCCCAGTTTTCAATTCCAATAATCGCGATCTTCTCTCCATTCTGTTCCAGGTACCGATGCTCGTTCATCAGAATATCAAAACCCATTTGCTTGTGTGCCTGAACCAGGTTTTTGAAATTTTCCTGCTTATCTCGCTGTGATGCCCAGGATTTATAATCACCATAATCATGATTACCGGTTATGGAGTAGGTGCCTAATGGCGCTTTGAGCTTATCAAAAATGTTCAGATAGTCTTTAACCTCACTTGCTTCATTATTCACGAGATCGCCCGTGAAAAATATAACGTCCGGTTTTTCCTTTAAAAATTCTTCCACCCCACCCTTCACTGCAATTTTATTGAAGAAGCTTCCGGAGTGGATGTCGGATAGTTGGCCAATCTTCATTCCATCAAACGACTTGGGAAGATTAGGAAGATAAACAGTTTTCCTTCGCACCCGGTAGTCATGCGCGCCTGAAATAATTCCATACGCCAATGCAGTAAACGGAACTGCGGTAGCGATGAGTGCTGTTTTCGCTAAAAATTCAGAACGAGGAATAACATCACCGGAAGAAGGTTCGGTAGCAGGACTGAATAACCCAGCTATCCACCGCACTCCGCGCTGCAGGTCATCGATGAAGACAACCAGTATCCCAAAGAACTTGGAAATATAGATTCCCATCACAGCAACGCGCACCCAGTTGCGCACCTGCGGTCCCAGCGTATCCGGATTAGCAAAGTTCCACCAAATCAGTGCGGCTATGCTAAGCATTGTGGGGATCCAAAAGCCAATCCTGGTAACGCTCTTTGCGGTTTGTGACCAATCTTTACTGACCGTAATGATGGCCTGAAATAAATAGTAATCGATCAGCAGGATCAGGATAATGAAAATCAAAAAAGTGATCATACGAGTTCGCATAAAAGAAAAAAGTCGTCTTAGGGTTTAAGACGACTTTCCTTATTTTTTAGTTCAATTAGTGAGCGATAATTGGCTCATCTGTATCAAATCCAGAATCAATCATCCCAGTGCCGGCAGTACCAGCGGGTCTAACACTTTTCTTTCCAGCGATACGTTCTTTCAATTTTTCAATGAGCAAGTACATTGTCGGTACAAGAATTAATGTTAGGAACGTACCGAACAACAGACCAAAGATCATTGTCCAGGATAAGGGGCCCCAGAATGCTACGTTATCTCCACCAAAATAAATATGCGGATTGAATTCTGTAAACAGCGTTACAAAGTCAATGTTCAATCCTACAGCCAATGGGATAAGTCCGATGGTGGCCGCGATGGTTGTTAATAACACCGGAGTCATACGGGTTTTAGCCGCTTCGATGATAGCTTCATACAACGGAACTTTTTGTGAACGGAGTAACTCCATAAATTCTACCAGCAAAATTCCGTTACGAACTACCAATCCGGCAAGTGCCATAATCCCTACCCCTGTCATGATGATTGATATCTCCATTTTAAATAATGAAAACCCGATCAGCACACCAATGATACTGAACAATATCTCTGATAAAATAATCACAGGCTTGCTGATGGAATTAAACTGTGTTACCAGGATCATAAAAATCAAGGCAAAGGCAAGTCCAAACGCAACAGCCAGGAAAGACATTGTTTCGGCCTGATCCTCCTGTTCACCTGTCATTTTAATAGTAACTCCTTCGGGAGCGTCATAATTGTCAAGCTTGCTTTGAATGGCTGCTACAACTTCGTTTGGATTGTAATCACCCAATACGTTTGACGCGATGGTTACTACACGTTTCTGGTCAATTCTCCGTATACCTGCGTAGCTGTTTGAATATTCAATTTTCGCAACGGCAGACAATGGAACGTGACGAACCATACCCCCCGAAGCCATATCACGATACGTAATGGGGAGGTTCATCAAGGTGTTGATATCGTTACGCTGATCTTTTGCAATTCTAAGTTCGATTGGATAGTCATCATTCTCGTCCCGGAATTTAGATACTTCACGGCCATACACAGCCGTATTAATAATGTCGCCAATCTGTGCGGTAGAAATGCCTTCCCGGTTTGCTTTTTCACGGTCAATGCTGATTACAATCTCAGGCTTATTGCTGTGAAAATCTGATTTAAGTTCTTCAACTCCCGGAATCTGAAGATCATCCAAGTAGCGCTTCACATCGACTGATGTTTTAGCCAATACCTCAAAATCATCGGCAGCAATTTCAATGTTGATTGCTTTACCCGTTGGCGGACCACTCGCTTCCTGGTTTACAGATATCTCAGCACCCTTAATGCCTTTCACTGCACCTCGAATGCTGTCGAGATAAACTTTAGTCGACCTGCCGTCACGTTCTGAAAACTTTTTAAATGCTACCTGCACTTTACCTAAATGCGGGATTGCCTGATTTCCGCCTTCGAAAGGATCTTCACTCGCACCGATTGCAACGTTAGAAATAACCGACTCAACCATAGACATTCCTCCACCCATAGCCTCGATTACACGATCTTCCACAACAGCGGTAATAGAGTCCGTTACTTTCTGATCGGTACCGATTGGCATCCGAACGTAAGCAAAAATGAAATTAGGGTCCCCATTCGGGAAGAATACCACAGGAGGCTTCATGATGGCCGTAAAGACAATCGAGAAGACGAATAAAACAATAACACCAGCTACAACGCCAATTGGGCGATAGCCTGTCAGACACCAGGTGATAAGTTTTTTATAACCATTCTGAACCTTAGGCCAGGTCGAAGTCTGGAAGATGGAAATTATATTCTTCAGGAAGAAATGATGCAGCGCATATAACACGTACATGAGCACCACAAAGTTTCCAAGTCCGAAATTGATCAGATAGGAAACCAACGCAATACCGGCAAAGGTTATCGTTGTAACTTTAAATCCTTTCGAGAATTTTGGCTTGCTGTCATGATCGTGATCATGCGGCTTCATGAAGTCCGCTGCAAACACAGGATTAATAATATACGCTACCAGCAAGGATGCAAGCAAGGCCACGATCAGGGTGATCGGCAAGTACATCATAAACTTACCGACAATACCCGGCCAGAATGCCAACGGAATGAAAGGGGCCAAAACCACCAGCGTACCGGAAAGTACCGGAAGGAAAACTTCTCCTGCAGCAATCTTGGCAGCCTTACGAATAGGTACCTTACCATTATCAAATACACGGTGCGTGTTTTCAATTACTACAATCGCGTCATCCACTACAATACCCAACGCAAGGAGGAACGAGAACAAGGTCATCATGTTCAGCGTAAAGCCGATTCCCGGAAAAACGAGGAATGCAATGAAGCTGGAAATCGGGACTGATAATCCAACAAATACTGCGTTAGTAACTCCCATGAAAAACATGAGGATGATGGTCACCAATATAAATCCAATAATGATGGTGTTGATCAGATCATGCAGGGTAACACGTGTATTCTCCGACTGATCAGCCGTTACCGTAACTTTTAATCCCGGAGGCAAAATACCCGCTTCGTATTCAGCAATGATGGCGCGAATGCCATCCGATGCTTCGATCAGATTCTCACCATTACGCTTAACAATGTTTAATGTAACAACATTCTTCTTGCCTAACCGTGCAAAGCTTTCCTGCTCTTTATTTGAGTCGACAACTTCCGCAATATCTTTTAAGTAAATCTTCCCTCCGGTTGTTGATCCAATAACCGTATTGGCCATGCTGGTTGCATCAGCGTATTCACCGGTAATGCTAAGCGAGCGTTTCATACCTCCAACGGACACCTGGCCGCCTGGAACAATTACGTTCTCTCCGCCAATCGCCTGCCCAATATCGCTGAGTGCCACACCGGCACGTGCAGCTTTGTATAAATCAACATTGATTTGAATCTCACGGTCCAATGCACCTACAATATCAACCCTGCGGATTTCCGTTAATGATTCAAACCTATCCTGCATTTGTTCTGCATAACGTTTGAGGGTTTGAAGATCATAATCGCCTGAAAGATTAACAAACATGATTGGCATTTCTGAAATATCAACGTCCATCACCGTTGGATCGTCCTTCAGGTCATTCGGCAGATCAGTCTTGGCACGGTCCACTGCATCTTTCACTTCCCGTTTGGCAACCGCAACATCAACATCGGTCTGGAATTCAATGATCACATTGGAGAAATCCTGAACGGAATTGCTGGAAATCTTTTTTACCCCGGAAATCGATTTTACTTCCTTCTCAATATGTTTTGTGATCAGGTTTTCGATATCCTTGGGAGACGCACCTGGATAAACCGTTGACACAATAATTTGCGGAAAGACCACTTCCGGAAAGTTTTCCTTAGGCAGGCTGATGTATGTAAAGATACCCGCCAGTGAAATGATTGCAACGGCTACATAAATGGCAACCTTGTTATCTATAGCCCAACTGGTGGGCCCAAACTCTTTTTCTATGTCTTGCATAATTCTTAGACTTTAGATCTGTAATTGATCTTACTTATAGTTTAACAAACTCGCCATCGTTCAGACTTTGGTAGCCTACGGTGATAACCTTATCACCAGTTTTCAAGCCATTTACCTGAGCTCCGTTATTAAACACACCTAACACCTCGACCACTTTTTTCCGAGCGACCACATTCTTTCCTGCCGCTTCCGCGATGTATACAATTTTTTCACCCTTCACATCTTGTACCAAATTCACCGGAACTACGATAGCAGCCTGTTCAGTGCGATAGATAATTTTTATAACGGCCGACATATTCGGACGAAGATTCTCATGCGAGGGAAGTTTAACCTCCACTGCAAACGAGCGCGACATAAGGTCAATTGTTTTCCCTACGAAGGTGACTGTCCCTTTAATATCCTTTTTGAGTTCAGGAATCGTTACTTCTACTTTATCACCCTTTTTTACATTGGTTATAAACGATTCAGAAATAGCAGCGACAATTTTTAAATCTGATGTATTCACCACGCGCGCAGCAGGCTGACCGGGACTAATATTCTCTCCGATCTTAACGTTAACCTGATCAACCGTTCCGTTTATCGGACTTTTTATGCGCATCATGTCGTTTTGCTCCTGAAGTCCGGCCAATTGTTTTTCAAGACTTTCCTTACTCGTCTTTGCTTGTAAAAACTGAACTTCCGTACCGATTTTTTGATCCCATAAATTTTTCTGACGCTCATAAACCGATGTTGCGAGTTCTAGCTGAGATTTCATACCCTCGATATTTCGCTGAATAAGTGAGTTATCAATTTGTGCAAGCGCCTGACCCTTTGAAACGGACTGACCTTCTTTGACATAAACCTGGGTAACAACGCCCATCGCCTGGGCGCTCACCATAATGTTATCCTCGGCTTCAACATGACCTTGTGTTTGTACATAGTGATTGAACAGCTGAGGCTGCAATTCCTGCACATCTACATCTTTGGTTCTTACGGTACTGTCACCACCGGCTGCAGCAACTTCTTTCTCCAGGCCAGCGATTTTAGTGCTCAATTCTGCTTGTTCTTTCTTTAGCTTTTCAAGTTCGGCCTTTTTATCGGTTGGCTGCTCGCAAGCAGCAACCAGGAAGACCAGTGTCAGCAATACTGTGTAACGAATGTATGTAATTGGTTTCATGAGTAAGTATTTCAAAGTTGGTTGATTAATTTCTTTCTATTTGGGGTACAAGTTTTCCGTATGATTTTTCGAGGTCTACTTTTGCAATCATAACATCATATAGCGCACTATAATAGTTAGTCTGCGCCTGGCGAAGCGCATCCTCAGCATCAATTACTTCTATGTTTGAACCAATGCCCTGCTCGTACTTGATTTTAGTTACACGCGCTACCTTATCCGCTAATGCCATATTCTCCTCCTGAGTTTTTAAGGATTTTAGCGCATTATCATACGTTAGGGAGGCTTGTTTAATTTCAAAATCAATGCTTGACTTCAGGTATACAAAACTATTATTGATCTTTTGTAGGGTAATTTGTTCTTGCTGCACTTTGTTGCGACTCTGCAATCCGGTGAACAGGGGTATGTTCAAGCTGAGGCCATAGTTTGAATAATTATACCACTTATCAGGTCCAACACCATTGGCATCTGAGATAGCAGAATTTGTTTTAAATAATCCTCCGATATTCCCGGATTGGGTGGAATATCCATAATTGAGGAATGCTCCAAGGGTTGGCAAATATGCTGCGCGTCTGTTTCTGACATTAAGTTCCTGAAGCTTCTTATTAACTTCAAGTAACTGATAATCTGGTCTTGCTTTATAATCCATGTTTTCATTAAACATTTCAGGATTAATATCCTTTTGCACGTCCTTAATGTTTCCTGAAATTTCAATTGGTTCATTGGCGGGATAATCCATCTGGAACTTCAGCAATGCCAGGCCCAGTTCATTAATATTGAGAAACTTATCACGTTCAACAATAAGATTATTCAGAGTAACCTGTATCCTGTCCGCATCAATGCTCTCAGCAAAACCATTTTTAAAAAGCTCGCGCGTGTTCCGAAGCAAGGTATCCACACGGGCTATGTTGCTTGTGAACAAATCAATTCTCTCCCTATTGATAAGAACTGCATAGTAAGCTTTGGTTACACCTTGCACAATTACCTCATTTGTTTGATCGGTAGCTTTATACGAAAGTTCTTTGTATGTTCTTGAGGCTTGAAGGCCAACGATATAAGATCCGTTAAAAATTAATTGATTAACGGATACACCAACATCGCCACTACTTTTTAATTGAAAGAAGTTTTCTGCAGCCACAACATCACCAACCTCAATACCCGGCACCCCACTGAAATCGATAAATCCTCCCGGGCCAGTATATGTATTAAAAAAACGCGGCAATTTTTCGTTATGAACCATTGATGCACTTCCCGAAATTTGTGGAAGACCTATTCCAATGGTTTCCTTAACTTTTGATTCGGCAATCTTTTCATCCAATCTTACATTTTTTGCCAACGTTGCATTCTCGAGTGCATAATCAATACATTGTTGCAACGTAAACGTGCGGGGCGATTGTACTGGCTGATCCTGCGCAATACTTTGCCCGGTTATAAACAACAGGGTAACGAGTGTTAGTAGATATACTCTTTTCATAAAATGGTTGATGGTTGTTGATTGTGTTCTTTGTATTTCAAATAGAGTTTTCTTCCTTTTTCAGTGACCAGGCCAAACACAAAGTGATCGAAGATTTGACTTTGTACTTCTGCTAAATGGAACTTCTCGCGTGGAAAAATATCCTGGTTAAAAGCCATCTGCACGAACTCAACACGCAGAATACCCATAATCTCTTTGTTAACGGCTCTTATATAACCCGCATCAATGCCTGCTGTGAGGTTGCGAATTACTTCTTCGTGAATGAATTTGTTCTTGAATTCAAGCCAGATGTTCCAGGCCTTTACATGGAACTTCTGCAAATCGAATAACATGGTCGGATTAATTTCCTCCATGCTCTTCTTCATCCAAAGTGAAATGAGCGCAAGCTCCTCCACCGGGTTGTCTGCCTTACTGCGAATAGCTTCACACTCCTTGTAATTCATTTGAAGCATGTGTCGGGTAACCTCCAGCACTAACTCATCCTTATCCGCAAAATGCTGATACAGGGTTTTCTTCGAGACAGATAAATGGCGGGCAATGTCGTCCATGGAAATACTGCGTACACCATACCGCATAAACAGATCTTCCGCCCCGTTCAGAATCTTGTCTTTTATGTCTGTTTCTTCAATCATGGCTGCAAAACTATGGAAACTTTTATAATCTCAAAAGTTTCCTACGTTTCCTTGTACGCCCAAAACGGCCTAGGGTTTGGGTTTTTAGAATATTTTTTTGTGAAATTTTACAGAAATCGATCTCAAACGGTTGCGGAAGGCTTTTCCTCATCCGACTTTGGCCCGCACCACTTACCCCTGATTTTTTCCTTGAGCTTCTCGCGCTCTTCGGGGGTCATGGTGCTCCACTTCTCTTTAAGATGAGATTTCCAATGAGATCCTCCTCCCCAATGGCCCGAGTGCCTTCCGCCCTTGCCTACACTCCAGAATAAAATCTTAGTGAGCAGCAGCAACCCGATAGCCTGAGGGAATGTAACAACAGGTCCGTTAAACAATGCCGGCACAAGCCAGTTCCAGAGTAGCATCGTTACTGTTCCGAATAGGGCAACCATCAGCGCCACGAACACAATGCCTTTTAAAATCCACCAACCGCGTTTCATAATTCAATTATTTAAATGTCTTATCAATCTATTTAATGATGTCATCGTAAAAATTTTGCAGGCGCTTTCGTAAAGCCAGAATTGCATACCGTTTTCGTGAGAGCAGCGTGTTTATGGAAACACCTGTTTCTTCAGCGATCTCCCGAAAGCTCTTTTCTTCTATCTCGTTGAGAATGAAGATCTCGCGCTGATCGGCCGGAAGCTCAGCCAACGCATCGGTGATCTCGTCCCAAATTGCCTCGCGAAGCAAAATTGATTCAGGAGAATTATCCAGATCCGGCAGAATGTCCTGCAGCGTTAGCGGAGCATCATCATCGTTTCCGGTAACCAATTCAAAATCAGTTTTCTTCGGCCTTGCGGCATCCCGTCTGTACCGGTCAATAATTTTATTGCGCGCAACACTGTACAGCCAGGAGGTTACCCGATCGAGCGACTCAATGGTCTCAAAGCCGGCCACAAACTGGTAGAATACATCTTGTAAGATGTCCTCAGCCTCCTCGGATGACGACACGCGGTTGCGGATAAATCCCAACAGCTTGTCTTTCTCCTTCAG